>Ga0209330_1000077_pt1 | contig 48483 bp, 44 predicted proteins | sample JacPinW_OM2H0_O3_FD_187969 | JGI IMG/M metagenome (GOLD analysis project Ga0209330, IMG submission 187969) | Forest soil microbial communities from Algoma, Ontario, Canada - Jack Pine, Ontario site 1_JW_OM2H0_O3 (SPAdes) (version 2) | ecosystem: Environmental > Terrestrial > Soil > Boreal... | reverse complement strand
GACGTTCCGCTATCATCCTTCGGAAGGTGGCAGAAACGGCCGGTTATGGTCTGGTCCCCGAAGGGCTGGATGATTACGACCAGAGCACGCTCCGAGTGCGGCATATGGCCTCAGTGCGTTCCTGGATGGGCGTATCCGCGTTTGATCGTGAGGTGCTCACAATCGTCGTGAAGTCCTGTGTTGAAGCTTCTCGCGTGCGCGAAGATCTGGCCGACATTGTTAATGTCGCCATCGAGGAGTTGCTACGGAAGCGGTTCGAGTTGCCGGGCTTCACAACATTGTTCCTTGCCGCACGCACCGCACGCGCGACAGTGAACCGATCCTATTACAGCCGAATCAGCCAAGCTCTCGAGCCGCAAACTAGGGCGCAAATCGACGCTCTATTTGACAAGGCAGAGGGGACTCGCCAGATACCGTGGGATGCGGTGAAGGCCGAGCCCGGCCAGCCAACTGTCGCGCGGCCCTTAATTCTAAGAATCTAAGAATCACGATTTCCGGGGCTTTTCTGGCACTTAATTGTGAGAATCAGCCCCACGGTTTTGGCACTGGATAATGCGAATCTCTGGCCCTTAATTGTAAGAATTTGTGAGCAGGCGGCGTGGACGGCCAAACTCAGCCAGGGACGACCGATTGGCTGACGGTTTTCATCGACGACCAGGCTACTTTCAAGCTTCGCTGACGTGCTTGAGTTGGGGGATTGCCGCTTTGAGGCGAAGGTAAAGCGATACAAATTCTCACAATTAAGTGCCATTGGGTTTCTAGATCTGCATTCGAACAACAGCTGTCGATTTGTCGCACTGTGGTCAAAGGCAAACCGCACCAGGCTGGAAGTCCCGATGAGCACCGCCGTGCAACGTTACTTTGAAAACATTGCACCTGGAGGAGTGAATTCATCCCTCCAGAACAGCAATCAGCCTATCCAGATCGTCCACCGTGGCATCTGGCGTTACACCTAGTTCATCTTCAGGAAGATTCCACCGGTTGACCCAGCACGTCCAGAACCCAAAGTTTTTTGCCCCGGCGATATCCCAAAAATTTGACGATACAAACGCAATCGCACTGTCAGGCACGCCCAAATGCTGCGAAACCAACCCGTACACGCGCGGACTTGACTTATAGATCTTTACTTCGTCAGCGCTGATCACTTCGCTAAATATCCCACTCAGACCCGCGTGTTTCACAGCGGCTGCGAGCATCTTCGGCGAGCCATTCGACAAGATGGCAAGCTTATATTGCGACAATTTGCTCAATGTCGCCTGCACCTCAGGAAATGTTTCAAGGTGCAGATAAGATTCCATCAACTCTTGGCGCGTCTCGGGAGGGCACTCAAGGCTGAGACTACGGCACGCAAATGTCAGGGCCGATTCCGTCACACTCCAAAAGTCTTCGTACCGTCCAACGAGGCTGCGCAGCCAGGTGTACTCCAGTTGCTTGGTGCGCCATAGCTTGCTCAGTTCAGCGCCCTGGCCGGGGAACTTACGGTCGCAAAGTGCGATCACCGAATGCACATCGAACAACGTACCGTAAGCGTCGAAAACTAGAGCTTTTGTGCAGAGTTTCACCGTGGCCCGTTCCTCAGCGATTCAAACAGATGCGATTGCCGATCAATCCGTGCTGCGAATCAGGTAGCGAGGGCCGACTTCTCACGAAAGGTCTGCGGCCTTGGGGCTCTCCTCCTCCACAAATAGCCTAATGCATAATCGACAGAGATTTTTCCCGGGCCAAAGATGAGAATAAGCACGGAGGCAAAGAGGAATGTATACGCGTCGGAGGCATAGAACTTGCCGGGATCCGAGAAGATGGAAAATAACGCCTCGCGGTCGGCTGTGATGTAGGCTACCAGCATATCGATCGTGAGCGGTAGTGCGATGATTCTAGACCCAAGGCCCAGAAACAGTAAGGCTCCGCCAACAAGTTCAAGCGAACTGACGAAGTATGCGTTGAACGCCGGTAGCGGTATCCCCAAACCCGTGAAAAACCCCACGACCTTGGGAATGTGCATTAGCTTACCGAGCCCAGTCTGAAAGAATTGCCAGCCCCAGTAGAGGCGAACAGCAAGGAGCAGCGGGGACTGCAAAGAAGAGAATGCCCGTTCAAAAAGCGAATATGCTCGCGCACCAGCATCGATGGTCTTGTTCATGATTGTCTTCCTGACGCGGGAATAAAGTCCTGGTCTGTAGAGTTGGGGGTGCAAAACCAGCCTAAGTTCGACCAGTTCTCAAACCAACCTTGCACTGTAGTGAGCAGCTTATTGTCTTGAATGTCTTGTCCCTCGAAAGCCTGCGTCACTGCGATCGAGAGGCTCTTACCCTCTCGCAGAGCCTTGAGAAACTTGAAAGCTTGAGGCTCGATTCGTTTGAAGTAGATTGAATCGTCGACGCGGTGCACGACCAAGAAAATCGCTTGGGGCTTTTGACGCGCGACTTTGCGCAGGCGGGCTCGCTTTCCGCGTTCCGAAACCGCGTTGCTGGCCATCTCGCTGTCAGAGTCATCCTTCCTGATAGCAACCAGCAAATCATCCACTGCGTAATGAAAGCTAAGCAGTTGAAGGTATGGTTGGAGTCTGAAACGCGGATCCGGATCCGAAGCTAGAACATCCCCAGGGACCAAGACCGGTTCAGCCGCACCGTCGAAAGCTTCGATTTCAGCCCATTCTAAGCGAACCATGTCCAGCGCCAAGCCTGCGCGCGGTTGAAGGTGCTCCGGATGGCTTCGTAACCACCACTCTAAGCGAGAGCCCAGGTTGCGAAGAGTAAATGACTCCGAAGGACACTCGATAAGGTAGGCCTTGCACAATGCCTCAAATCGTCGTGGGCCGATGATCGCCCGAAGACCTCGAAAGTCCTCGTCCAAGGAGGCGAGTACGCGAAACCAGTATTGGCGATTGTAGATCTCAAGACGCTCAAACGAGCTCAGACGATCATTCGGTTTGATGAACTCTGCAGCCACGTCGTGCATGGACTTGCCGTCACGAGTACGCGGCTGCATCTGCTCGTCGTTAGTGAGGGGTTGCATGACTGCGTCTAGCATGCGGTGCTGGATTTCGAGCAGCTTCATGATGTGACCGCCATGTCTGCGACGAACTGATTCGCTTTAAGTGCCTCGTTGTGAACCTCTTCAAAGGATGGAATTTTGTCGTCCCACTCGAGAAGCGTCGCCGTGCGGCCGGTGCGTTCGATGGCGCGAGAATAGAGCTTCCACACCGGATCAATCACAGGGTGATCGTGCGTATCCAGAATGTATTTCTCGAACTTCGAGTGTCCAGCGATATGAATCTGCGCCACTCGCTCCGCTGGAACTCCGTTCACGTAATCCAAGGGATTGAAATTGTGGTTTCTCGAAGAGACATAAACGTTGTTTACGTCCAAGAGAATTCCGCAGTCGGCCAATTCCACCACTTCGGTGAGAAACTCCCACTCCGTCATCTCCGACACATGGAATTCGGCGTAACTGCTCACGTTCTCAACCGCGATCGGTATCTCAAGGAAGTCCCGTACTTCCCGAATTTTCTGCGCGGTATGGCGAGCAGCCTCGAACGTGTACGGCATCGGCAATAGGTCATGGCTGTACGTGCCGTCCACACTGCCCCAGCAAAGGTGGTCTGTGAGCCAGGGGGTCTGGGTTCGCTTGACCAGAGTCTTGAGCTTTTTCAGGTGCTCCCGATTCGGTGGTTCTGGGGAACCAAAATACATGGAAACCCCATGCTGTACGACCCGGTAGCGATCAAGAATCTGATCGAGGACACGCAGCGGGCGCCCGCCATCAATCATGTAATTCTCTGAGATGATCTCGAACCAACTCACAACCGGTTTCTCAGCGAGAATATGCTGATAGTGAGGCACGCGAAGACCTATCCCAACTCCAAAATCGGTGAATCCGTTGAAAGGATTTGCTGGCATGTTATTTTTTCCAAGAAATAAAGAGGGCCGGGACACTCAACCCCGACCCATTGGGGCTGAAGTGCGTTAGTTCTGCTGCGGCTTGGGTTGATCATCCTTTGGTGGTTTCGAACCATCGGTTGCGCAGCCGCCCTTGCCCTTGCAATCGTTCTTGCCAGCATGCTTCTTGTCGCCGCCGCCCTGCCCCTTACAGTCGTTCTGCCCCTTACAAGCATGCTTTGGAAGTTTGTCTTTGTCCGTCTTCGCGTCCGTGCCGCCATTATCTTGCATGCTCACAGCTCTGATGCCGGCATTGTTCTGGTTTTGGTCCGTCGTCTGTGCCTGAAGCTTCGCACTGGTGCCTGTTAACAAGCCCGCCAGCGCCGCTCCAGCCAACATCGCCTTCATTGAATTACTCATCTTTTTGCTCCTTTTGCGAATTGATTTTGCATCCTGGTACAGCAACACTCATCTCAGGAGAAGCCCAAATCCCCTGCCTGAGAGGATTAGAGTGAATTGTCGCGAGTCATCCCCAGGTTGGAGGAAATCTCGCTGTTTAGCTCCCGATCAGCTGAATGTCACTTTCAGGCCATACGACGTGGGATCGGACAAAAAAGTTTCAACCGGGGAAGAAAAAGAATTATGAGACGCAGGACTTGACCCTGGATTTCGGCCTGCACTCTCAACTGGACAGAGCGGCGACAAACCTAATGCGGGTCTGCACCGGACTTCAGTTGATTGGGCGAATTACCGTCAAAAATGAATACTCCTCTGAAGCATCGCTCGCGACCAGTTTGTCCTGATGTAACTTCTGACGATCTGTGGACATCGAACCGTCGAGCTCCGGAGAACACGTTCACGAATGCGATGCTCTGCTGATTTCTCAGGCCGGCAAGAACCGCGCCGCGCGGGCACCGCCGAATCGTGGAAGAAAGAATGGACGTCCACATGAATGACTTTCACGTGACTGAGAAGGCCATGGCGGAGACCGGGAGAACCACCGACCACCCGGAATGTTGATCTCCCGTACCCCCAATCGGCTGATCAACTTCCAACCAGGGTGGATCCTGCTGAAGACTCAGGCAATCGGAAGCTCCAAACCAGAGGGGAGCGCTGGAGGACCGGGAATCAACGAACCGTTCTCTATGTGGACGACAACCCAAAGGCCGTAGGAATGCTGAAGTTCGTGATTGAAGGGAGCGGATACAAGGTTAACCGCCCGTAACGCAGGTGAGGCGTTTGAACGGATGCGGCAAAGCGCGTGTGACCTGGTCCTGGTGAACTATCGAATGCTCAAAATGATTGGATCCGACCCGATACTGGCCATTAAGCGCTTAAGCGCTGGTGCTCCTATCGTCCGATTTCTGGTTATGCCGTTTTGCCGCCCCAGGAATTGAGGCACGTGGACGCTCACGCAGGCAAAGGCGCAACCCTAGACATCTTGTTGGACAAAATGCGAGCACTCGTTGTAGCACATGAGTCAAGCCCCGCTGCTGCAAGCGGCTCACTCGAAAAGCGAACTGAGACCAAACTTTCAGCGTAGCGATTAGGTCCGACGCTCTGTTGTCCTCCCCGACCAGATGTTGCCGCATGTTTTTATAAAACAGAGACCTGGAGTTAGGAATGAGGGGAAGTATAGGTTGGTCTTCGCTGTTAATGATCAATGCGCTTTCGAAAGTTGCGCTTCTCACCTACGTTCTCGCGTTTTCTAGAGGTACAGGAAGCAAACTCACAACGATCATGGCCCCTGGTGGTCGCATCGATGTGTTTGTCTCCGGGGAGGGAGGCGCTGTTACCCAAGAAGACTTGATTGGCTGGGTCAGCGCTGCTTCCAAGTCCGTCTCCACCTATTTTGGTCGCTACCCTGTACCTCACGTGGAGGTACGAATCACTACAACCGAGGGCAGAGGCGTTCGCCATGGCAGAACCTTTGGTTCGCCAACTCGAATCACCATTTCGGTCGGCCGCGACACGACTGTGGCCGATCTCAAGCGGGATTGGACCATGACACACGAAATGGTCCATTTGGCGTTCCCATCGGTGCCCGAAAGACATCACTGGATTGAGGAAGGAACTGCCACATACGTGGAACCAATAGCTCGGGTACAGGCGGGGATTCTCTCACCTTCGCAGATGTGGAGCGACCTGATCCGCGATCTCCCTCAAGGACTGCCTGGCCCAGGAGATCAAGGGCTCGATCGCACCCACACGTGGGGGCGCACCTACTGGGGAGGAGCCCTATTTTGCTTTCTTGCAGACGTACAGATCCACCAGAAAACTCAGAATCAAAAAGGTTTCGAGAGTGCTTTGCGAGGGATTCTCGCTGCCGGCGGCAACATTTCCGACGACTGGCCACTGGAGCGTGCGCTCAGAGTCGGAGACGAAGCCAGTGGAACCCGCGTGCTGGAGGACCTCTATAGGGAAATGGCAGACAAACCTGTAACAGTTGATCTGCCAAATCTGTGGAGAGAGTTGGGAATTCAACGATCTCAGGACGGCGACGTTTCTTTCGTCGATGATGCTCCACTGGCTTCGGTGCGCAAGTCTATTACCGCCGGTCCAGATTCACGGTAAGCGTCCGGTTAGGAGGGTGGTTAGCAGGAGTGTGTTGCGTAGGCTCGTGTCTCGCCAAGTGGAATCCGTTGTCCCGACTTCTCAATTGTCGGCGCGACAAGGCTATTTTATTCGCGGTTCACTGCGGCAAACGCCCTCTGATCCACGGACAGGCTATTGTAGCGGAGGGCGGCGATTAGCGCTGCATAGACAGCCGAGTAGAGGAGTTGAACCCCGGCAACATCCCAGTCCTGACGAAGCGCAGTCCCGAAGGTCAATGCCAACATTAGAAGGGCACCGGCGACCAGAGCCTCTCGAGTACGAAAACCAATAACAATGAGAAGGCCGAGCCCCGCTTCCAGCCAAGGCAAAGCATATCCGAATGGCGCAACAACGGCCGTCGGAAGGACAGTGTTTTGAAACATTTTGATCATCCCGCTGACGAAATTGCCAATGCCACCCAACAGACGGCTTGTGCCGTGCATGAAAATGTTGAGTCCCAAGGTAACACGCAGCAATGCGTAGGCAAGCGACGAATCGCCGGGGCGCCGCGGTGTCACAACCATGAGGTTTCAACTCTCCAAGAACAGCCTGTTTGTAGAGTGCAAGCTTTAAGCGATTGGTCCTTTTACGTCCGAACACTCGTTAGATTCGCGGGATTGAAATGAGTTTCGTGCTATTCCATCCAGAGCACCGTAACTTCTGCACCCGTGTACCACTCTAAAGCCTGAGCAGGGGTGCATGACTAAAGAAGAGATCAGACTGGTTGAGTGCCAGCGCCGCGAGAAGCACTGGAAACGCTGGGGTCCCTACCTCAGCGAGCGCGCTTGGGGCACCGTTCGTGAAGACTACAGTCCGCACGGCAATGCTTGGGAGTATCTGCCGCACGACCATGCTCGGTCGCGCGCTTACCGCTGGAATGAGGATGGCTTGGCGGGCATCTGCGACCGTCACCAGTTAATCTGCCTTGCATTCTCTTTCTGGAACGAACGTGATCCCATCCTGAAGGAGCGGCTGTTCGGGCTGACCGGCAATGAGGGGAATCACGGCGAGGACGTCAAGGAATACTACTTCTATCTCGATAGCACACCTACGCACTCCTACATGAAGTATTTGTACAAGTATCCGCATGCCCCGTTTCCGTATTCGCAACTATTGGACGAGAATCGCCACCGCGGTAAGGACCGGCCAGAATTCGAACTGCTCGATACAGGCGTGTTCGACGAAGATCGTTATTTCGACATTTGCGTCGAATACGCGAAAGGCGATGTAGAAGACATCTTCATAAAGATCAGTGTTTCTAATCGTGGGCCTGAAACCGCGCGTTTGCGAGTGTTGCCAACCATCTGGTTTCGCAACACCTGGAGTGGGGACTCGACTCGACCCGTGATGCGCCAGGTTGCCGGGGCAATTGAACTGAACCATCCGAGCTTGGGCAAACGCTGGCTCTATTCTGAGGGCTCGCCCGAACTGCTGTTTACGGAAAATGAAACCAATTTCAAGCGGTTATTCGGAGTGGGAAACCGCTCCAAATGCGTGAAGGACGGCATCAACGACTACATCGTTCACGGCGTCAAAGAAGCCGTCGCTGCCGAATCGAGCGGCACCAAGGCCGCCGCGCATTATCAGCTCGAAATCAGCGTTGGTGAAACGGAGATTGTGCGACTTCGCCTCAGCGACATCGACTTCTCGGGTGTGGCCGAAGCTGCGTTCGAGGGTTTTGATGATCTCTTATCGACCCGAAAGACCGAAGCCGATGCGTTCTACGCTACGGTGATACCTCAAGAACTCTCCTCCGACGCGCAAAATGTCATGCGCCAGGGATGTGCCGGCATGCTGTGGTCCAAACAGTTCTATCACTACGTGATTAAGGAGTGGCTCGAAGGCGATCCGTGCAATCCTCCCCCTCCCGCCGAGCGCCTGGGCGGCCGCAACAAAGAATGGCCGCACTTGTACAACGCCGATGTAATTTCGATGCCCGACAAATGGGAGTATCCCTGGTACGCGGCGTGGGACTTGGCGTTCCACTGCGTAGCGCTGGCCCTGGTTGACTCTGATTTCGCGAAGGAACAACTCGTTCTCTTATTGCGCGAATGGTACATGCACCCGAGCGGCCAACTGCCTGCGTATGAGTGGGGCTTAGGGGACGTGAATCCTCCGGTTCATGCTTGGGCCGCTTGGCGTGTTTACAAGATCGACAAGAAGCGAACCGGGAAAGGCGATCGCGTGTTCCTGGAGCGCATTTTCCACAAGCTGCTTCTGAATTTCACCTGGTGGGTAAATCGCAAAGATGCGGACGGCATGAATATCTTTCAGGGCGGATTCCTCGGACTTGACAACATCGGCATATTTGACCGCGGCGCACCACTGCCAACCGGCGGTTTTATCGAACAGTCCGATGGTACGAGTTGGATGGCAATGTACACACTAAACCTGCTCGCCATCGCGCTGGAACTGGCTAGCGAAGATCCGGCCTACGAGGATGTCGCAAGTAAGTTCTGGGAGCACTTCATCTACATCGCCAATGCGATGAATCATCGTGGCGATGACGGTGTAGGGCTGTGGGATGAGACGGATGGTTTCTTCTATGACGTGCTGAAGTTCCCGGACGGTAGGAAGTACCCTATGCGCGTTCGCTCCATGGTGGGCCTGATCCCGCTTTTTGCCGTCGAGACACTGGAACCGGAAATGCTGGACCGGTTACCCGGTTTCAAGCGACGGCTCGAGTGGTTCATTGACAACAGGCCGGACTTGGTAAAAAACCTAGCCTGCATGCGCACTCGCGGAATGAGGGAAAGACGGTTGCTCTCTACAGTCTCTCCTGAACAGTTGAGGCGGGTGTTGCGAACCATGCTGAACGATCGGGAATTCCTGTCCCCGTACGGGATCCGCGCGATGTCGCAATATCACCGCGATCATCCCTACGCGCTGTCCGTGAATGGGATGGAATACCGCGTTGACTATCAACCGGCGGAGTCGACAACCGGCCTATTCGGGGGGAACTCGAACTGGCGCGGACCGATCTGGTTCCCGGTGAACTACCTGCTGATCGAATCGCTGCAAAGGCTCCATCACTACTTCGGCGATGACTTCAAGGTCGAGTTACCGTCGGGTTCGGGCAACATGCTCACGCTCTGGGAAGTGGCCGCGGAATTGTCCCGGCGGCTGACGAACATTTTCTTACGCGACGAACGGGGCCGACGGCCATTGTATGGCGACCTGGAGAGCTTTCAAGATGACCCCAACTGGCGCGACCTGTTGCTTTTCTACGAATACTTCAATGGGGACACCGGCGCGGGACTTGGAGCCAGTCATCAAACAGGTTGGACCGGTCTCGTCACCAAACTGCTGCAGCAGAGCGGCGAGTCTCCCAAACACACAAGGCGTTCAATGTTGGCGCCCGTTGCGTTCACCAAATAAAGATCGAAAATGAGCGCACGGAAAATATAGAGAGAAAGTATGATCCGTTTTGGACGAGACGTTTGCGACAATTTGAATGAGGCCTTGCGTCGCGAATGGCTGGAAACGAATGGCTTAGGCGGATTCGCTTCCTCTACCATTATTGGCTTGAATACGCGACGGTACCACGGCTTGCTTGTGGCAGCCACCAAACCTCCGGTCGGGCGCTACCTACTTCTGTCCAAGCTGGAAGAGACTCTTCTGTTAGACGGACGTGCATTCGATCTCTCCGCGAATCGCTACCCAGCGGTCGTGCATCCCCAGGGGTTTCGCTACCTAAAGGAATTTCGCCTTGATCCCTTCCCTGTATTTACCTACGAGATCGAGGGCATCGAGATCGAGAAGACGGTCTTCATGGTGCACGGCGAGAACTCGACGATAATTCAATATCAACTCGGGAACGTGGGCGGTTCCAAATGCCTCCCCGGGAAGATCACGCTCGAACTTAGGCCCCTCATCGCCTTTCGCGATTACCACAGTACAACTCACGAGAACACTGCTCTGAATGCCGCCGTTGCGTCTTTGCCTGGAGTCACGAGTATCACTCCCTATAGTGGCCTGCCATCTCTGCACCTGGCACACAATGCCGGGCAACTTGAAAGCGGCAATGCAAGTTGGTACCGCAATTTCGAATATGAGGCCGAGCGCGCACGAGGACTCGATTTCACAGAAGACCTTTTTAACCCTTGCCTCCTGCGCTTTGATCTGCGTCCCGGAGCAGGTGCGATGATCATCGCTTCGACGGAGCCGCGCGATGCCGCGAGTGTGGACGAGTATCGCCAAGCAGAAATCTCCCGTCGAGTTTCGATCGTCAGGCACGCTCCGATGAAAGACGCCTTCGTTGAGTCGCTCACTACCGCCGCCGACCAGTTCATCGTCGCGCGAGGCAAGCAGAAGACGGTCATCGCGGGTTATCACTGGTTTAGCGATTGGGGCCGAGACACCATGATTGCCCTACCCGGCCTGGCGCTAACGACGGGCCGTTACGACGTCGCGCGCAGCATTCTGCGCACCTTTGCCCGCCATGTGGATCGAGGCATGCTGCCAAACCGGTTCCCTGATGCGGACGAAACACCCGAGTACAACACAGTCGATGCAACGCTGTGGTTCATCGAAGCTGTTCGCTCCTATCTGGCCTACACCGATGACCTGGGCTTCGTGGACAACGAGCTTTATGGCGTTTTGACCGAGATCGTTTCGTGGCATGTAGGAGGCACGCGTTTCGGAATCAGGGTTGATTCAAACGGACTGCTCAGCTCAGGCGAGGTTGGCGTTCAACTGACGTGGATGGATGCGAAGGTGGGTGATTGGGTCGTTACGCCGCGCCGCGGGAAGCCTGTCGAAATTCAGGCCCTTTGGTACAACGCGCTGTGCGTCATGGAGGATATAGCGCGGCGGCTTGGAGACGAAGTCAGCAATCATCGTTATAGGACCATGGCGGCGCTAGCCAGCGGAAGCTTCAATCTACTTTTCTGGGACGAAAAGAGTGGGTGTCTCTTCGATGTTATAAATGGCGGCGCGCCGGACGCCAGCATCCGGCCGAACCAGATCTTTGCCGTGAGTCTTCCTTACACCATGCTCAATCCGGCGCGCGCGAATCGCGTATTAGACGTCGTCCAACAGCATCTGCTCACACCCGTTGGCCTGAAAACCCTCGCGCCAAGCGATCCTCAATATCGCGGCAGCTACAGAGGGGACCAGGCCAGCCGGGATGGCGCTTATCATCAAGGCACGGTTTGGCCGTGGTTGATGGGTCCATTCCTCACTGCATATATAAAGGTGCATGGTAGAAGTGAGGCAGCGCGGCGACAGGCGGAATCCTGGCTCTCCGCCTTCAAAGTTCGGCTGTCAGACTCTGGACTTGGCCAAGTCTCTGAAATCTTCGAAGGCGATGAGCCCCATCGACCGGTCGGCTGCATTGCGCAGGCATGGAGCGTGGCAGAACTACTGCGTGCCACGGTGGAAGATGTTTATGGCGTCCGCCCAGGAGCGCAAACCTCGGCCGTTCTGGAGGCTTTGCCGTTCTGATGGCGTGAAATGCCTGGGATGAAGCGGAGACAAATTCGACAAAGCAATTTTACGAAGGCAATGTGAGAAGCATCTCGTGATCCGGCGGCTTCGCGAAGGAATGAAAGGACCAAAATGTCTAATCCCGTGTATGTGTCCAAGATTCAAATTGAACGGCGCTCAGGGCCTCTCCGAATAGCACACTTGCCAGGCGAGTCGCAGCCAGTCTTCTTCAGCGTTCATGGAGCCATTGCTGAGCATTATGGCCTGGATCCGGCAAAACTGCCCGAATCGCACGCGGCAACGCTAGATTACGTTGTGGCTGCCCTGGGTGGTTGAATGATCGGAACCTTCGGGGGCGCGCTGGAAGCGCGCAAAATAAATGCGAGCAACGGCCGGTTGCGTGCCGAAGTAAGAGGGGAAATCGAATCGGATCAGGGAGTTCTGGTAATTCGCAGAGTTCACGTTCATTTCTTCCTTGATGAAACCGAACTCGTCAGGGAGACCGTTGAGCGCGTCCACCGCGTGTATGCGGATAAGTGCCCAGTCTACAAGACGCTGCGGCCTGCGTTTGAAATTACATCGGAATTTGAACTTACAACGAGCAACACAACGGAAGGCATTCGATGAGGCTTCAGCAAAAGCTGGACGACTTTAAAGCACAATTCGAATCCGGAGGTCCGCCTCACAATGCTCCCAAGTCCATAATCGAAGTCTTTCATCGGGCCACGGAAGAGCTGCGCCAGTCTGGATTGGCCGAACGCGCCCTGAAGAACGGCGATCGGGCGCCGGCATTCATCCTGAACAATCAGGACGGAAATTCGATCTCTTCGACTGAACTCCTGGCAAAAGGCCCGCTGGTAATCACATTCTTCCGTGGGCACTGGTGACCCTACTGCGTCATGGAGCTGGAGGCTCTACAAACAGCTTTACCTGATATACAGCAGCTAGGAGCTAATCTGGTTGCGATTTCGCCGCAATTGGGGAGGTACGGGCGCTCGGTCCATCGTCGCCTCAACTTGGGTTTTGATGTACTGACGGATCTCGAGTTGCAACTGGCAGCTCAATTCGGCTTGGTCTTCGTGCTTCCCGATTACCTCAAGACGGTTTATCTGCAGTTCGGAAACAAGCTGGATGAGTTCCACGGCGAAAACGCCTTCCGCTTGCCCATGCCCGCACGATACGTCGTTGATCAACAGAGCGTGATTCGTAGAGCCAATGTGAGCCCGGATTACACCAGACGTCCCCAACCCGGTGAAACCATCAGCGCGCCGGAGGAACTCACGAAGGCCGGAGGCTGACGCGAGACGGCGAGGCCCGGACTTCGGCTTCGAAAGGTAGTTTGTCCCGTAAGCTACGGGACAAGCGGCTTCGCGGTCTTAATTATGCTCCACAGATGAAGCGAACGGCTCGCGTAACTTTGCTCACCGAAACACATCTCACGTCATAGTTGTGAATACGTCGACACAATTTACGGAGAAGAATAATGGCACGCATCGTAACAATTGATCCTCAAACCTCCACAGGTCAAGCGAAGACTTTGCTTGATGCAGTTCAGTCCAAGATGAAAATGGTTCCGAATCTCATGCGCGTACTCGCCAGTTCCCCCGCCGCATTGGAGGGATACCTCAACTTCAACGAGGCGCTGAGCCACGGCTTGCTCAGCGGCAAACTGCGCGAACTTATTTCTGTTGTAGTGGCTGAGGCAAATGGCTGTGAATACTGCCTCTCCGCCCACACGACAATTGGGAAAATGGTGGGATGGAAGGAAGAAGACATTCTGGCCAGCAGGAAGTTCAATTCTGGCGATCCGAAGATCGATGCAGCGCTGCGTTTTTCCCGTAATCTCGTGTCGCGCCGCGGGCAGGTTGACCAGGCGGAGATTGAAGCACTGCAAACGGCTGGCTGCAGCGACGGCGAAATCGCAGAGATCATCACGAATGTCGGGCTCAACACGTTCACAAACTATTTTAATAATGCCGTTCAAACCGAAATCGACTTCCCAAAGATTGATTTGAAGAAGGCCGCCTAGCGTATAGATCGATCAAAGAATCCCGGAAGGCCGAAACGCTTCGCTTTGCAAAGATTTGGCAACCAGGAGTTTCTTTTGGTTTTTGCCCACAATAACAACCGCCTCAACCCGTTTTTCTTGCTGAAGTGTTCCTACGGCTTTCCCGATACTGCTGGATCCGCCAATGATCCAAACCCGGGTTTGCCGACAAATTCCGGTCGCACATTCCCGAGCGTTCTCCCATTACTCTAATGTATGGAAATCTCGCTTCTCACTGGCTGGCAGATCCGTTGAAGAGATCTTCAATCACTCGTGAATCCACCTCGCCAGATTGGTTGTAGACGGGTTCGCCGCGTCCATTCAAAACGAGCACGTGAGGGATGTAGCCCTTGTAGTACAGCTTGACCAATTGTTGCTGTTCAGGCGAGCGTTGAACGTCAAGATCGATGACCACAAAGTGCACCCGGGAGCGGTACTTGTTGTACAGTTCAACCGTCCGGCGTGCCTGCCTCTTTGAGTTAAAGCATCCTTCGCCGTAGATGATCACGTAGTTTGGTTTGCCTGGAACAAATCCCGATTGAGCGTCCGATCCAGTAATGAGTGGACCGTCGAGGCTGTCACTTCCGTAATCGAGGTGCTCATTGAGTTTCAAGTTGTCGATGGAGAACACAGTAGGCACCGCCAGCAGAAACAAACCCAGGAGCAGGGCAATCTTTTTTATGGTCACTTCGGAATCTCCAATTGATATGATTCTTTTTCGATTTTGCCTTGATCGGCATAGCGCGTCAGAGCTTCTTCCGCTGCTTCTCTGAATGGTGGTTTGTCACCCTTGCGCTCGGACGGCAGGAATCCCCCGCCAAAGTACAGCTTTCCGTCTGGAGTGATGAAAGAGGTGAGAGGCAACCCTGCAGGAAGGTTTAGCATAGCCTGTGCGCGTTGTAATTGCGCCACCAGTTCTGGAGCAGAATCGAAGTCAACCTTTACCGCGACGAAATGCTGATTGATGTAATCGGCGGCCGAGGCGTTGGTGTACGTCTCGCGATCCATGAGGGTGCACCACGTACACCAAACCGCCCCTACGTCCAATAGAATCGGGCGGTTGAGCTGTTTTGCCCGTTGAAAAGCGCCGGCACCCCAGGGATACCAGTCCACGGGTTGGGAAACTGCCCGCTTCAGGTACAGTGAAGTCTGCCCACTCAGGTGATTGGAGTTTCCCTGCGCTTGACTGGCAGCCACTGTGCCTGCCAAGACCAGCGTTAGCAGAAACATATTCTTGCCCATGCGGATCAGATTCGGGCGTGCAAAAGAAGTTACAAGTCCCACTCAAAGCGAGGGACTCCTTCAGCCCCGGTTCGCGCGAGCGCGCTAAAATGGAAGAAGAAGGAAAAAGCGGCAAAATGAGCGGCAACGACAGTGCCATTTCCTTACGCGAGTCACGCGAGGAACAGTTCGAAGAGTTCGCACTCAGTAAAGATGGGCTCACATCCAGACGTGAGCCCATATCACTTCTCCTAGGTTCGCGGTGCTTTTACAGCCAGTATTTCCGGCTGGTCGATCGCGGGCGGTTTCGCGAACAGGTCCTCGGCCTTTGCGAAGAGGGCTTTCGCGACGTCGCCACCAAGGTGTGCGTTGCGCCCGTTTTCATCGGGGAACGTGTCGAAGATGCCGAACTTCGATGGACCCATCTTCAATGCGTACCAGGTTGTGGTTCCGGTTTCAGCCTGCACCAATGGTAGTGCCGACTTTAGGAACTGTTCAACTTCATGCTCCTTGCCGGGTTTTGCTTCGAGTTGTACCAGAATTGACAACTTATCCATGTTTTCTCCAGGCACTCAGCTTTTTCGTTCAGCCGATGGCCAATTATTACTTATCCAACGTCACAAAAACTTAGCCGCCCGGGCAGCGTTTACTTATGCTGAATCGGTTCCGGAGAACGCTCTCGATCGAGCGGTATTACTCGCACATCCCAAGAGAGTTCAGATTTCTGGGGTAAATAGCATTTCACGCTGTCGCAGGCCTGATAGAAGAATATACCTTTCAAAGTGACTGTCTTTGGCTGTGCGATAGAACCGATAAACGCACGGTCGGCCGAAACCACCACGTCCTGTTGAACGCGAAATTTGCCTTCATATACCGGCACCGCCTCATTGATTACCGGAAGAAATAGCACTCTTGGATCGGGGTAGCGGAGCGGCAGCAACTTGAACTCTGGCGAGGGTTCCATTGTTAGTTGGATCGGCTTGTAGCCATGAACTCCAGGAGCGTAAACGTGGGTTCCTGGAGGGAGGGAGATTTCGGCCGCTACTGTGAAACGGCTGCCGGGACCTACGATCTCGTCGGATTGCAAGAGCGCGAGTTTAATATTAGGTGCCGCCACTTCACGACCGTTGCCTTCTACCAGGTCAGGAAACAATTTGAGGAGCAGGCTGGTTCCGGTTTCCCGGTCGGTGTACACCGCCTCGAAGAACTTCTCCTTGATAATCCCATTTGGCGTTACGTAAAAGTATCCCGGGTACGCCATATTCTTGGTAAATCCGGGTGCGTTTGCGTTCAATACCCCATAACGCCGAATGATCGCGGACTTCGGATCTGCGATTAACGAATACTCAATGCTATGCCGTTGAGTAAAATCTTCCAAGATCGCCTCCGAGTCGTAGCTGAGTGCCGCCAGTCCGAGGCCCTGCCGCTGGAACTTTTCTCGTGCATTCTGCAACTGGACCAGTTGCTGCTTGCAGAAGGGTCACCAATCCGCCGAACGAAAGAAAACCAGCACCAGACCGTTGCGCCCCATTAGAGAAGAAATGGTTTGCTCTTTGCCAAACTGATCTCGCGCCCGAAATGTCGGGGCGGACTTGCCCACCGCAACGCCCGGCATGTCTTGAGCTGCAGCATTGAATCCGATTCCAAGAAAGATGACGCCCAACAGGAGTAATCGCATAGTCGCCAAGACTGTCTCGATTCCGTTCGCCGCTAGGGAAGATCTGCAATCCATGCGCCGCATTGAATCTAGTAGATGCAAAGCGCCATCAGAAGTTACGAGTCAATCTTTTGATCGGTGCAGCCTGACACTGAGACGCCCATGATTTTATCGGACCACGCGCCAAAGGCCTGCAGACTCATCGTTCAGAATTGCAGGCGTACGAAGTGTTCATCTATCACGAGTTGAGTTGTACAGTTATAAAGATTTACTCCAGCCGTTGAACAATAGGACAATTGATGGGAAGTCAGAGGTTGTGAACGGAACTCCGGCCGGAAAGCAGGTCATCAGCACGATGGTAAGAACGGCAAACTCACGCTGCAGTTGTCTGCGAAAACTGCTTGCGATTGCTTTCTCGGTCCCGAGATCGATGCGAGTTCTACCCAAGTAGGACTGGTAAGAGTACTCCCAGGACCAGAGCGAAAAACCACAAAGGCGGCGCCGGCGTTCCTACCTGACGGATCCGGCGTAGTTCGCGGGCTGCAAATTTCGGATCAAGGACAAGCCAGCGGGTGTATCGGCGCTCCAGCAAAAGAAAGGTCAAGGCAGTCACAGCGCCATAAATCAAGTGGCCCACGAGGGACGGCAAAAGCGCCGAAGCTGCATCGGTGCTCCAGTCGCAGATACCGGTAAGCATAAGAGGCAAAAAGGTCATGGGTCCGAGATACCACCAGATCAGACCAAACAGCCAGCCCCAGCCCAAGCCCAGACCGAGACTCGAAGCCTCATTTCGAAATAGCAGTCCATAACTCATGCCGATCAAGGCGCTGATGACCAGATGGATCAACAGACCCCCAACAAGGGAAAAGCCGCTGCCCAGTCCTGCAATTTGCGGCAGTATTCCGGTGGCAAGCATCACAGGGCTCGAGATCAAACCGCCCACGAGGCCAGCCAGAGTTCCCCAGCCGACCGAATGCAGGATATGAATGCCGGGTCCTTCAGCTTCCCGATTGAGCGGATCGCTCTGAATGAACAGCCGAACCCACACGCGGTCCAAGGTGGCATACGCGATGCCCAGGATCAACCCATAGAGGATATGCCCAACAAGCGAACCGAAGAGTTCACTGCCGTGTTCCGCCGACCAATCGAGCGGTACTCTGGCGGCGATGGGTAGAAGAGTTAGCGGCCCGAGAAACCAACAGAAGATCCCGTAGCCGAGCCCCCAGCCCATCGAAGAGCCGTACCCGCGGATGTCACGCTGGAAGAGCATCCCGAAGGTGGCGCCGATGAATAGCGCAACGACGAACTGCAGGGTTATATTTGCGGTACGGGAGTGAAGTTCGCCAACCCCGGCAAGCAGGGGGAAGAAATCACCCTCGGACATCCAGCGACCGAAAATCAAGCCCCCAAAGGTGCCAGCAAGCCCACCGGCAACGATGGCGCGACCCAGACGGAACGGTGGCTGCCCCCCTCTTGAGCGAAGTCCGCCCCGAATGCCTAGGCCAACGCCCACGGGCATCCCCAGGCAGAGCAAATAGGCTACGAGCTCCGGAAACTGCGCTCGGGCATCGCTCAACATTCCCATGGAACGCTCGTTTCCCTTCAACATAGGCAAAATCCCGGCAGGGACCAGCATCCACAGAAGCAGCGCGGAGGCCACACCCCAGATCAATCCAGCACCGGCGCTGGTTGCGCGCTTGGCGAAGAACAGGCCAAAAGCAAGCCCAAAAAGACCGCCAAGCAACACGCCATGCGTAAGCGGGATTGTCAGGATTGCGCTGCGCAGAGCTCCGCCCGCCGCACCTACTCCCAGTCCTATCAGAGTCTCAATCCAAACCTGGCCGGCTACTCCGCTTGTGACTTCCGCTCTAACCTTAGACTCTAAGGTTGCCATGATTTAAGATCTCCTACCGGAGGACCTCTATCGCAGATCAATGGTCTGGACAATATCTCGGGGGAAGAAAAGCTCCGCGGTCCAATCCATCAGCACACGAATTTTCCTCTCGATACCCGGAAGCTTCGATAAGTAGATGCCGCGCCACATAAGCCAGGCGAGCAACCCGGAAAAACGCAGGGATTGGGTGCGGATAAAAGGTATGGTCAACTCGGCACAAGCCGTCTGGTGGCCGACAACGCACAGCGCTCCCAGAGAATTGAAGTGGAAAGTCCGGGGTTGGCGCCCTTCCAATTGGGCGTGGATATTCTTAGCCAACACTTCCGCCTGGCGAATTGCAAATTGGGCCGTGGGTGGGCACATTTTACCGGTCTTCCCATTGCTCGCCGATGCACAGTCGCCGAGCGCCCAGAGACCTTTGTGATTCTTCACGGCAAGTGTTTCATCCACGATGACGGCGCCGCGCTTGTCTCTGTCCACGGGTAATAACTTCAGCAGCGGATTCGGAGTCGTGCCGGCGGTCCATACGAGAGTCATTGCGCGAATCTCGCCGTCGCTAAGAATAACCACGCCACGTTGCGCATCTGTGAGACGAGTATCCAGGCGAAAGCGGACGCCACGGGCTTCCATCTTTTGCTGAGCATACCGGGCCAGGGATTCGCTCAATTCAGGCAGGATACGGTCGCCCGCATGCACCAGCACGATGCTCAACTCCCCGGGATGCAGGTTCGGATAATCGGCAAGAATGCCGTGCGCGAAGTCATTGAGGGCCCCTGCGAGTTCTACGCCGGCGAAACCTCCTCCCGCGATTACAAACGTGAGAAGCTCCTGGCGATATGAGGGATCCGACTCGCGGTCGGCCAGTTCGAACATTTCAATTACATGGTTGCGAATGCGGATGGCGTCAAGCAACGTCTTGAAGCCGAAGGCGAACCTCTGAACGTTCGCCATTCCAAAGTAATTTGAAACCGAGCCGAGTGCCAGGACCAGATGGTCGAACTGGATTTCCCTTGGCGGATCTGTACCGTGATCAGTGCGCAGAATCACCCGGCGCTGCTCGATGTCAATCGCCCCGGCGGATCCGCGAATGAATTCCGTCCGATGCAGGCTGCTACGCAATGGTGCGCTTATATGGCTGGGTTCGAGGCTGCTCCCCGCCACTTCCGCGAGCATAGGAGTAAAAAGAAGAGCGTTTGTGTCGCTCACCAGGGTGATGAAGACCGAGCGGTCCGCACGGAGTCGTTCTTCTAAACACTCCGCCGTTCGCATGCCGCCGAATCCGCCGCCCAGAATCACGATCCGTTTTATTACAGGCGGCACCTGCAACCGGGATTCTGGCTCCGGGCCGAGCACATGCTCTGCGAGATCACTGAAGCCTTGGGTGATGAGGCCGAGCGAGGCACTGTACAGCACCCAGCCAACCAGAGCTGGAAAATGTGCTCGCATTTGTTCTGCGTTCCATTGCGGCATTTGCCCGGAAACCAATGGGAACGCGATCACGCTGATCAGACCCCACAGTGGAACGCCCAGTGCACCCGCGGCCATTAGGTTGTCCACATAGGCGCCGCGGGTGGGACGCGAAATGGCGGCATAGGCTGCACCCACGGCGATGCCCAAGATGACACTCCACCGAGCATGGCCGAGGGCGGCCACCAGTGGCACGCTAGCCACTGCTCCAGCCAGCGTTCCCAGAAAGCTTCGCCGGATGAACTGGTTCATTCGGCTTTCGTCACAAAGTGCTGGCTGGGATCGACAATAGGGCGGCGGCCACGATTCGCGGCAGAAACGCAGCATGGATCGACCAGGATGAAATTCACGATCGCGTTAGTCAACATGATTTCAAAGATTCTCCACGTGAGTTCAGCGCCAGAGTCAAAACGAGGCGTGAAACCTGAAAGCAACGAGACGTGCATGTGATAACTGCCTGGGGCAAAAAAGTTACAGCGCATTTGACTGTTTTCTGACCGCTTATCGGTGTGTTACTGTCCAAAAGATCATTGGATAAGGGTGTGTGCGTCTGGCATCATGGTTTTCCGAAACTCATGTCCGTAAACTCGTCCGCGAACGCCGTCAACAAGAGATCGACGTTTCCCGCGTTGTAGGCCTCCCTAAGCCTCGCCTTAGCGACATTTATCTCGTGGACGTCGTTCATAGGGTTACGAATCTCGCCCCTTCATAACTGGTCATCTTTGGACAGTTTGCGGTCAAGTTTCTGATATAAGCGATCGCTGAACCCTGCAGGCAACACAAACGCCTTAGCGTCGCCAACTAACTGCACTACATTACGAGTCCCATCCAGTACTGCCGTACAATGCTTGCAGCCTTTGAAATGTTCCCGCATCCTGGCGCGTAATTGCGGAGTGATATCGCCGTCCAAGTAGTTTGAAACTTCTCGCCAGACATCTTCGCAACTGATTTCTATCACCATGGTCTCACCTGTTTGTATTCCCTCCGGCCGGTGCTCCAACTCCCGTCCATACCCGGTGCAAGGGCGTCGCGCATCTGGAGGCGGGCACGCAGGAGGCGTGTTTTCACCGCGCTTTTCCGGATGCCGAGCAGCTTGGCGGTCTCTTCTATTGTGAAGTGTTGCACATCTCTCATCACGAACACCTCTCTGTGCTTGGCCGTCAGGGAGGCTAGTGCCCTGGATAGCGCTTGCCGCAGCTCTTTTGTTTGCAACGCCTCAGAGGGTATCTCGCGCCAGTCGGCGAAGTCTCGAGGAACATAATCTCCTTTTTCATTCTTGCTCCCGTCGTCTAACGAATCGTGCAGTTTCTGGCGCCGCTCCTTTCTCAACTTCATCAGGGCTTCGTTAGTGGCGATACGCACCAACCAGGTACTAAACTTCGAGTCGCCACGAAACTTGGAAAGATTAGTAAATGCCTTGAGAATTGCCTCCTGGGCCGCGTCCTCCGCATCGGCCTCATTCTTCAGAATGGCTTGAGTAGCCATGAACACCGCAGGTTCGCAAGGACGCACGAGTTCGCGAAAGGCTTCGTGCTGCCCCCCGAGCACGCGTTGGATCTGTTCCAATTCAAGCGGCTCAACCTGAGATTTGGTGCCAGCCAATGTTTTTCCGTCGACTCGAAGACTGGTCCCGGGAAGGCCTGTTCGCACGGCTACAGCAGACATCATCTCACTGCCTCTTGCTGCCTCAACCGCTCCGAAACCCTGCAGACATGCTCCGCAGCCCATGTCCGTGGGATGCTAGTCGGCCTTAAAAGTGACATATTCTCCCGTAGCTTAACGACTAACTCTCGATCGGTTCCAAGCGGGATGACTTCCACCGTCGTCTGCCGGTACGGCGCTTCGTTATCTAGCCAATCCCACATGTTTTGCGTCGCGTCGTGTCACAGAGCAAAGGGATGACCAGCGTTGGTGAAGATCAAATCGCGAGTCTTGCGGAAATTACCGAAGACTGCTGCAGCTGCGTATTGCACTTTCTCCCGATCGTCCTCGCGACAGAAAGTCTCATTCATCTCTGGGGAGAACCGACTGATCCAGAGTGTTCATGTGTTTTCTTAACAAATTGTGGAGCGTAGCCGCGATCACACTGACAGCTTGTCCGGGGCCGGCCACGTCCGCCGGGACGATCTGTGAAAGCAGACCGGGGGAAGCACCATCAAGTAGTGAACATCACCGCCCTCTGTTGCGGGTGGCAATGGCTTGGAATGGAACCAGCCCATGTATCCGAGGACCTCCATGATATCCACGATGTCATTCCCACCCCAGACCTCAGAGCAGGCCAATCTGTGGATTGGAATTCCTCCGGAACCAGGTCCTCATGAGTTCTCAAGCCAACATCCAAACTAGCCAAGGGCTTCGCCCTTGATATTCCATCGCACCCGGCTGCTGCAACTGGACGTTACAACGTGGTTACAACGAGAACAAAATTCTCGTTTCACGGGCCATAATGACTAAACATGCCAAATCCTCGCGCATTCCCTAGCAAATCGATCCCGAGTGTAATGGTAAGATTCCGCAGACGCGCAAAAGGTACGGCTGTAGAAGTGAGGCGCTGCAGAACTAGCCTCGAGGCTGAATTGAGGAGGAGCCGTTTGTCACTTTTCTGGGAATCTTGAATCACATGGTAGCGGGGGCCTTTTAAGTATTAGAGCCACACGCCGTAAACCAATGTGTGGGATAATTCCGTGTGGTTGCCCTAACTGAAACCTAGACTCAAAGAGCATGAGCTTCCCAAGAACACCGGCGACCGGGTCCACTTCGCCGCGGCAGAGCCCTGAACTCCCAGGTGCTGCGTCCAACAATGAGCAAGAACTTCTTCATGCAGCGCAGTTGGAGCTTCATCGCGTAAAGACCGAACTGGACCGGATGGCGGCGGAACAGCAACTTGCTTCAGAATCCTTACGAGCGAGTGAGGAGTTCAAGAGTCGCCTGATCACTTGCAGCCGGGACTGCATCAAGATCCTCGATCTCGAAGGCCGAATACTGTTCATGAACAAGGCGGGCATGCAGGCGCTAGAAATCTGCGATGCCGACCTGTCTCCGGACAGTTCCTGGATTGATTTCTGGGAAGGGGAAGACAGAGAAGCAGCAAGAGCCGCTGTAAAGGAAGCGGTAGCTGGGGGAACGGGACACTGTGCCGGGTATTTCGCGACCCGAATAACCGGCCAGCCGCGATGGTGGGACGTTGTGGTCAGTCCCATTCTTGATGCGAACGGAAGACCAGAACGCCTCGTCGCGCTCTCGCGAGACATTACCGAGCACAAGAAAAATGAAAGTGCTCTGCGTCAGGCGATCCAGTTCAATCAGGAGATCATGGAGGGCGCGGCGGAAGGCATTATCGTCTACGACCCAGAGTTGCGTTATCAATTGTGGAATCCGTTTATGGAGCGCCTCACGGGTAGGCGCGCAGAGGAAGTCTTGGGTAAGGTTGCCACTGACGTTTTCCCTCGCCTTATTCCTAGCGGCATTGAAGCGGCTTTGAAACGAGCGTTGCAGGGAGAAGTCGTTCAAGTTCCTGATGCTTTGATTCCAAAGCATTCGGCGGAAGGCCAAGATGTTTTGGAATCTTGTACCTTCGCTCCCCACCGAGACGCACGAGGCCTCATTGTCGGGATCATTGGTCTGGTGCGCGATGTCACCGAGCGCCACAGAGCCGAAGAGACTTTCAGATCGATTGTGGTGGGCACCGCGGCAGTAACCGGAGATGATTTCTTCGCGTCGCTGGTGCGCCACATGGCAGCGGCATTTCGCTTTCGTTACGCCTTTATTGCATCGTGCGACGACCAAAAGCGCGCAAAGACGCTTGCCTTCTGGGATGCCGATGAGTTGGGGAAGAACTTTGAGTTTGATATCGCGGATACGCCTTGCATGAAGGTTCTGCAAGGGGAAGTGTGTCACTACGAGAAAAGCGTCCAGGTTCTGTTTCCTCTGGATAAAGGTTTGGGGGACTGGCGCGTCGAGAGCTATCTCGGAGTGCCGATGCTAGATGGAATGGGATGTGTCATAGGGCATATCGCCGCTCTTGATGATAAGCCGATGAAACGCGATCCCCGCGGCATCGACGTGCTCAAGATTTTTGCGGCGAGGGCTGCGGCTGAACTGAAGCGGCAGCGCGCGGAAGCGCAACTGCAGGCTGCTCTTGTGCAAGTGAAAGAACTGCAGCATAAGCTCGAAGCGGAAAATGTCTATCTCCAGGAAGAAATCAGCAAAGAGCACAATTTTGAAGAGGTTGTGGGGAACAGTAGAGCCCTTATTAAAGTGCTGCAACAGGTTGAGACTGTTGCCCCCACTGACTCGACGGTTCTTATATTAGGCGAGACCGGTTGTGGCAAGGAGCTGTTTGCCCGTGCCATACACAGCCACAGCAAGCGCAAAGGACGCCCGCTCGTGAAGCTGAACTGCGGAGCGATCCCCACCGGCCTTGTCGAGAGTGAACTATTTGGACACATGAAGGGCGCATTCACTGGTGCCTTGGAACGCCGGATGGGTAGATTCGAGCTCGCGGATGGAGGGACTCTGTTCTTGGACGAGGTCAGCGAACTGCCCCTTGATACGCAGGTCAAACTGTTGCGAGTCTTACAAGAGCATGAGTTCGAGCCGCTGGGCAGCAGCCGAACCCTCCGCGTAAACGTCAGGATCATTGCGGCAAGCAACCGCGACTTGGAGAAGGCCGTCCAGGAAGGACGCTTCCGTGCCGACCTATACTATCGTCTCAATGTTCTTCCCGTCTCGGTCCCACCTTTGCGACAACGCCGATCAGACATCCCTCTCTTGACCAGTTTTTTTGTTGAACGGTTCGCCAGGCAACTAGGCAAGCAGGGCATTGCCGTTGCACAGGAGACTGTCGACGTGCTGACTCAGTACGATTGGCCGGGTAACGTTCGCGAGCTGCAGAACGTTATCGAACGTGCGGTTGTGTTGTCACAAGGACCCATTCTGCGCCTGGGCCGCGACCTCTTGCCTTTTTCCAACGAGGATCCAGAAGCCGCGAATGAAGTCGGGGATGGAACTTCTTCTCATAAGCCAAAGCCCGAGGAAGATCTGAATACCTCGTTCTCATTGCAACAGGTGGAAAAGCGGCACATCCTTGAAGTCCTAGCGAGAACAGAAGGGGTGATCGAGGGCTCTCGTGGAGCCGCCAAGCTTCTAGGCCTGCACCCCAATACTCTCCGCAGCCGCATGAAGCGGCTTGGTATCGGGCGTTCTCTGTCACCGCGTCCCCACGAAATATCGCAGCCACGAACCTCCAACTAGCCGTTCCCACGAGGGCTCGTGGATTCCCCGAACGCTAGCTCCAAGCTTGTCTTCTCCAATCCTTGCCTAATCAATCACATAGCCTTTTCATCTTGCGCTGCTGCCTGTGGCGTTTCACTTGCCCTAGCAAAGGAGTCTTCGGAGGAAGTATCCCCAGTGCTCAGAATTTCGGTCACCAGCGACTCAGACGTCTCAATCCATTTCCAATTGGAAGGTAAGCTCATCGGCCCCTGGGTAGAAGAACTGCGGCAATTGAGCGATACCGCTCTCTTACGGAACAAGACTATAACTCTGGACCTCAAAAAGCTTTGGTTTACCGACCTGGAGGGAGCTGGTCTGCTACGCGAACTTCACCAGAGACAAGTCTCCCAAATCAACTGCTCTCAATTCATCACCCAACAATTGCTCGCCGTTCATCAGCCAACAATGGAAGAAGAGGTACCAGCGATGATCAAAACCTCAGAGAAAGCTCGGCCGCTTGAGAATCAAGCCTGGTCCCGGAACGCTCGCGGAGCCAACGTTACTAAAACGGATTCCGTGGAGTCATTCCTGATCCATCGCGTGATAAACGGAGATATCGAGTGCTTCTACGAACTTGTGCGACCTTACGAACGCGCCATATTTCTCGCTGCCTTGTCGCTGGTCAGGAACGAGGCCGACGCCGAAGATATCGTTCAGGAGGCAGTCCTCAAAGCATTTAAGGGGCTTCGTAGTTTTCGACAGGAAGCGAAATTCAGCACGTGGCTGATCCAGATCACTCTCAACGAAGCGAAGATGAGGTTGAGAAAAGATCGCCCCTATCTTCATGAGTCGATAGAGGAAGGTGAACGCGGCGAGGATGGCGACTATATCCCGAAAGATTTCGCCGACTGGCGAGAAATACCATCAGAAGCGTTGGAACAGAAAGAGCTTCGCGAGGCACTTATTAAAGCTCTAAATTCACTCCCCGAAAAATATCGTACCGTGTTCGTATTGCGGGACGTGCAGCAACTCAGTATCGCCGAAACAGTGCAAGCGCTCGGCATTAGCGAAGCCAGTGTGAAGACGAGGCTCTCCCGCGCCCGCCTGAAGATGAGGGATACATTGGCGACTTCTTTTTGGGTGCGTTTCTCAAGCGCAAGTGGAATCGGGAACTCGACTATCGGTTAATCAAAGAACTCTGGCCTTTCGAGCGTGATCGGATCGCTGTGCGCTTTGCGTACGAATTCCGTGATGACTCCGGAAACTGGTTTAGAGCCTACGGCGTTTGATCGACCACAAGTGACACGTTGGTGTGGGTAAACAAAGATGAGGAGTGATCACACGTCTGTCAAGGTCGCGATCGCGGCCCTCGCGTCGTACGAACTCAGCCACGAGTGCCGCAGCAGGCAATTGCCTTGCCAGCCAAGAATTCTCGGCTGTTCCATTCATCAACTGTTCATAGATTGCGAATACTGCTCGATTTCGAACCTAACTGAGAGCTGGTGCGACATTGAAGCTCATGAGCGCCGTTGATTCATCCGTATAAATCGCAAACACCGTGTAGAGTTTCGTAAGCAGCATCAGATCCTGTGTTTGTTTGTTCAAGTTCAATAACTTGACGGCATCGCCCTGAGAAGTGGCTTCGACGTTGCTCGCAATCAGCTGGCCGAGACCAAAGCTGTCGAAGTACGTTCCTCCGCTAAGGTCGAGAACGATATTTTTACGCAGGCTGTCGAGCAGTTTGCGAACGGTGTCCCGAAGGGATGCTCCGGAAGCCCCTAAAGTCAAGCGTCCAGCTAACTCCAAGATCGTTGCATTTGTGGTTTCACGAGCATTGATTGTCAAACTCATAATAGAACCTCGTTTTCTTTCCTGTCAGGCACTAGCGATTCTCGTGAGACAGTCGATTAAGCAAATTCGAAAGACGGTGGATCACATCAACGGCGTTGATCTCACAAAGCTGGACGACTCAACGCCACGCCGAACTCGGAGGCAACATACTGCACATTCGAATTCGTGCACGCTATTGGGATGGTCCCTTCCGCGCTGAAGTCGCCTGTCGCCTGCTTGGCCCGTCTCTTAGGTGTTGCGAGCCTTCAACTCTCGCTCCGCCTGGAGCCAATCCTCCGCGTCAAATCCGTGAATTCCACTCCGCTCGATTTGGTTAGCTGCGCTTCGTGATGGTCAGGTACGGATGCTACAGAGCATGGGAGTTCATTCTGACTCGGTTACTAACGAAAAGTTCGCAGGCAAGCCTATTCGATAGGCAATGAACCGGAATCTTCTCTATCCGACTAAGCGGAAGATGTAGTGATGAGAGAGAAATTCAGCCGCGATCAGAACAAGAGTGACAATAGCGAGGGTGAGTTGCACTCTCTCTCCCCATAGGCGCCGGCTGGAAATCGACTGCCGCCTCCACTGGGAAGAGGGCCGCTTCCGGAGTGATCGAATTCTCCAAATTATGTAGAGATTGACGCAGGCGACAAGAAGCACAGCGGGCAAGAATGAGTCTTGTGGAATACCTAATTTTCCGGAGCGTGTCTTCTCATAAGTTACTTTTTAAAGTACGGACATAAACGAGTTTCATTGTAACTATTCAGGGGCAGGACACTCTTACAGTCACACGAGTGAGGCGTGGAGATACTCACGCAGCGCTATCGTGCATCTTCTCAAAGGAGTCCGACAATGCTTCCTGCTCTTCGAAGGTCCTTCCCTCTCGGAAACGAACTGAATGTGTCCGCTCTGCGGTCGCGCATGTTCTCCTCGGCTAAGCTACTCATCTTGGCCAGCGCGGCGGTGATGAGTGGTCTCGCACCATCAACATCGCTTGCGCAATCAACTGTGGCGGCTAAGCCATCCTTGTCTCCCCAGACGATGGCCCTGCATCGTCTCGTGAAGCGTCCTGTTGCAAATTTGACGGCGCCGGTAGACGTAGCTGAGAGTTCGTCCGGGGTCAACTCGGAACAAGGGTTCGGAGCCTTAGCGCGCGATAAGGGGCACCCCGGCTGCGACCTGTTTCCTGCGCCTGCGAATATCGGCACGAATGTAGGCCTTTCCTACTTCGGTCCCCCGCCTTCCACAGTCAACCAGAGCCTAGTCGGTCCCGTGCAGTTGCTCAACACCGGGCAACTCGACGCCACCCCTGGCACGATTACCATTCCTCTCTATAAGGGAACGGTCAAGAGCACCGGCAAGACGGCCTGGTACATCCTCACTGATGTTTCTGATCAGGGGATTGCCCAGGAGCTTGGCCTTAACTTTTCCGCAAAGATGAAGAACATCAACACCGCCGCCAGAACCGGTAACCTGGGTCCCGATGGAAACATCATATTCGACAAGGGCACTGTCAATTTCGCCCCGGAACGGAATATTGTTCCCGGCCCGGAAGGTGCCGAGTTTCCCCCCAAGTCGTTTACGCCTGGCGAGATCGGGGATGCGAACTACAGCCCCTACGTCACTATCACTAATGGCGGAGGCGTGGTCTACAACGCACCGATGATAGCCTACGATGTCGACGCAAGCGACATCAACTTCCCTAACGGCCACGTCGACTATACCAAGGTTCATGACGCGGTCCAGGCGATCGATCCCATCAACATGACCGTCACTTTGGCACTCGTCAACGGCTTCAGCTTCGGCCGCCCGGTGTGGTACATCACGATGGACGCCAGTATCCCCCTTGCGGCCGCGATCGAGCACAACACGTACGCTCCACTGATGGGTAAGCTTCTGCTGGGCAATGACGACAGCGCCGGAAGCCCGATCGAGCGCATCTTCATCGCCACCAACGGCACGGAAGGTTGCGATAATCCTCAGCGTCAAGGACTCTCGGCTGACCTGAACGATGGACACAGGCCGAACAACACATTGGGGGGGATTCCGACACTCGCTCTCGATTACAGCCCGGCCTGGGACGCGAACTTGTACACGTGGACTGACGAGGCCATTTCCAAGGGCTATCGCCAGCAACTTCGTGAAGAGTTCCAGATTCTCACCTACGCGCAAGACGGCTTGATCACCGGAGCTTCTGCTACTCAGCCGTTCGGCAGCGCTGGCTTCTCCATCAATTGCCCAATCGTCCAAAGATTGGATTAATCAATAAGACTTTTCCTTGATGGGATTGTTCAAACATGACGACGTCAGGTATGAACAATCCCTCTTTTTCCTTCAATGACCAATGTGACGGGGCATCTTGCTCCCTTAAGAAGTTCGATCAGCGCTCAAGCGTAAGCCTACGGGCTACTTTATTCACCGCAAAGTGAATAAAGTAGCGCCGCGCTGTAACTTTTCCGCAAAACACTTGTCATATGGGCACTCCATAGGAGGAGTGCCTCGTCATGTCCAGATTGAGTTCGACAGACGTAATCTGGCGTACAGAGATCAGCTTGCTTCGGATGATTTCCACAAGCGCGTTGCCAGCGGCGTCGGCGAAGGCAGCATGGCGATCGCCTTCATCCACGAATACCTGGCACTCACTGATACGCATTCATAAGGCAGCGCATAGCCGAGCGTCGCCCGGTCAACGCTCTAGCGCAATGGCACGGAATCACTAAGAAATTCTGCGTCCGTCATATTGCACAAATCCACAAATCCTATACTTCGCTACCCAAGGCGGAATTTATCTGGGGAAAATTGCGGGTTCTCCGGGATTGTCTCGCCAGATCGCAGTGCCTGCGCTGCCGAGTGATTGATCTAGTCGGAAAGACGCTGATGGAGAAACTGGAAGTGATGTCGGACCGTTATCCGATTTATCAACAAATGACTAAGGAAAAGTGTCGCCGCCACTTTCCAACCAGACGCTGGGGTCAGTAACCAACCCACGTAAATGCAAAGAATAGTTCTACTTAGCGCGACACAAAGCGTAACACCCCGACACGCGCTTCGGTATGGACAACCATGCCCCTCTACCGCAAGAATGCCGCTCATCAGTGACCAAGAGGCAGTGTGGCTTCGGCGGCCCCCATATCCGGCGACGGATAAATCGAAAGGAAACTAAGCAAATGGTTCTGAAGATAGTTACCAGCTCACTTTTATTGATTCTCACGTCTGTTTCATTGGCGATCGCCCCTGTGGCCTTTGCAGATCCATCGCCGGCGCAGGTAAGACTGGTTTGCTGGTACGCGTACTGTAAAACCTGCGGTTGGTCTGGGTCGCAGCATACAGGCAGTGCCGGCGAAGCCGAAGCTCGGCTGGACGCACAGGAGCACAGTAAAAACATGGAGAAGACAGACAAGGAGAAACATGAAGCACAACCAAAAAGTTGTCCGTCTCCGTTCGATGTAAATTAAGTGTACTTAAAGACTTAAAGACCGGATAACCATTTCGAGCTGCACTTAAACACCGGACGGATTTGTAAAAACCGGATAGAATTGTACCTAAAAACCGGACAGTGCCGTCACGCTGGCGAAGCGTTGCACTTGTTGCACTGTAGAAAAGGGATTTAGGGGTTTTGGAGCAGTTCGGGAGGAGAGGGAGTGAAGTGTGAATGGAAGATGACGGCTGTGTGATGGTGGCGAGAATAAAGCGCGGACGCGTGCGCAAGTGACACTTCGCGTTGCGAATCGGAAGACGCAAGATTCTCCGGTTTTTAAGTACAACAATCCGGTCAATTAGTACAATCGTTTTCGTACCAATCGACCGGACACCCTCGACAACAGACCCCGGCCAGTCCGGCTTTTAAGTACAGCTCGACAGCAGCCTTCTCCGTTTCCCAAAAACGTTCTGGCATGGGTTCTCCTTGAGGCAGGAGCCACCCCGTTGGGGTGGTTATATGACCCTGAAACTCTGTCAGGGCTCGATGGTGTGGGATGCAGGCGGGGACTTGGCGCAGTTAAAATCTCAGTCACAACCTGGCTCGGCAGCCCCAATTTCTTTGAGCAAAGTCACATCTTCCAGCAGGAGATGGGCCAAGCGTTTGAGCTCTCGATCAGGGGTATTGGGATCACGCCACAAGCGCGGAAAATCTGTGGCCAGCGTATGCAGCCGGCTGCGCAATTCTTCATCTATGGCCATGCCATCTTTCTGGCGTTGCTGCTCGTACTCCTGCTGAGCTTCCTGAAGGGCGCGCAGCTTCCGGTTCCAATCGGCTTCCAGCGTATCGGCCACCAGCCGGTTATCTGGGTCCACCCGCATGTAGCGGCGCTGAGCCAGTTCTGCCTCATAGCGAGCGCGTTCCACCTGCTCTTTGCGCTAACGTTCCACTTCGTCCCATCTAGCTTGTAGTTCTTGTTGCACGGCGAGCGTAACTTCGACGGCAACGGTGTCACGATTTCCAGCAACACCTCGCCCACAGCCTCGTCCACGTCCTTGCCCGAAATCCATTGGCAGATGGGTTGCGGATCATCCACCGCGCGTCCATCACAGACATAGTCGGGTACGCGACGCCCGGCGCGAACATGGTAAATTACCTTCATGCGCTCGCCGCAGATGCCACAGATCACCAGCTTAGCTAACGGTTACTGGTGGGGGCGACGGTTGATCGCATGGCTTCGCGAAGCCACACATGACGCGGATCGGTGTTGGCCCTCGGATGCCAGGCCATGAGGAAATGAAACGGGTGCAATTCTTGCGGTGCCTTCACCAGCCGCAACCTGCGATCGTTTTTGATAACCTGCGTCATGCCGCTAGTCAGGGTAAGGACTAGTTCGGTGCCGGGAAGGCATTGCAGCGCCACGCCGAAATAAGGCACCCGAATACAAGAGCTGCGTTTGGCACCGACAGCCGCCAGTTGTTTGTCCGGAATTGTTTGCACCCCTTCATAGGGGGAAACCACGATATGGCTCGCGGCCAGGTATTGCATAAGTGGCAGCCGGTCGCCAAAGTGGCTCTCGCGCGCCGCGGCGCAGATCCAATCTTCCTTATAGAGCCTTTCCAACTGGAAGTGTGATGGCAGGAGTCCTTCATCATTGCAGAGAACGAGGTCGAGTTGCCCGTGTTCGATTAGCTCCGTGATGCCGCTCTGCCACGGAAGAAATTCAAACTGCACTTGATAGCCTCTGTTCGCGTACTGCCGACACAAGTGAGGAAGGACGGCGGTACAAACGTTATCCGGGCCTGAGATGCGGAAATGGCTTTTCTCCCGAGTTGGATCAAACAGAGCGGGCGCAACGAGATTCTCCATCCTGGGTAGCAGTCCCTCAAGCTCGTCGAGAATCTTTCGACCCCTCAAGGTGAGTTCGAAGCCATTTGGCGATCGAACCAGGAGATCATCCTGAAACATCGCGCGTGCCCGCTGCAGGGCCCGGCTCACGGCAGGCTGGCTGAGGAACAAGCGGGATGCCGCCGCCGTGATGCTTTTCTCTTCGGCAATGGCGGCAAATGTAATCATCAGATTCAAATCGACTTGACGTAATTTCTCTAAACGCATGGCCATCATGCTCATTATGCATGATTCACATGCGTGTGTCCGCTCATCTGTAGCTCTGTAAGTCGACAGAAGAGGATAAAAGGAGAACTCAATGCCAACCGAAAAGGATTTCGACAATAAGCGCGTGGTTGTCGTAGGTGGGTCGTCAGGAGTTGGTCTGGCCGTCGCCGAGAAGGCGGCATTGCAGGGGGCTGAGGTCATCATCGTCTCCAGCAGCGCAGGAAGAGTTCAGGAAGCCATTCAATCCATCGAAGGAAATGTCCGTGGAGAGGTGGTTGACGTCTCGGACGAAAAGGCTGTGGAAGGCTTTTTCACCAACCTTGGCGCCTTTGATCACCTGGTTTTCACCGCAGGTGACAGCCTGCAATTGCACGAGCTTGCTGATACGGATCTCAAGCAGGCGAGAAGCGCATTTGAACTGCGTTATTGGTCCGCACTTGCCGCGGTCAAATATGGGAGTCCACAAATTCGAAAAGGCGGCTCTATCGTTCTCACGACGGGAGTCGCCGGTCGACGCCCGCACAGTGGATGGGTAGTTGTCGCAAGCGTTTGTGGAACGATCGAGGCTTTAACACGTGCCCTGGCGGTTGAACTGGCGCCGATACGGGTGAACGCGGTATCTCCAGGAGTCGTTCGAACCAACCTGTGGCAGAACATGAGCTCATCAGAGAGGGAGCAACTCTTTGAAAGCGTGGGCAAGCGTCTGCCTGTGGGGCGCGTGGGTGAGGCTCGTGAAATTGCACAAGCCTATCTGTTTCTGATGCAGGAGGGGTTCAGCACCGGCCAGACGGTGGTTGTCGATGGTGGAACGGTACTGGTTTAACGTCACCGTAATTTCAACACAAAAAGGAAGATGACTATGAGTTCAAACAAAAGAATCAACGCGCTGGTTATGCTCGCGCTAACTGGGGGCATGATGACGGCACCGCCGACATCCGCACAGACTTCGCAGGTCGACAACCCCGATTGGCCATTACGCACCGCTGAGATCCATTGGCCCGCAAAGCACGCGCCGGCAGATGCGGATCTATTCGCTCATAACGAGTTGCTGATTGATTCATCCTGCTCGACTGTCTGGCAACATCTCGTTCAGGCGCAGGCCTGGCCGGAATGGTATCCGAACTCACACAATGTGAACCTGCTGAACAGTTCGGATGGCAGGCTGCACCAGGACACACAATTCTCATGGGATACGTTTGGCGTGCACATTGAGAGCCAGGTGCATGAATTTGCGCTGGACTCCCGTATTGGCTGGTTCGGTAAGGGAACAGGTATGGATGCCTACCATACCTTTCTGCTGCTCAAAGCACCTGAGGGTTGTCGTGTCGTGACCGAAGAGGTCGTGAGAGGACCGGGAGCAGTAGAGTTCCACAAGAAGGACCCTAGCGCGATGCATAGGGGCCACGACCTCTGGTTAGTGTCGCTAAGGCAAATATCGGAGAAGTAAGCTTGCGTGCGGATTCGGATAGGGAATTCCTCTGGAGCAAATCGCACCGCCGTCGAAGAAATTTCCAGATGAATTGAAACGCAACGGATAAAAGCGAACACGGGATAACCCCAGATGGATTCTGATGTTTTTAGGGCGATTGGCCATCTCAGCAATCGCGACGAAATGTAAGCAAGATTCGTCGGATGCTGGCGAAGTTCAAGTGGAATCAGGAGGAAGACTACATTGCAGGCTGTATCGATAATGCTGGCTACCGAATCGAAGAAAGAAGTCCGAGCGCTGGGCGCCAGGGAACAGATGTTCTGGCTTATGAATCAGAAACATCCGGTCCACTTCACGGTGACCGCCGAAGTCAAAGGCATTACAAAGGTGCAAGACTGGATCGATGCGCTTGATGCGGTGCAGAAACGCCATCCCATCCTCTCCACCTCCATCAAGCCAAACGAGGACGGGCGACCCGCACTGTATCAGGCAGACGCAGCGCCAATACCACTTCGAGTTGTCGATGGAAGTATGCAGGAACATTGGGAGTTGGAGTTGGACCGCGAGATGGCGCTTCCGTTTACTCTTGAACAAGCACCTCTTATCAGGAGCGTGCTGATCCATAAGCCGCAGTCTGCTGTCCTCATCATGATCGCTCATCACGCTATCGCTGATGGAATTGCGCTCGTCTTTCTGATCCGCGACCTTCTTCAGGTTCTCTCGGGCGAACAAATTGAGGCTCTCCCATTCAGCAGCACATCCGAAGAGTTGCTAAGCAAACTGCCAAGAGGAGAGAAGATTGTCCAGGCAGAGGCATCGCAAGCCGATGTTCCTAAAGCGAAACCCGCAGCGTACCGGGTAGGGGATGGTTTGGCGCCGAGGGCCACCGCGCGAAAGCTGGACGAACATCTCACTGCGACTCTCAAGGAGCGGGCGCGCCGCGAAGGGACTACAGTCCAAGGAGCGCTCTGCGCCGCGTTAGTTCTTGCAGGTCGAAAGACTTCAAATACATGGTGTAAACAGAAAGTCCGCGTGATGTCGCCGGTCAATGCGCGCGCACATCTGAGAGCGGGCGAGGCATGCGGCCTTTATCTGGGAGCTGGAGCTATGATTCCCTTTCAGCCTGGTGATTCGAGCGATTTTTGGGAGCTGGCGCGCTATGCAAAGAAGGAGATCGCTCCATCTCAGACCCTTCAATCGCTCTATGCATCGTTGCATGGCCTGGAGGCGATCATGACAAAAGATATGGAGGTTGAGACAGCGGCCCAGATTGCCGCTGGAGCGTTCGCTCGAGAACTCATGGTTTCAAACCTTGGTCAGATCCCATATGGGTCCGAATTCGGCAGGCTCAGACTAGAGGCGGTCTGGGGGCCAACTGCTCTGCAGGGACTCGAAGGTGAACAGAACGTCGGAGTTGCAACCACAAACGGCGCACTCAGATTGCTGCACGCGAGCTACACCCTCATCCCTCAGCTTCTAGAAAATACCGAATTGATTTTGAGGGCGGTTTGTGAGGACACCAGCAACTGATCGCAAGATTGCTTTCCCATGGACTGGATCGAGCGGCCGATGTACTTGAACGGGCACCTCAATTCGTCGACGAGTCAGGGGCGGCGGCCCGGGAGACAAGTGACTCGTGGACCAGGAGGAGCAACAATTGAACAGACTTGCAGGAAAAATTGCCGTCATCACAGGCGGCAGCTGCGGAATGGGATTCGCCACAGCAGAACAGTTCGTTGGCGAGGGGCGTATGTATACATCACTGGGAGGCGAGAGGAAGAGCTCCATGTTGCCGTTGCGAAAATTGGAGAGAATGTCGCGGCCGTCCAGGGTGATGTCTCCAACCTGGAAGACCTTGACCGGCTCTACGCGAAGATTGCAGAGGAGAAGGGGCGCGTTGGCGTTGTCTTTGCCAATGCTGGCGTGGGGAACCAGATGGCTCCTCTTGGTTCCATAACGGAAGAGCAGATTGATCGCACCTTCAGCGTCAATGTGCGCGGTCTTATATTTACTGTTCAGAAGGCTCTTCCGTTGATGCATGATCGTGCTTCAATCATCCTTTATGCGTCCAGCGCATCTATCAAGGGAATTGGATCATTAAGCGTATATGCAGGGAGCAAAGCCGCTGTGCGTTCGCTCGCGCGTTCGTGGACAACGGATATGAAAGATCGCAGTATTCGGGTCAATGCGACTAGCCCGGGTTATACCGAAATGTCGATCTTCGAGACGCTGGACTGGACTAAGGAACAGTTCGAAGGGATAAAGGCGGGCATTACTAAAACAATACCGCTCGGTCGATGGGCTGATTCAGAAGAAATTGCCAAAGCTGCTATTTTTTGGCTTCTGAGGAAAGCGGCTATGTGGCTGGTATCGAATTGTTCGTTGACGGCGGTGCCGTTCAGGTTTGAGGTCGGAACCCATGCTACTATCTCGGGCCTCTACTGTCAGTACTCCTCCCCGCTGGTTGGGCCTTCAGCTCCGACAGATTCACGGGAATCAACATAGCCGCGCAGTTCATCTAAAACAGCAGTACGACTGGATCGTCTGCGGGCTGGGTTTGTCGGATCGGCAGCACGCACGTCTGTCGAGCTTGCAATCGTTCCGCAAGACCAGAAAGGCTTTCATGCAGAACATGCAGACATCCAGCGAACTTTCAATTTCCGAGGTTCGCATCCTATCGCTCGCATCTATCGGGGGCGCATTGGAATTCTACGACTTCGTCATTTTTGTGTTCTTTGCTAACGTGATTGGAAAGTTGTTCTTCGCTGCGAGTCTACCCGAATGGGTTCGCCAAGCTCAGACCTTCGGTATCTTCGCCGCTGGTTATCTTGCGAGGCCTCTAGGCGGCATCGTAATGGCGCATTTCGGTGACACTCGTGGTCGCAAGCGCATGTTTACGCTCAGCGTTCTGCTTATGGCCATTCCTACCCTTTTTATTGGACTTCTCCCAACTTATCAATCGATCGGACTGGTCGCGCCTTTGCTTCTCCTGTCAATGCGGGTCTTGCAGGGCGTGGCCATCGGAGGAGAGGCGCCCGGTGCCTGGATCTTCGTTGCAGAGCATGCGAGACGCGGAAGGGTTGGTGTCGCGGTCGGCTTGCTCACCGGCGGTTTGAGCTTCGGCATCCTTCTAGGGTCATTGATAGCGACCTGTCTCAACCGAGTATTCAGTCAGGACCAGATAGCCGGTGGCGTCTGGAGGATTCCATTTCTGATTGGCGGTGTGTTCGGATTCATCGCAATGTGGCTGCGCCGCTGGCTGAAAGAAACGCCAGTCTTTGAGGAAATGCGGAAACGTGCAACACTCTCCCGCGAGTTGCCTCTGGGCGCGGTTCTAAAGGAGCATGGTCGAGCGGTTGTGACCTCAATTGCTAGCACCTGGATGCTTACCACGATCATCGTGGTTGTGATTTTGATGACGCCTTCGCTGATGCCGAAGTTATTTGGGATCGCACCTGCCCAAATGCAAATGGCTAATCTCGTCGCCACTGCATCGCTATGCGTCTCTACGGTCTTTATCGGCGCCGCTACAGATCGGTTCGGCATTCGCCGTGTTTCGATACCGATACTACTTCTCCTGATCGCTTCAACCTATGGACTATATCGCGGTGCCGAGAGTATGCCTTTCGCATTGCTGCCACTCTATGCGTTGGCCGGAGTCGGCGCTGGCGGAGCTGTCCTCACACCCATCATGATGATTCGCGCTTTTCCTGCATCTGTACGGTTCAGCGGGGTCTCATTCTCCTACAACCTCGCCTATGCGCTGTTCGGTGGATTGACCCCACTGTTAGTGTCATGGCTGGTCCACTTTGACCGCATCGTGCCGGCCCACTACGTTGCCGCCGCGACCATTGTCGGACTCGCCGCAATGTTAATGGCCCCAAGTCATAGGCTCAGCGATCCGAATACGTCGCCTCATCTTGACGAGTCTTGTGTCTAAGGCCGTCACGCGACCCACCACGCTCAGCTTGAAGGGCTGTAGGCGCAAAACATCAATTCTAAACGCAGAGAAACGCTATCAGATACCGGAGTTCCAAAATGGGCATTTGCCTTGACGAAGACGCCTTTCGCCGGCTGTCTTCACCACCACTGACTAGCTTCGAGGCAACTTGCCACGAGCAACGATAAGCGGGATCACGAGAGGGAATAGTGAGCCGTCTACGTTTCAAGACCGAAAGAGAGGTTGCCGTTCTGATCGAAGAAGCCGCATCGAACGCGCGGCCACGTCATACAGGAAGTGACACTATGGATTTGACAGGTAAAGTTGCACTCATCACAGGTGGAACAGCGGGAATGGGAGAGGCCACGGTTCATCGCATCTCTAGAACTGGCGCTAAAGTTGTCTTTGTGGGAAGAGATGAAGAGAACGGCCGCTTGATTGAATCTGAACTCAAAGGTGAAGGAAAAGACGCATTCTTCCTTAGAGCGGCCTTAGCGTACCAGAAGAAGTGCGTCAAGTTGTCCCGGATGCGGTGCGCGTTTTCGGCCGGCTCGATTACGCATTCAATAATGCTGGCATTTCCGGCCCGAACAGGACTCTAGCAGAGCAATCGGAAGCTGATTTCGACGAGGTCTTTCAGATCAACGTCAAAAGCCTCTTCATCATAATGCAACAAGAGATCCATCAGATGCTGCATCAAGGCTGGGGAGGTTCCATTGTAAATATGGCGTCAGTGGGTAGCATACTGGCGACTCCTGGAGCATCCCTATACGTTGCCAGTAAACACGCTGTCCTCGGATTGACGAAATCAGCGGCGATCGAATATGGTCCGCAAGGTATTCGCGTAAATGCTGTCAGCCCGGGGTCAATACGGACCGAGATGCTTCGCGAGGTGTTTGGGGGAGATGAGGTCCTCAATCGAATGGTTGCAATCCATCCCATTCGTCGCATTGGCATTCCCGATGACGTAGCAGATGCGGTAGCGTGGCTGTTCTCAGATCAGTCATCCTATTACACCGGACAATCACTGGTTCTGGATGGAGGCCTCACGGCACAGCGGCCCACGACGAAGAATCGCCAATACGGTGCCCCTGATAGACAGGAGAGGGGCACCCAGTCTTCGCACAGTGGAACCGCACGTCAATAGATCCCAATGACGTCGCTGGATTCCTTGGCGACGACGGAGTGGGGAGGTTCGCCAAGCCGTCTTTAATCCCTACAGAGAAGATCCATGTGGCTTCAGCCGTACTTACGCTTCGGCGACACCAAGGAGGAACGGAATGACGGAACAACGCTTCAGAGTTGGTATCGTTGGATTGGAGCCCACGCTGCACCGAAAGTGAGGAAGAACCCAATTCTCGAGTAGAAATAAAACGGCAGGCCAGAACGACCGGCCTGCGGCTCTGTTTTTGCTGGAGTTTGGAGCGCTCGCGAACTATCGCGGCAGTTTGAAGTTCACCGTGATCTGCGTCTGTATTTCCACCGCAGACCCATTGAGCGTATAGGGTTTGTACTTCCACTGCTTGACAGCGTCCGCCGCGGCCCGCGCCAAACCTGGATCTCCACTTAGAATCTTTACGGCGGAAATGTCGCCCCTTTTGGAGATCGTCGCCAGCAGTTGCACTGGCCCTTCAATCCGCATCCGCAAGGCGCTCGCCGGGTACGAAGGCTGCGTCTTCTTAATCGCCAATCCCTGGGATACTCCCTGCGAGATGTTCAACGTCTGCAGCACCGGCGCCGGCGCGTTGCTCTGATTGCCCAGCAAATTCGGCAACGATCCGCCGTCGCCACTGGAAGCGATGGCGGTGATGCTGGGCACGGGCGCTTCGCTGGTTGGCGAAACCTTTCCACGCGGGGCTTCCGGAGCGCTCTTCTTAACCACGATAGGCTCCGAAACCGCCGAGGCTATTGGTTCCTCATTTTCAGCTACAACCGATGTCCCAGGTTTGGACGAATCTAGTCCAGGGTTGGCTTTGGTCGGATGAGTTTGCCCACCGCCCGTTCCAGAAATTGTTTGCGAAACCCCAGACGCCTTTGCGGATCCGGTTGATTGCACTGCCGAAGGCGCGCTGGCCGTGGTAGCAGAAGGTGGAGCGGACGGCGCCGCGTTTGGCGGTGCACTTGGCTTCGCTTGTGCTATAGCAGCTGCCGGCGCCGGTTGTGTCGCGGCTGGCCCAGAATTGTCTATCGCCGCGCTGGAGTGCGCGAAGTGCGTCCACGCAAGATAACCACTCACTGCCATTAGAACCAGCGCAGCGAGTGCTATGAAAATCTTTGTGCTTCCGCCGCTTGCGGATTCAGTATCGCCGCCGACTGTGCCTCCGAAGGTGAATGAATGGGCAGGCAATACGGCCTCTTGGACCGCAGAGATTTCCTGGCCCCCCGCGGTTTTCCCGAGAATCTCGGGTGCCGGAATGACGGTCGCAGGTTTGTCCGAGGTGACGACGCTCGGCGCTGCCTCCCGCGCCGGTGCTGGTGCGCTGGCCGCACCCGCCGACATCGGGACCGGGGCACTCACCTTCGTTGATTTCGAAATTTCCGATTGACCGACTGTTAAAACAGGCTTGGATTCAGAGACCGGGGTTGATACGGCCGTAGTTGAGGCCACTTGCTCGGATTCTGCCTTAACGGGTTCTGTAGTTTTTCCGGACTCAGCAACCCCACCGAAAGCGGAAGCAGAAAAGATGGAAGCTGCTTTCTGCGCAGGTGCGGGGACCTGCGTCACAGCTGGCGTTGGGTGCGTAGAGGCCACACTCGGAACCAGCGTTGGCTTCGCAGGTGGTGGCGCGGACGCCGCGGGTTTCGCAGGAGATGAAGTCGTCGTGGCCGCTGCTTTGGTGCCTTCGTTTTTGCGCAGAAGACCGCGGGCAACCCGTAGCGTACCCTTCGCCTGCTCCACATTAATGGGCTTGGTGAGAACCAGGTTCGCACCGATCCGGAACGCTTTTGCCACGCCCGCCTGCCCTTCGACCACAGCCACTGCCAGAGCCGATTGGTTGTTCGGGGAATTGCGCGCACTCTTGAACAGCAACGTAGCATTCTGCTCGTTGTCGCAGTCCACCACAACCGCATCGAAGTGCTCACCCATCAATTTCTTAACTGCAGCGAAGGGTTCGGAACAGGAAACTACCTCGAAGTCCAACTCGCTGAGAACCTGTGTCACGGTGCGAGCCGTCTTTTCATCGGGACAGAAAAGCAGTGCTTGGTAACCCATACTGACTTCATCGTAGGTACACCCGTAAGCCTCATCAAGTTACGGTAGTAATTGCGTTTAGGCCGCATAGGGCTTGCCAGACGGGGTTTTGCGGCCGCTTAGGAAAGGGTACGATCCCGCGCATACAATACGTGGTCATGCGCATTCTTCTCTGGATTAAAGTTCTCTGGACGGTGTGCGTAATCGCCTGGATACCTTTGTACTGGCGGCAGTATGGTCCGCAGAACTTTCTGTTTTTCTGCGATCTAGGCAATCTCTTTATTACCGCCGGTCTGTGGATGGAGAGTGCGCTGATATTTTCTTGGCAGGCAAGCGGACTGCTGCTCTTCCAGACTCTCTTCATCATCGATCTTGCCGGGACGTTCCTCAGCGGACGCCATTGGATAGGAGGAACCGAATACATGTTCGATCCTCATATTCCGCTGTCGATTCGATTGCTGAGTCTGTTTCACGTAGTGACACCGCTATTGCTGCTCTGGGCTATTATTCGTCTAGGCTACGACGGGCGAGGGTGGAAATATCAGACGCTGACCGCGTGGCTTGTAGTTCCGGTCAATTATTTCTGGCGTCCGGAATACGATGTGAATTGGGCTCGTGGCCCCTTCTTTCGCGAACAGCACGTAGTTCCCGGACTCACATATCTGTTGGCTTACCTGATCGTTGTCCCCGTCTCGATTTACTACCCCACGCATCGCTTCCTGCTCTGGTTTGCTGGACGCTCGTTTGCTGGACGTTGGTTTGGCGGACGAAAGAACTGCAGAATCTAGTCGTCTTTCCCGGCATTCTTTCCGTCACCTTGTGGCCGGTTGCGCAAAGCCGACTCCAAACGCGCCCGATCCGCTGACAGGCGGCTGGAAGCATTCTCGTGATCGGTAGCTGCGGAAGACTCGTGCTTTCCTTGAGGCGACTCATCTCCTTCTTTGTTCTCAGCGTCGCCTCTTGATTTTGAAGAGGCGGGATCCGGGCTCAAGTACAGCTTTTGCGACGAGGACGCGAGGCTTGCTCCCGAGTCCTCAACTAAGTTCATGATCTCGAGCAGCACGTCTTCCCGCACGGCTGCGAATTCGTTGAAATCCTGAGTCAATATGTAACAAACCAGTTCCACATTAAGAGCGCTGGAGCTAAGTTCGATAAGGCGTACACGAACCGAATTGCTCTCGATCTTGGGGTTGCTGTTCAGCACGCGGCGCATTTCGGAAAGCACCGTGCGGACATGCTCCTGCGACGTGTCGGTGTGAAGACCCAGAACGGTTTTGAGAAGCATTTTGTCGCGCCGGCTCAGATTCTCCACATTGATGGTTGCAACCGTGCCATTGGGGATGGCGAGCAGGGTCCTCTCTTCCGTGCGCACGCGGGTGGAGCGAAGGCCAATATCCTCGACCGTGCCTGTGCGATCGCCGAACTTGCAGACGTCCCCGACCCGGATCACTTCATCCCCTAGAACAGAGACGCCGCCAAAAAGATTTTCGATGGTTTTCTGCGCACCGAAGCCGACCGCAAGGGTTCCAATTCCCACTCCAGCGAGCGCGGTGGTCAAGTTGAAGCCGAGTACCCCTAGTACGAGGAATATCGCCATCACGAAAATGAACGCTTTGACCAGCCGTTCGCCGAGCAGCATGAGCGAGCCCGTGCCGCCGAGGCCGCGGGCCAGGGCCTGGTTTCGTACACGCCTCAGGAACCAGCGAACCGCTCGCCAAAGGATCCAGTTCGTACTGATAATGACCGCAACCGCCGTGACCTGGGAGTAGTAATGGCGTTGCAGTAGCGGCATGTCGAGGTAGGCGGCGAGAATCTTGTGGATGAGCGCACCTATGAGCAACCATGCCGGCGCGGATACCGACCTCACCTCCACTTCCGAATGCCCATGTCGGCCTGCCCACCATCGCATGGGAATCTGCAGCACCATCAACACCAGCCAGCCCGCGCCCGCTGCGACGGGAATCAGCAGCAACAAGGCAAACCACTGCCACAACGGCATGCCCGCAAACTGATGCCTCACCACCCATTTGGGTAGTCGCGTTTCCACTTGGCGCGCTTGAACTTGGTCGTAAAGCTCGGGCACTTTGGCCAAAGTGTCGGAAGAGATCAGCCAGATCTTCCCTGCGTTCGCATCGGAAACACGAACCAGTTCCAGGTCCGCTTCTACGTCGCCGGCTGACATGGTTCCGAGCTTCTGACGGTCCCCGGGAACTCCTTCTTGCGGTGTGCCTTCGGGCTCTCTGCTTGGCTTCAAGTTGCCGGCGAAGGCGATGTCCATCACCGTCTTGAGCTTCTGCGCCAGTGCCTCGCCGTTAGTCTGGCGGCGTGCCGGGCTCATTTGCAGATATTGCGCCGCGATGGCATAGTTTCCCGACTGCGCCGCTTCCAGGAAACCGAAGATCGTGCCATCTGGGGTTTCGCGATTCAGCGGATCGGTAGCAGTTTTTGGTGCGGGCGCTTTGGGTTGCGGCAGTTGTCCAAGCGAGCTTTGCATCGCGAAGGGCGCGCAGAGCACAATCGTCAAAGCAAGAAAAGTAGTTCGTCTCAGGAAACTGGACATGGGTTTATTCCGGGCCCGCGCGGGCAGACGAATGCGGTAGATATGCGACCCTGACAAAGTGAGACTTTATTGTAGCGGAACTGGTTGCCAGCGAACCGCTCGCCGCCCTCGAATCCCGAATTATCCGCGCTTGGGTCGAAACACGTGAGTGCTCGTGCCGAAGAAAACTTCCGCGGACTCCATCACGGTTTCGGAAAGTGTAGGATGAGGATGGATTGTCATCGCCACATCGCTCGCCAGCGCCGCCATTTCGACAGCCAGCACTCCCTCGGCGATCAGTTCGCCGGCGCCGGCGCCAACAATTCCAACGCCCAGAATGCGCTCGGTGTGCGGATCGATGATCAGCTTGGTCATCCCGTCTGGACGGTCGAGCGTAACCGCCCGTCCCGATGCGCCCCAGGGGAATTTCGCAACTTTGATTTCACGGTTTTCTTTTTCCGCCTGAGTTTCGGTTAAACCGCACCAGGCGACTTCCGGATCGGTGAAAACTACCGCGGGAATGGCGTGAGGTTCGAAAGCGACCTTATGCCCGGCGATGGCTTCGACGGCAGTTCGTCCTTCGTGCGAGGCCTTGTGCGCGAGCATCGGTTCGCCCACCACGTCACCGATGGCATAGATCGACGGATCGGCGGTTTGCAATTGCTTATTTACCTCGATGAATCCGCGTGAGTTCAGTTGCGCATGAGTGTTTTCGAGTCCGGGTATTTCCGAGTTCGGCTTGCGTCCGACAGAAACCAGCACGCGATCAAAAACTTTGTCGCGATCTTTCTCGGCTACGGCCGAGCCCTGGAAGGACGCTCGTATTCCCGCGCCATCTTCTTTCAGAGAAGCGACCGTCGTGTTCAGCAGAATGGCCTCAAACATTTTCTCCAGACGCTTGTGCAGCGGCAGAACCAGGTCGCGATCGGCGCCGGGAAGCAGACCAGGCAACATTTCAACCACCGTGACGCGAGTTCCTAGAGCGGCATACACCGAACCAAGTTCCAGGCCGATGTATCCGCCGCCAACCACCAGAAGACTCCCCGGGATGTCTTCGAGATTGAGAGCGGCGCTCGAATCCATCATGCGCGGCGAATCGAGTTTGAGCGCCGGAATAATGGCGGGCCGCGAGCCGGTTGCGATAATGACGCGGTCAAAACTGAGAACGGCTTCGCTGGAATCTGCTTTGCTGATGCGCAGCGTGGTGGAATTCTCGAATGCCGCGCGGCCCTGAATGTATTCCAGGTGGCGCTGCTTGGAGAGTTGCCCCAGACCTCCGGTAAGCTTTTTGACTACGCCTTCCTTCCACGTACGCAGGCGCGCCAGGTCAATTGTCGGAGCGGGAAATTCGATTCCCCAATTCTTGGCTTGCCGGGATTCCTCAATCAGCTTGGCGACGTGCAGCAATGCCTTGGAAGGAATGCAGCCTCGGTATAAGCACACGCCGCCGGGATTCAGTTCGGGATCGATAAGCGTAACCTGCATGCCGAGATCAGCGGCCAGGAATGCGGCGGCATAGCCACCCGGTCCGCCACCGACTACGGCAATGTGCAACTTTTCAGTTCCTTCGGGAGTTGCTTCCGGCGATTCGTTCAGAGTTTGGTTCATGAGTAGCTTTCTTTGCAGTGCGCCCCAGCGCCGCAGCTAGCCTTGAACCGAGAGCAGGAAGGGCTGCTCGAACGCTTCCGCTATCCAGCGCAGAAAGCGCGCGGCGTCCGCTCCGTCAATCAGGCGATGATCGTAGGAGAGCGAGAGCGGCAGGATCAGCCGCGGCTCGAATTTTCCGCCAATCCATTCCGGTTCGGTGCGGGAACGCGAGAGTCCGAGAATCGCGACCTCGGGATGATTTACGATCGGCGTAAATGCCGTGCCCCCGATGCCGCCGAGATTCGTGATGGTGAAAGTGCCACCTTCCATGTCGGCGATGGTAATTTTCTTATCGCGCGCTTTCTGCGACAGTTGCGACAATTCGACCGCGAGCTCGACGATATTTTTCTTGTCCACATCGCGGATTACCGGAACCAGCAAGCCACGATCCGTATCCGCCGCCACTCCGATATGGATGTACTGCTTATAAATGATTTCTTCCTTCTCCATATCGATGGTGGCGTTGAATTGCGGGAAAACTTTCAGGGCCGCGGCGCAAACTTTCAGCGCAATCGCGGTCACGGTCATCTTGCCGCCCGCCTGCTCCGCCTTGGGAGCGAAACGCGCGCGCAACTGCTCGAGTTCCGTGATGTCAGCGCGATCATGCTGCGTGACGTGCGGAATCGTGTTCCAGGATTCCGCCAGATGCTCGGCGGTTTTGCGGCGAACTCCGCGCATGGAAACACGCTCGATCTTTCCCCACTTGGCGAAATCCGGCAGCTTGGGCGCGATGAAATGTCCAGCGCGAGGCGGAGCCTGCGCGGCGCTTGCCAGACTGGCAAGCCTGGCCTTGGCATGGGCTTTAACATCGTCTTCGCTGATGCGTCCGCCCGGGCCGCTGCCCTTGACTTCATAAATATCGACCCCAACTTCCCGAGCCAGGCGGCGCGTGTGCGGAGCCGCAGGGACCGGTTCGCGGTGTTCAGTTCCAGCGACCTTGCCCAGTTGTAGCGGCATGGAGAAGGCCGCCGGACGCGCCTGGGGCTGATCGGGCGGCAGAGCCTGTTCTTCGGTTTTACCTTCGGCGCGAATTGCCGCCTGGAATGCGAGGCGGGCGCCGTGCTGTCCCGAGACGTGTTCGACTGGCCGGTTCTGCGAACGAGTCGAGTCAACCTTTGAGGGGGACGCACCTTGCAGCGTGAAAATCAATTGACCAACTTTGACCTTGTCGCCCTCTTTGACCTTGACTTCATTCACCACGCCGCTGACCGACGAAGGAACCTCGACCACGGCTTTATCGGTTTCGAGTTCCATGACCGGCTGCCCTTCGGAAACCTTGGCGCCTGGGGCAATCATCAACCGCACCAAATCGCCCTCTGAGATATTTTCGCCCAGCTCCTGCAGACGGAATTCAGCAGCCGCCGCGGTGTCAGTAGATCGAGTTCGCGGCGCGGCTGGTCGGGATTCGCGTTGCGCTGACGCGGGCGATTGCCGGCTGTCCGCGCCGGCATCAGCAACTGCTCCAGATGCGGGTTCTTCCTGTCGCGCCTTGGGATTACCTTTCGGGGAAGGCTCCGCCGGGCGAGGACTGTCGGTTACCGTCGCCGTGGATCCATTGTTGTCCGCGGTGAAAATTAATTGGCCAACTTTGATTTTTTCGCCTTCTTTAACCAGTATCTCTTTCACCGTTCCACTGACGGACGAAGGAACTTCCACCACCGCTTTATCGGTTTCGAGTTCCATCACGGCTTGGCCTTCGCTTACAGCCGTCCCGGGCGTGATCATCAGACGCACCAGGTCGCCCTGTTCAATATTTTCGCCGAGTGCGGGAAGCTTAAATTCGATCACTGATTCCATCCCTTGCCTGTCGGAAAGTGTTTGCGTCTCAGAAGTCAACTGGTGGCCGGGTTCAGCTTTTCCGGATTGATTTCCAGATCATGAATCGCTTTCTTCATAACCTCGATCCCGATTTTCTTTTCCCGCGCCAGTGCCCCCAGTGTGGCCAGCACGATATGCTTCGCATCGACTTCGAAGAAATCCCGCAGGGCTGCCCGGTTCTCACTGCGGCCAAATCCGTCCGTTCCGAGCGAAACCAGTTGTCCGGGCACCCATTTCGCCAGAGACTCCGGAAGCACCTTCATGTAATCAGATGCAGCGATGAAGGGGCCGGGCGCATCTTTCAAAGTTTGAGTGACAAAGGGAACTTTCACCGCATCGCCGGGATGGAGAAGGTTCCAGCGTTCGCAATCGTTGGCGTCACGATAAAGCTCTTTGTAACTCGTCACGCTCCACACATCCGTCGCCACTCCGTATTTCTCCTGCAGAATCGTCTGGGCCTTCAATACTTCGTACATGATGGTTCCACTGCCCAGAAGTTGAGCACGCAGCTTGGCGTCGGGCGCATCCGCGGCCTTGAAGCGGTAGAGCCCGCGCAGCACGCCTTCACGGACGTTGCCATCCTTCGGCATCTCGGGCATGGGCAGGGGCTCGTTGGTGACAGTCAGATAATAGAAAATCGATTCCTGATCTACGTACATGCGCTTGATACCATCCTGAATAATGATGGCAATTTCATAGGCGAACGCCGGATCGTAAGCAATCAAGTTCGGAACCGGCAAGGCGAGCACGTGGCTATGGCCGTCTTGATGCTGCAGACCTTCGCCGGCCAACGTGGTTCGTCCCGCGGTGCCGCCGACAAGAAATCCGCGGCAGCGCATGTCGGCTGCAGCCCAGATCAAATCGCCGATCCTCTGGAACCCGAACATCGAGTAATAAATGAAGAAGGGAATCGTGTTGATGCCATGATTCGCATAGGCCGTGCCCGCCGCGATGAAGGAGCACATCGACCCGGCCTCGGTAATTCCTTCCTCTAGAATCTGTCCGTTCTTCGCTTCCTTGTAATAAAGGAGCGTGTCCATATCGACCGGCTCATAAAGCTGCCCCACGCTGGAGTAAATGCCGACCTGTCGGAACAAGGCTTCCATCCCAAAAGTGCGGGCTTCATCAGGGATGATGGGCACAATCAGCTT
>Ga0209330_1000076_pt1 | contig 49057 bp, 37 predicted proteins | sample JacPinW_OM2H0_O3_FD_187969 | JGI IMG/M metagenome (GOLD analysis project Ga0209330, IMG submission 187969) | Forest soil microbial communities from Algoma, Ontario, Canada - Jack Pine, Ontario site 1_JW_OM2H0_O3 (SPAdes) (version 2) | ecosystem: Environmental > Terrestrial > Soil > Boreal... | reverse complement strand
AAAATCCCCGCCCGTCAGGGCGGAATCTATACACTAGCGGAGAACGTCGCTTCTCCATTTCACGCTGAGCCACCACAAAACCAGCGACAGGTCCTGGGCACAATTGACGAGGAATCCCTTGCGCTGCTGCATGTATGTTATCTAGCTGGCTGCTGAAAACCTCATTTCGATGACCGAATGCTACTTCGGCCGCTTAACGCCGCTATCGATTTTGTGGCGCTTACGGCGCGGCTAGAAGACGCGCCTTTTCACAACCGGGTGGTGGTCCGGTGGTCCGAGTATTTCAGCGGCCTGTTGGAGGAAGAAAGAACTCACAGCCCTTCATACAACCGAGTTCACCAAGGCTCAGATCTCAGACCGTCGAAGGCACTATTTTCTTCTTCGGGTAAGGACGGTTCGTGGGGCAGGAAGAATTCTTTTCGCTCTCGGGAGGTCATATTTCTGCCGAAGATCTTTTTGAAGCGCTTGAGAATTTCTTGATGCGGCATCATGGCCTGCCGGGAAAGCGCTTCTTCTAGTTCATCCATATTCTCCACCGTAGACTCACAGATAGCAACATAACTGAGCTAAATAGAACACTGACTCCCCACTTAAGAGCCAGAAAGGTAGCTTGTGTTACAGAGCCTGCGAAAGTGCAAAGGTCACTGGGACCCGAAACGGGAAGCCATTGGTGACGGTCAAAAATAAATACGACGGGCGTCTGCCTTCAGCTGCTCTATGATACCCAAAGGGCAGAAGGAGGAATTGTCATGCTGAAAGCTGTGAAGGAGTCGGTTCACAGAATGACGAGCCATCTGCAACTCATCAGCGGCTACCTGGAAATGGAGGACTACACGCGGGCGCTGGGAAAGACAAAAGAAACCATAAAAGAACTACACGCCCTGGCCACGAACCTAACGGGATTAGCCAAGGTGGGAATGACGGTGCCAAAGGATGGGGCGGTCGTGGTTCCGCATGGCTCGACCGTAGTGAGCCACGAAGATGTGAACGTCGATGTCGATAGCGATGAAGTACGGTCAGTTGACAGGAGTGAAGTACGCGCCGGTTACGGCGACGATAATCCTAAGACGAAGTGAGGTTTTGATCTCGACCAATGAGCGCAGTTTCGCTCATCATACGTGAGAGGACTTCGATCGGAACGGGGTTCTGGACGCTAGCGTACAGACAGCAGCCATTCAAAAGAGTAGAAGTCGGATGTGGGGCTCAATTCACCCAAGACGATTGCCGAGGTACTGGACGAAATAGAGCGGATTCAGCAAGAGCTGTTTTCGCTTCAAAAGGCGGTGGAGAAAATTGACAAGGCCGACGCCGCCAGCCGGGCGACAAGCGGAAAAAGAAATACGGTAATATCCCGCCGCCGACCCAAGTAAATCTCTGATTGCCGCAAGAGAATACCCTGACTCCCCCCGCAACTGGTCACACTAATCTGACCTAACCGGCTGCTAAAAAACTCATTTCGATGACCGGAATGCCACCTCGCCGGCCAAAGCCTCTGTCAATTTTGTAGCACTTACGGCACGGCTATAAGGCGCCCTTTCAAAAAGGGGTGGTAGTCCGAGTTTTTCAGGCAGGCAGCTTGCTAAGCTGCTACCACCTTCGCCAACTTGGGTGGGTTCAACGTCTGCGTGAGTTTCATGTAGCTGCCCATCGTCTGCGTCAGCTGTGCATCCACCTCGTCCGCGATCGTCATGACATCCGGCAGCAGCAAACTGAAGTCCAGAGCATTCATATTGTCCTTCAGCGTCTCAAACAGCGTGACTTGGAGAATGCGGGATTCATGTATCAGCATCTCCGGAGTGTAGCCTTGCGCGTGTCGTAGCTCACCATGCAGCACGGCAGCAGTGGAGAAGGTAGCATCGGAATCCCCCACCGATCCCGTGATAGGCCGGTTCAGGCGGCGAACGAGGTCTTCGATTAGCTTGGGAAGATGGCCGTTGCGGTCTTCGTCCTTAAGGTCAAGGTGGTTCAGTTCTGGAGCCTGCTTCGCCCTCGCCAACCAGTTTCTAACGACGATGTCAGAACAGCTTTTGAGTATCGAGCTTACGCTCTGCTTTTGAGGAGGAGGAGATCTTTGAATCAGGAGTCTTTCTCGGACGAGCTCCGCGAGCTGCTTCACTTCGACAGGCTTCACCACTATTTCGTCGGCCTCAAGAATGATCGCTTCCATCGCGCTTTTCACATCGGGGAAGGCGCTCAGCAGCATGGTTAGGGCGGCCGGTTGGGACTGTCGCATCGCAGAAATTACTCGAAAGCCATCTCCCGCGTTGGGCATGTGCAGGTCCGTGATAAGCACCTGAAAGGTCTGTATGGCAATGCATTTCAGAGCTTCGGTGACTCCGCCTACCGCGACTACCTCGAAGCCATTCTTTTCGAGCAATGCCCTCATCGTTCCCAATACAACATCATCGTCATCGACCAAGAGAACTCTTTGAACGGGCTGTCCTTCGAGCAAACCCATTTAGAACACCTCATCGAGTTCACTCTAATCTTGGAGCGATCTCAACGAATGGTCAATAACGCACACAACGTGTTGACTGTAAATTTCCGAGGCATTCTTGAGGGGCAAGGAGTTCTGAAATCTATGGTCTAAGCGAACGCCATCCGAGTTGCTTCGTAAAAGCACGGACGGACTGCTCCAGTTCCATCGACAGCGTATCCGACATCTTCGTGATATCTGCGACCAGATTACTCAAGTCAATCACGAGAAAGTTTTGCCTGATGCATTCGGAAACTACATCTTGGAGCAAGCGCGCCTCCAGGATCAGCATGGAAACCGTATAGCGCTGATGGTAGCGAAGAGTGCCGTGCTGATCGGCGGCCGTCTGGCGCCGCAGGCTGACGAATCCATTGCGCGCGTGGGTTATGGCCTCGTCGAGCAATCCCGGCACGTGATCGATTCTGACAGCGTCGGATAGTTCGACGCGCCTGAGGTCATCGTTCGCCATCACTTGCTGAAGCCAGCGCGCGATCACTACATCTTTATTTTCTTCGATCACATCAGGCACTCTCTTAGTTTTGTGTAGGTGACGCCGCGGCTGACCTTGGGCCAGACCAGTTTTGATTTTCTCGACCAGTTCCTCAATGGGTGTGCCCTTGATCAGATAATCGTTGACGTGCTGACGCATAGCTTCGAGAGCGGTCTCGAATGCGGGGTATCCGGTGAGAATAAAGGTTAGCGTATCAGGATGCGTTCTCCGCATCGCGCTCACAACCACGAAGCCATCAGCGGGATGCCCGATGTTGAGGTCGGAGATTAGAACATCAAAGCGGGATTGGGAAATCAGTGCCAGTGCTTCTGGAACGGTTCCCACGGCGGTAACGGCAAAACCTTCGCTCTCAAGGACGCGACGGAGCATAGCCCTCATCGTTTCTTCGTCGTCAACCACCAGGACAGTTGAGGCGCCGGACATCCCTTTTTCCCTTCCCTACAGGACAATTGCCCGTGAATGCCTTGCCGTGCCGAACTGGCCGTGAAGCCCGTATTAAATTCGGCGACGAACCTGCAATAGATGCGCGGAATGCGGCGGGGTTTGGCTGTGGCTTGGTCGCGCGAGTTGCGTTTACATCGCTATGTGGCGCAGGCGAGAAATGTGCAGGCCAGAAATTCGTGGATTGTGGAACAGGCGCGTAGGTTTTGAGGTCTTCTTGACAACGATTATCAGCCCTTACAGTGACAGCTCATGCAGATGGGGAAATACGGGTTTCGCTGTATGGATTCCTGTTGCTGGCCCAAGTAGCTTGCATTCAACGATCGCGTTTGATCTTCGAGGGTAGTCGTTGGTTGGTGTCCGGTATGCGATCGGCCCTCACGATCCACTTCTCCGCCGCCTTTTCGTTGTGAGTACAGGGTGGCGTGTCCAGGATGACGGTTTCGATCAACTTCGCGCGCGTGCTCAAGAATGTAGATAAGCAAACTTCACGCCCGCTGCGGTGAACGATAGGGATCAATCTGCAAGCAGATTCCGGTCCCCCAAGACCCGTGTGTGAATTATGGATGGCCCCAACGTCGAGGAACTCCGTGATGAACTCGAGCGGCTCATGCGCGAGCATATTGACAGTATGGCGAAACAGACGTTCCTAGGCATCAGTCCGGAAGACTTACGCCAAGAAAAGGAGCGAATGCAACGCATCCGCGAAGTAAGCGCCGATTTTCTGGAAGCTTTGAAAAGGCTTCCTCCGTAGTTTTCCGGCATGGCGGGAATTTTTTGCATGGCCCGCCGACTGGGTTTTGTTTAGCACAATAGCGTTAACTGCTTAGTCTTGAAAGGAACGCTTATGATGGAGAAGCCGAGCGTAACACTGCCGGGAACCGTGGAGAAAATCATCAAGCCTTCACAGCCAGATCAACCGGAGAAGGCGCAGATTGCCATTGAAGGGGCGGATGATCTTTACCGGGAGATCCGCATTGAAAACTCACTTACTGCCCGAAATGGCGATGAGGTGCGCCTCAAGAAGGGCGCTGAAGTTGACGTTACGGTAGAAGTCGATCCAGAAACAGAAAATACCGCGCGCAAATAAAGGACTGATGATTTTCGCGTGGGTGCGGGACGTCCGGTGGAGTTAGCTTGCGCGGGGGAGGCCCTTGGAGAGTAAAAGTGGTCCTTTTATGGCGGACCGAGCACAGATGCGACTGAATGTGTTCCTCCCCCAGATACACATTCGGGACAGGAGGCTCGGCCACGAACTCGACGATGATATGCCTACTGTACGAACAGTCAAGTAAAATCTGCTTGTCCTCACGCCCATTCTCTAAAACCTGCGGAAGGTGGGCATACGTTGGTGATTCGGTGTCCGAATTCAAGCGGCTTGTGCTGGGTAGCTAACGGGGATTGGTCTACCTGGCCGATTTTTGAGGAACGGAAGGTTCTGCGGGTTTGGACGTGAAGTAGCGCACTGTAACGTCGTCTCTGATGTATCCGACTTTGGGCTCGCCGACCGGGCGCCGCGGGGCAGAGGTGCCCGTGAAATAGCGCAATGTAACGTCATCTCTGACGTAATCAACTTCATTCTTTCCCACGCGCACGCGCTTAAAGGGGGTCTTGGCAGACCCGCTCCGCCTCGAGGAAACTGGCGAGGGCTGGATTTTGGATACGCTTGTTGCCGGGATTGCTTTCGCAGGTTGGAACGGTACTGGTTGCCCGAAGGCAGGCGAGCCCGGCAGGGCCGAGGCCCCCAAGCGGGATCCAAAACCGTGGCCGCCGTAGGCGATCCAGCAAATTAATAAGACCACGGTCGCGCATGCGGCCAAGGCTAGCTCCCAGCGTTTGTGCCAGGGAACGAGCGGCACTCGCTGCGAAGAGATTCTAGCCAGTAGAGCTGGCCGCCGGAGAGCAGGCACTTCCCTGGGTCCAGCCAGTGCGGCTGCACCATGCTGGTAGGCCGGTTGCTTACTTGCTGAAACCGCCACAGGTCCAATGCCATTGGGAAATTTCTTTTTCTGACTGATCTGTCCGACCGCATGCGGATTGGCCGGCAATTCCGCGGTGACGGTTTTTTCCCGTTGCGGCTGGGCAGCGCGAGATATGGCCTCCTCAATCAATCCGGCCATCAATCGATACGCGCGTACTTCATGATCCTGGAAGGCGTGCGGTTCGCTGAAAAAAACCTCAAGCAGTCCCGCCACTTTGCGCTCGTTGAAAATCAGCAAAATCAGCAGGGATTTAGCTCCGAACTGACGGCAGATCGCCGCTTCTATGCGGGTGTCAGTCTCGGCATTCTCCACCCGAAGCATCTCGCGGCTGGTCTGGATATCAGCTGAGACAGTCAGAGATGCCATTGCATGCCGTCCTATATAAGTCGAGGCGCCTCCGCTTCCAGCCTGATAAACCAAACGATTTCCTTTTAGCAGGCCGATGGCAACGCCGGTTGCATGGGCGACGTTGCGGGCGCGGTCGACGATCAAATGCATCACCCCAGCGGCGTCAAGCTCACCTTTTACAATCAAGCCTTGGAGTTCGACAATGGCGGAGAGCGATTGTCGATCCACGCGACTCTCCTGCACAGCAAATGCATTGGCCAGGAGTTGCTGGAAAGATTCGCGATCGAGGGTGGGACGGGAACTCATGCTTGGAGCGCTACTTTCTGCGGCTGCACTGCTGGGTGGGCGAGCGGGCCGAACCAGTATCGCGGACCAACAACGGCAGTTTCTCACCGGGCGGATGCACTGTCAATAGCAACCAGGCCGAATGCGATTCGATTCTCATCCGCTGCTGATTTTTTTGCATTGAACTGCACGCGGTAACTTGCAAAGTGCGCTAGCGAACATTCCAGTGTCAGTCTGGGCGCAATCGAGCTGTGCAAATCAATGCCGCTCGGAAGTGTTTTCCTCTCTCAAGGCTGAGATCTCAACCGGGAAGCTCGCTAGCTTCGTTTGACTCAAACCCGCGAAACCGCGCGAAGTTGTATTGGAGTCAAAAAAATAATCGTGTGAAGGACTGCCAAAGCTTCAGTGCTGATCGAAGAGTTCGGTACGGTCAATGCGTTCGCCTTTGAAAACCACCATCGAGATTCGTTCCGTGGCGGAGATGTCCTCCAGGGGATTTCCGTCGACGATGAGGAGATCGGCGTCATTGCCGCCACGAATGGATCCGATTCGGTCGTCCAGCCTGAGGAGACGGGCGGCGTTTGAGGTTGCGGCCTGCAGGGCAACGGCCGGCGGAATGCCGGCGCGCACCCAGAGTTGAAGTTCGTGCTGCACGGTGGGGCCGTGGAATACGAGATAGTTCCCGGCATCACTGCCGGCGACGAGCGATACTCCGAGGGCTTGCGCGCGCTTGAGGTTATCGATGGCGATAGACATGTCCATGGGATATTGGGCGAGGACCTTGCGCATGGGTGCGGTCTGGGCAGAGGCGATAGCGTCTTCAGTACCCTGCAGGAGTTCGGGCGGGCCGACTTGTTGCACCAGGGATCGTTTGAGCAGATCGGTTTTGCCCGCGGCGAAATCTTTGAAAGCTTCTCCGACACTTAGAGTTGGATCGTAAAAGGTTCCCTGCTTGGCCATTTGCATGAACAGCTCGTCGGGGATGTTTTCGCGGAAGGAGCCGTGCTCGATGGAATTGGCCTTGGCTTGTACGGCATCAGTGACATCACGTGCGTCTCCGGTATGAACCGCGAGTGGCAAAGAATCCGTGTGGGCTTGATGAGCGATGGCGTCAAATAATCCCGTGTCGAGGCGGTTGAAGACGCGGCTGCCGGCGCCGGCATCGAGGATCGCTTTAATACAATCCACGCCCTGTTTTCTTAGCGCATCAACTTGCTGAACGGCCTCGTCCGCCGACGCAGGAACGCGCGTGAATTGCTTGTTCAGACTGTCGCGAGCGGGAGCCGGAAGATTTTTAAAGTATTCGGTACCGTGCCCGCCGGGAGCGGTGAACAGCGGCCCGCAGGTGAATACATCCGAGGCCAGGACTTCGCCGCTGGTCACGCTAGAACGGAGTTTAAGAATTCCGTCCAGAACATCTCCGACGCTTCTCACGGTGGTGACGCCACTATAAAGGTAGGCAGCCAGATTGCGCCGCATGGCCTGCTCGGGGTCGTACTTGCTCATGTCGGAATAAAAGCCGGCTGGTCCTCCGAGATGAATGTGAACATCAATGAGGCCGGGAAGGATGGTTTTGCCGGCGGCTTCGACGGTTTCGGCGTTCATGGTTTTGGGATCGGGGCCAGCGCCTTCGTAGACCGCGGCAATCTTTCCGCTGCGAACTAACACGGAACCATTTTCGATCACCTGGCCGTCGCCGACGAAGACGCGCGCGCCGCGAATCAATAAGGTCTCGCTGCGAGCGAGTTGGCGGTTCAGAATTTTAGTTTTCGCGATTCCGGTGCGAGCGTGCATCTGCCAGAAGCCGAGAAACAAAAAAGGAGTAAGGACGGCAGCCAGCCACAACTTTGCGGATGCACGAATCTTTTCTTCCTTCTCCCAGCGGAACAGTTTGTAAGAAATGAAGAGTCCCACAAATGCGGTTAACAGCAGCGCCACCGCGGGTTGGATATTCGCGGATATGCCTTCCTTGCGCAGCAGCATGCCTTGTATGCCGGTGACCATGTAGGTTGCGGGCACAAATTGGGTTACGACCAGCAGCCATGACGGAAACATGGCGAGGGGAAAAGTGGCGCCACTCAAGAACAACATGGGCAAGTAGATCAACTGGACGAGGAGCTGGCTTTCCTGCATCGAGTTGACTACAGAAGCGAGGATCAAACCGATGGCGCGGAAGCCGCAGATGGCGATGGTGGTGAATAACAGAATTGAAGGCATCGAGTGCGGCCAGGGCATGCCGTACAAAAAATGTGCCAAGGTAAAGATGAGAAGCACGTTCGGCATGTAGAGAATCCAGCCGGTCACGACCGAGGCGACGAGCAAGGGCGCGGGCGAAATGGGCGTAACTTTGTAGCGGCGCAGGATGTTGGCTTCGCGTTCCTGTACGGCGCGAATACCGGCGCCGAACAGTCCGTTGCCGAGTATGCCAATGATGAGCACCATGGAGATGACAATCGTCATGGCGGCGCCGCGCTCGGCATGCATGGCCTGGCCGAAGATGAAAAAGAAAATGAGTGGAAAAAGGTAGTTGAAGAAGATGACAGACTTCTGCCGCAGAGCCAGCTTGAGGTCGAGCGTGATGAGTGCCTTGTAGGATTTCATTCTAGGCGTTCGTTTCGGCTTTCATTCCCGCAGGCTTTTACCTGTGAGCTCGATGAAGACATCTTCGAGGCTGGGTTGCTTGAGACTGACGTCAGTCAGTTCGAGTCCCTGCTGATCGATCCATTTGACCAAATCGACGAGTGTAGCCGCGGGACGGCGTGAGTTGACGGTCAGGGTGCGGCTGCTGGGATCGAGCGAGCTTTGTATTGCCTCCGCCCAGGTGGGGCGGTTTGGGGGAAACGGAGTCGCGCAGGTGACGACGATGCTCGAGGCGGTGCGGCTCTGTTGCTGCAGGCGCGCGGGTGTGTCGAGGGCGACGATGCGGCCTTCGTCGACGATCGCAACGCGGTCGCACAGGCGTTCCGCTTCTTCAATGTAGTGCGTGGTCATCAGAATAGTGCGATGTTCGCGCTTGAGTTCCTCGAGCAAGGAATGGATTTCCACGCGCACTTGTGGATCGAGGCCGGTGGTGGGCTCGTCGAGAAAGATCAGTTGCGGATCGTTAATCAGAGCCAAGGCCAAAGCGAGGCGTTGTTTCTGGCCGCCAGAAAGTGTGCCGTAAAAAGCATCGCGTTTTTCTTCCAGCTGCAGTCGTTGCAGCAACTTGTTCAAGTCCACGTGGCGGGTGTAGAAGGACGCAAAGACCTGCATGGCTTCGCGGACGCGGATCTTCTCCGGAAGATTGGTGGCCTGCAGGCATACGCCGATGCGATCTTTGAGTTGCTCGCGCTGGCGATCGGGATCGAAGCCCAGCACCGTGACTTCGCCTCCGGTGCGGGGACGAAGGCCCTCCAGAATTTCTACGGTTGTGGTTTTGCCGGCGCCGTTCGGTCCCAGCAGGCCGAACACTTCTCCGGACTGGATGGTGAAGTCGATGCCTTTCACGGCGTGGACATCGCCGTAAGACTTCTTGAGAGATTGCACCGAGATCGCTGGCGAGGCGGTATTCATCGCGGAAACTCAGCCTAACCGAGAAGGAGGCGCGAGTCAAAAATCACGATGAGGCCGCAAGGGACAGACCGAGAAGGGCACAGTACTTCGGTGTCTGGTTAGTTACTGGGAGGGAGGCCGCGCAGTGTGTTTTCTGCTAGTCTTGATTCAGCCCTGTTGATTTTCTGTCTTGCCACAGCTTTTTTCATCTACGGAGAAAGTTTCCCGCGGAGCTCGGGTCCGCGCACACCATGCCTAACGCCATTCCACAGGAAGTGTCTCTATTATCTTCGTCGAAACACGGGCTGGGTTACCTCACGCCTAACGATTGGAATTTGATTGTCGATAAGGCCAGCCGGATCAACTTTCGGAAGGGCCAGACGTTGATCCACAGAGGTAAGAAATCCAATGGCGTTTATCTGCTTGTGAAAGGCGCGGCTCGCGTGCAGATTCTGTCCCGTTCGACGTCTCCTGAAGTTGGAGTGGGCGAGATTTGTGGGGAGATGTCGTTTCTGGATGACGTCCCGGCGAGCGCCAATGTAATCGCGCAGCAAGACGTGGAGGCTTTTTTTCTGGACCGGCCCACGCTGGAGAAGCTTTTTGAGCTCTTCCCTCATCTCGCGTCGCGCTTTTACAGGTCTCTGGCCACCAATCTATCGCATCGCCTGCGGGAGTGGATCGAACCGAAGCTAGACCGCTGATAAAACAGCTGCTGGCGGCGCTCATCATCATCGAGCAGGAATGGAAATAGAAAAGGTCTCCTCGGGGGATGAACTCCGCCACCTTGTTTGCTCTGGACGGCTCGGCTGAAGCCGAGCCCTTTCAAAGCGGGGTCACAGACAGATTATAGGCAGAGCGACAAGCAGAGTTTACCGCAGCTCTTGCGGGCATGGCTGTCCTAGCGGTAGTTTACTGTGAGTTGAATCGACGAGCTTGTAAGTAAGTATTTTTGATGGTGTTACGAACGTTGTGTTGTCTTACCCACGTGGGGTACTACGAAGCCATCGCGGCAAGCCCGAGAGTCTCGACCAAGGCTTGTTGGGCCAGAGTCTGCTGCGAGAGCACGTAGGCAGTACGCGGCGGTCCCTTTTCGCCCTGAGGTGGATAGAGCAGAACGAACTGTTTGATCTGCTCCAGTTCCTCGAGCAGTTGCTCCACCGACAGATCCGCCCAGGCAGCTTTCGCCTGTTGGTGCACATACTGCAGCAGAGAGATGCCCAACATGCAGTAGAAGGCGTGGATGCGAATCTTGCGGTCGGTCCAGTGATACATGGGATCCCAGCCCAACCACTCGCCATCTTTCAAGCCGCGGAAGACGCGCTCGATGGATTGTTGACCGCCATAGCCGGCCACGACTTGCTCCGCGCTCCAATCCATGCGGTTGGTCAGCAGCACGGTGCGCCCCAGACGCTGATTGAGTAGCTGCGGAAGAGCCGCGGAGTCGAAGTCAAACTGCAAATGCCAGCCACCGTCCTGCTCTTGCAGTTGATAGCGAATGAGCTCGGCCAGAAACGGAGCGGACAACCAACGCTGAATCTTGCGCTCAATCTGCTCCTGTTTCCAGCGCGCTTTCGGTTTATTCAGTTCCATGGCCAGACGGCGGAGCGACTGCAACACCCGGCTGAAGTTGGTGGTTAGACTATGCAGTTGTTCCCCGGCAAAGGAAGCCGAGTACTTCACCACGCACAGATGCTCGCGTCCATGGACCAGAGTCTTCTCGGCGGTGGCGCGCACTCCGGGTTGGGCACTGCTGCAGGCGGGTAATTCTTCCGTCGCTCGACTGCGGAGTTCCAGCGGCGCTTGATTCCAGGGCAAGGCCGAGATCCAACCCACACCCGCTTCTTCCAAGGCCACCGTGTTGGCCAGCGCTGCCGAACCTTTATCCAACACCAGCGTGACCGTCTCGCGCGCGATTTGGTTTTGATCCAGCATGCGCGTGATGCGTGTCAACGCCGTGGAAAACTCTTCCACGTCGGCTACGTTTCCGGGATACACGTGATGACATAAGCTCAGGCCATGCTCGCCATCCAGCACGTAACTCAGACCGACTTGCCGCAGATTATGGCGGCCCTGCTTGTTGTGTCCGCGCTGGGCCAGTTGATTGCGCGTGTTGGTGCTGGCGATATAGGTGTAAAAGTTGGTGGTGTCGTAGGCCAGCAGACGACGACTCACCAGTTGTTTCTCTTTCCATACTCCCAGCAAACGCAACTGCGCTTGTTCCAAGGGATCGTCAGCCGGGGAGAGCGCCTCTGGAGCTTCGGGCAGGTTCTGTTCAAAGGCGTCCCAGAAGGCTTGCGAAGTAAAGCGTTCGGGGGGAAACTGCCAGAGCGTCGACAAGATGGAGGAGCGATACCAATCGGAGACTTCAGTCTTGGGGCCAGGCTGGCAGATGCGGTGGATGGCCGCCAGCAAGAGGTAGTGAGCGGGCGAGGGTCCGGAGCGTGGCGTAGGCCAGAGCGATTGCAGCAAATCCCAGACGCCGGTTTGCTGAGCGGCGGCCCAGAGGGCAGCGGGCAAGCCAAACTCGCGGGTGGTGGCGGCCAGGGGGACGGGGGCGAAGCGATCGCGGACCAACTCGGCGAGTTTCTCGGCGGTGCCGAGATAAGCCTGACGAACGATGCGGGGCTTGCCGTCGACGCGGGCACTTTCGACGATGTAGTAGTAGAGTTTATTGCCTTTCTTCTTGGCGACGAGGCTTGCCATACAGGGTAATACAATAAGACACACCTCGTCCATTATCAAGCATTAAATGCATAGATATGCACAGAAACCTATTCAATACAGGGTAATACAAAGAGTGGACGGCGGGAACTTGCAGAACTACTCTGTTGGGAATGACTTAGCGGCGCTGCTTGGACTCTTACTCGAGCGCTCCCAGTAAACTACCGCTAGCCATTGCCATTTGCAGGAATTCGATCTAGCGCAACTCTTCCATCGCCGCTGCGAGCGCTTCCCTGCCCGGACGCGTCATTGATTCCGGAAGCGTAGCCAGCGGCTGATCGACCATGTTCAGCATAGCGAGGAAGCTGGGAGCTTTCGTGTTCACGTAAAAAACTCCGGTCAAAACTTCGCCTTTGTCGTGAGCTTCGCTCAGGCGGGTCATGGCTGCGATGCGGTTGGTGGGATCGTAATCTTCTTCCAGTTTGCGCAGTTGCAGGTGCGAGCCATCGTGCATGGTGACGCTGACGGTTGTTCCGGGATCGTATTCGACGTCGATTTCTTCGAAATGTGGAACGAAGCTCATCTCCTGCAGGGTCTCTTCGTGATCCTTTACGTATTTGTACGACTTGGTCGAGCCCTCATGGTCGTTGAAGGTGACGCAAGGGGAGACCACGTCAAGCATGACCGTGCCCTGGTGAGCGATCGCGGCTTTCAACATGGTGCTCAACTGGCGCTTGTCGCCCGAGAAGGAACGGCCGACAAATGTTGCACCCAGTTCAATCGCGAGTCCGCAAGTATCGATCGGCGGAAGATCATTGATCACTCCTGATTTTAATTTTGAACCTAGATCGGCGGTGGCAGAGAACTGGCCTTTGGTGAGGCCGTACACGCCATTGTCCTCGATGATGTAGATCATGGGGAGATTGCGGCGCATGAGATGAACGAACTGGCCGATGCCGATGGAAGCAGTGTCACCATCACCGCTGACGCCGAGAGCAATCAGATTGCGATTCGCGAGCATCGCGCCGGTGGCGACTGAGGGCATACGTCCATGGACAGAATTGAAACTGTGCGAACGGTTCATGAAGTACGCGGGGCTTTTGGAAGAGCACCCAATACCGCTCAATTTGGCGACGTGCTCAGGCTGGACGCCCATGTCGTACATGGCTTCGACAATGCGCTCGGAGATTGCATTGTGGCCGCAACCGGCGCACAACGTGGTCTTCCCGCCCTTGTAATCGATAACGCTGAGGCCGATGCGGTTGACTTTCGGTTCCGGAGCTTTTGGTTCTGCAGTCGTCGTAGTCGCCATTTACTTGCCCTCCATGGTGCTGAGTTCGTCGGTGACGGAGCGCGCATCGAGCGGCAGTCCGTCCAGATGGCTGATGCTACGCAGACGCGTAGTCAGTTCCGGCTTGAGGTCGAGCTTGAGCAGACTCAGCATCTGTGCGTCGCGATTCTGCTCGACGACGTAGACGCGATCGTGCTGTTCGATGAATTCATGAACCTCGCGGGTAAAAGGATAAGCACGAAGCCGGAGGTAATCGGTTTCAATCGCGTACTCGTTGCGGAGTTGGTCGCGGCTTTCCGTTATGCCCCAATGCGAAGTACCGTAAGCGATGATTCCGATCTTGGTTGTCTTTGCGCCCTTGAAAATTTCAGGACGCGGCACGAAAGAGCGCGCGGTCTCGAACTTGCGATTGAGGCGCTCCATATTATTTTCGTAATCGTCGGGGCGCTCGCTGTAGTTGGATTTGTCGTTGTGTCCGCTGCCGCGAGTGAAGTAGGCGGCTGCGGGATGCTCGGTCCCGGGCAGTGTGCGATAGCCTACGCCGTCGCCGTCCAGATCCCGGTAGCGGGCAAATCCGCCGAGCTTTGTGAGGTCTTCCCTGTCGAGAACTTTGCCGCGTTTGATGGGAGTAGTCGGATAGTCGAAGGGATCGGACATCCAGTTGTTCATGCCAAGATCAAGATCGGACATGACGAAGACGAGAGTTTGGAATTGCTCCGCAAGATTGAAGGCTTCCGACGCCATGCTGAAACATTCTGCGGCCGAGGACGGAATCAGCATGATGTGTTTGGTGTCGCCGTGAGAAAGAAATGCGGTAGCGAGAATATCGCCTTGCGAAGTGCGCGTGGGCAGGCCGGTGGAAGGACCGACGCGTTGGATGTCCCAGATTACGCCGGGGATTTCCGCATAGTAAGCCAGGCCGGCGAACTCCGACATGAGCGAAATGCCGGGGCCGGCGGTCGCGGTCATGCTGCGCGCACCTGCCCAGCCGGCGCCGATAACCATGCCAATGGCTGCCAGTTCATCCTCCGCCTGGACGATGGCGAAGGTGGCTTTGCCGTCGGGCCCGATACGATACTCCTTCATATATTCGATCATGGTCTCGACCAGCGAGGACGAGGGCGTGATGGGATACCAGGTGACCACCGTGCATCCGGCAAACATGCAGCCCAGAGCCGCGGCGGAGTTGCCGTCGATGATTATCTTGCCGGCGGTTTTGTCCATGCGCTCGATGTAGAACACGCCGCGCTTCTGCAAATTTGTTTTCGCGTAATCGAATCCGGCCTGAGCCGCGCCAAGATTGAGGTTTGCAGCTTTTACTTTTTTCGCAAATTGTTTGCGGATCGCTTTTTCGACTTCCCCCATTTCGATTTCGAGAAGCTGCGCGACCACGCCAACGTACACCATGTTCTTAACCAGCTTGCGCAGTTTCGCCTCGGGGCAGACCGTGGCTACGATTTTGTCGTAAGGAACCGAATAGAAAACCAAATCGTCGCGGAGTTTATTGAGCGCGAGAGGTTCGTCATAGAGCACGGAAGCGCCGGCTGCAAGTGACATGACGTCATCCTGTGCAGTTTCGGCATTCATCGCGACCAGGAAATCGATTTCCTTCTTGCGGCCGATGTAACCGTCTTTATTGGCGCGAATCGTATACCAGGTAGGCAGGCCGGCGATGTTCGAGGGGAAAAGATTCTTGCCCGAGATCGGCACCCCCATCTGAAAAATGGCGCGCAACAACACTGTGTTTGAACTCTGCGAGCCTGAGCCATTCACGGTGGCGACCTGAATGCTCATATCATTGACGATGCGCTTGCGCCCCAATTGCCCGCCTGCTCCTTGAGGCACAACGTCCGTAGTGGCCATCCCAACACCTTCCTTCATGGTTAAGGGCGGAGTCGTCCGCCCGGAATTCAAATTGAGGGGAACACACAATTATACGGCGAAGGCGGTCCCTGAGCACGGCAAATCGCCCATTCGGCCTGGGAGGAATCTGTTTGAGAACGACAGGAAGTATCACTTCGGACTCAGGACACGGTTTTGAAAAACTGGGCCATGTTGCGGAACTTATTATATCGCGACACGAGCAAATCAGCCGGCTGGATGGTTTTCAGTTCCGCCAAATGTTTTTGCAGGCTCACGTCGAGCAGGTTGGCTGCGGCTTCGTAATCCCGGTGAGCTCCGCCCTCAGGTTCGGGAACGATGTCATCGATGCAGCCCAGTTCGCTAAGATCCGTGGCGGTGATGCGCATAGCTTCGGCAGCCAGTTCTTTCTTGGTGGCGTCGCGCCACATGATGGCGGCGCAGCCTTCCGGTGAAATCACCGAATAGATTGAGTTCTCCATCATTAGCACGCGGTCGGCTACGGCGATGGCCAGCGCCCCGCCGCTGCCTCCGACACCGATGACGGTGGCGATGATGGGAACTTCGAGGCTCGCCATTTCACGCAAGTTGTGTGCGATGGCCTCGGCTTGTCCCCGCTCCTCGGCGTGAATTCCGGGATAGGCGCCATCGGTATCAACCAGACTAAGAATCGGCTTGCGGAATTTCTGCGCGATCTGCATCACGCGCAAGGCTTTGCGATAACCCTCGGGGTGCGGCGTGCCAAAGTTGCGATACACGCGCTGCTTCATGTCGCGGCCTTTTTGGGTGCCGACTATGAGAATTTCCTCGCCGTGAAAACGGGCCATTCCGCAAATGATCGCTGCGTCGTCGCCGAAAGTGCGGTCGCCGTGAATCTCGCTAAAGTCGGTGAAGAGGCGCTCAATGTAGTCGAGAGTCTGCGGACGCTGGGGATGGCGCGCTAGTTCGGTTTTCTGCCAGGCTGTCTGGGCGCCCTTCATCTCTTCCCTCAACGTGTGAACTCGTTCTTGAAGTTCGGCCAACTGGCGATGCGTTTCAGGGTTCTGGCCAGGCGTAGCCTCGATCAAAGCCACTTGACGTTCGATCTCCTCCAACTCCTGCTGCGCGCTGTGATGTGCTTCCATAGGAATTCAGCTGATCCTTCAATCCGCTCTTTCAACTCGGCGTGCAACTCGCCGTCCAACTCGTCGTCTTCAGCTGATCACGCGCACGCTGCCGCGTCCACACAATTGTTCGACTCGGGCGATGAAGTTGCGATCCGGCAAAACATTATAGCCCTGCGCTTCCATCACCACCATGAAATCGCCGGCGCGTTCCACGTCAAACAACACGCGCGCCTCGCCTTTGCGCTGCTGGAATAGGGAGTGGAGATCGTCAACCGTTGATTCGCCGGCGGTTTCGAGCGGGACTCGAATGCGGAGAGCGCGCGGCAGTGGGACCTTGGCATCCTCGAGCGGCATAATTTCCGCGGCGGTAATTTTCGGATTCGCACCTTCTTCAATTCTTACTCCCGCCCGCACCAGCACCGGAACTTCAAGCTTCACTTTGTCTTGCAAGCGCTTGTAGGCTTCGGGGAAGACGATCATATCGATAGAGCCTGTCATGTCTTCGAGAGTCGCCTGGGCGTAAAAATCTCCGCGCTTGGACTTGAGCACGCGCAAGTTAGCCAGGATGCCTGCGGTCGCGATCGTTTCGTCCTTGCCAGTGGATTTGCTCATCGCGCCAATTTCCGCGAGGTTGAGCGCCTGCAGGTCCCGCAGCTTGTCTTTATATTTTTCCAGAGGATGGCCGCTGATAAAGAATCCGAGGATTTCTTTTTCGCAGGCGAGTCGCACCTGTTCATCCCAGTCAGGAATGCTGGGAAGCTTGTCATTGTGCGCCTCCGCGTTTTCCTGTTGGAACACTCCGAACAGGCCGTGTTGACCTGATTCCACGTCGCGCTGGGCTTTCTGGGCACGATCCATGGCACGGTCGAGCACAGCCATAAGCTGCGCGCGGCGCCCCAGGGAATCCATTGCGCCGCTCTTGATCAACGACTCCTGAACGCGCTTGTTGAGGAGGCGGAGGTCGACGTTCTCGCAAAATTCGTAAATTGATTTGAAGCGGCCCAGCTTCTTTCTTGCCACCACTATCGATTCGATGGCATTGCCGCCGACGTTCTTTACTGCGGCGAGGCCGAAGCGAATGGCCTCTCCGTGCGGCGTAAAGTTCGCGTCGGAGACGTTGATATCGGGGGCTTCGACTGCGATACCCATCTCGCGACATTCATTGATGTACTTCACCACGTCATCGGTGCTGCCGGTGACGGAGGTCAACAAAGCGGCCATGAATTCGACGGGGTAGTGCGTCTTCAAATAGGCGGTGTGGTAGGCAAGCAGCGCGTAAGCGGCGGAATGGGATTTGTTGAAGCCGTATCCAGCGAACTGGGCCATGAGATCAAAAATCTTTTCGATCTTCTTCGGCGGAAACTTGCGCTGCGCTGCGCCTTCGACGAAACGCTCGCGCTGCTGCGCCATCTCCTCGGCTTTCTTCTTGCCCATGGCGCGCCGCAGCAAGTCGGCTTCGCCGAGGGAGTAGCCAGCCAGACGGTTGGCAATCTGCATCACCTGTTCCTGATACACGATCACGCCCAGGGTCTCCTGAAGAATCTCTTTCAGTTCAGGCAGTTCGTATTCGACTTTCTTGCGACCGTGTTTGCGATCGACGAAATCATCGATCATTCCACCCTGGATTGGACCGGGACGATAGAGCGCATTCAGTGCCGTAAGATCCTCGATGGAATTGGGCTGGTACTTGCGCAAGACGTCACGCATGCCGTGCGATTCAAACTGGAAGACGCCAGAGGTTAGTCCTTTGTAAAAGACTTTTTCATAAGTTTCCGCGTCGTCCAGCGGGACCGTTTCGAGAGTGATCGGTGTGCCGCGCGTCTGCACGATCAGTTTCAAGGCGTCGGTGAGAATGGTCAGGGTGGTCAGGCCCAGGAAGTCCATCTTCAGCAGGCCCATCTTTTCAATGGCTACCATGTCGAAGGCGGTGACAATTTCATCATTCTTGGTTTTGTGTAGCGGAACCAGTTCAGTGAGAGGCCGAGGCGAGATCACCACACCCGCAGCGTGAACGCCGGAGTTACGCACCATGCCTTCAAGCTTTCTGGCGGTTTGCATCAACTCGCGAATCTGCCCATCCTTCTCCATGGCCTCGCGTAACTGAGGAGAATCCTCGATGGCCTGATCCAGCGTGATGTTGAGCTGGGTGGGAACCATTTTGGCGATGCGATCGACATCGGCGTAGGGGATGTCCATGGCGCGGCCTACGTCCTTGATCGCTGCTTTCGCGGCCATAGTGCCAAAAGTGATGATCTGAGCCACGTTGTCGCGGCCGTATTTCCGGGTGACGTAGTCAATAACTTCGCCGCGGCGGTTCATGCAGAAATCGATATCGATATCCGGCATCGATACGCGCTCGGGATTCAGAAAGCGCTCAAACAGCAACTCGTGCTGCAGAGGATCGATGTCGGTGATTCCCAGGGCATAGGAAACCAAAGAACCGGCGGCCGATCCGCGGCCCGGACCGACGGGAATCTCGTGCTCTTTGGCGTAGCGAATAAAGTCCCATACGATGAGAAAATATCCGGGGAACTTCATTTGCTGGATGATGGCGAGTTCGCGCTCAAGGCGTTGTTCGTAGTCCGAGATGGAATGCTTGAGCTTGCCTTGGTCGTGTTGCGGACGCAGCGCAGCCAGGCGCCGCGCAAAGCCTTCGCGGGAAACATGAACGAAGTAGCTGTCGATGGTGTAGCCGGAAGGGACATCGAATTGCGGGAACGGGGTCGCCACTTTCTCGAGGCGCAGGCTGCAGCGCTCGGCGATATCGAGGGTGCGCGTCAGGACTTCGGGTGAATCTTTGAAGACGCGATACATTTCGTCGTGATTCTTGACGAAGAATTGAGTGCCTTCGAACTTCATCCGCGCTGTGTCGTGGATAGACTTGCCGGTCTGGATGCATAGCATGACGTCCTGCGCGTGGGCATCGTCCTCGCAGAGATAGTGGCTGTCGTTAGTGGCGACCAGCGGGAGGCCAAGGTCTTTTTCGAGCTGGAAGAGGCCAGGATGGATTTTGTGCTCCATGGCGAGGCCCTGATCCTGAATCTCCAGATAAAAATTGTCCTTGCCGAAAATATCGCGATAGCTTCCGGCGGCGGTGAGAGCGGCATCGTAGTTCCCTTCCATTAAACGCTCTGCGACTTCGCCTTTCAGGCAGCCAGAGAGGCCGATGAGACCGCGGGAATGCTCGGCGAGAAACTTCTTGCTCACCCTAGGCTTGTAATAGAAGCCGTGCAGGGAGGCTTCCGATGTGATCTTTACGAGATTGCGATAGCCCTCTTCGTTCTGCGCCAGCACGAGCAGATGGTTATAGGTATCGCCTTCGGGCGGAGTGCGCTCGATGTTGTGATCGTCTTTCTTGCAGATGTAAAGTTCACAGCCGATGATGGGCTTGACGTCATACTTGTGGGCCGCGTTTACGAAGTGCACAGCGCCGAAGATATTTCCGTGGTCGGTCATGGCCACGGCGGGCATGCCAAGTTCTTGAACGCGCTGACAAAGTTTTTCGACGTCGCAGGCGCCGTCCAGCAAGGAATAATCGGTATGGAGGTGCAGGTGGACGAATTGGGACATAGGAGTCAGAGCCATTTTTGCGGTTGGCGTCATTCTAACGGGAAATGCGTACGCCGAAGCGGTGCGTTATCCACAGATCGTAGATCAGGAGTGGAAAAACCAGAGCGTCCTACAGGCCTTGGTTCGAGGCGGGCAGACGAAAATCCACACCACGCTCGTCGTTCGCTTTGATGGTTGCCGCAAGATCGAGTTGCGAGAGTGGAATCTTCTCGGTGCGCTGCGGAGAAAAATTCCATAGAGTCTGGCCTACGATCGCGTAGTTCTGGACTTCCTGTTGGTGTTGATCGCGAAAAACCAGCACTGTGGCGGGAGCGGGGTTCGTGCGTTCGGGCTGATGCGCGGGAGGGTCTGATCTCGCATAGACATCCTGATCGTTCTGATCGCGCGTTCTTTGCTCATCGAGGCTTTGGGCGTTCATCTCGTTAGCGAGGCCGATCTGGTCTTGCTGGTCCTGATCATAGGAGGAATCGGAATTCCACCACCAGTAAGGATCATATCCGTAACCCCATCCACAGCCGAATCCGAAGCAGTTATTTCTGAATCCTCGGGAGCGGATTCGCAGATTGCGAGAACGATTAAAGTTCCGGGAATTCAGGCCGCGGGACGAAAACTGAGGACGGGACGAGCCACGGGCGAATGATCCACCTAGGGATGATCCACGCAGGGATGATCCACGCAGGGTTGATCCACGCGAGAACGATCCACGTGAGAACGACCGGGGAGCAAAGGATGAAGCAGAGTGCGCTCCAGCAAAGGAGTGGCCTCCGGCGGAACGGCCCCCAAAACTGCCACCACCGGAAAATCCGCCATGGCCCCCGACTGAGCCGTGACCACCGCCGCGCTGTGCGTTAAGCTGCACAGCCGCCGCCAATACCAGAAACACCGAGATGGTGAATAGGCGCCCCATATCCACATTATAAGCCTTAGTCTGGCGGCGGGCATGTGGAATCGCCAGCTACGAAAATTACCGCTTCTTGGATTTTTTCCCAGGCGATTTATGAACCGCAGGCTTCTTTGCCGGATGCTTAGCTGCGGTAGGCTTGGCGGGCTTGCTGGGCTTTACGGCAACTTTAGGCTTCGGCTTGGCCTTAGAATCAGGCTTGGGATTGGCTTCGGCTTTCGCGCTCTTTGCAGGCACCGGAAGCGGTGGTATCGGTGCAGGCGGTGCGGCAGCCGGGTTCTTCCCTTTCCCTTTTGCTGGTTTGCCTGCGACTTCCGCCGCGGGCGGGGCGGGTGTCGCAGCGGCTTTGGCGCCGCGACCCCGACGCGGTGGCGGCGGTGGTGGCGGTGGCGGGGGTGCGAAGGGCTTCAGGAATTTTAGCGTTTCGGTGTGCGAACGCAGTTTCCCATCGAGCAGCAGCATGAAGACGTCGCGCGCGATCTTGGGATATTCCGGCAGCTGCGGCGTAATCAATAGTTCCGTCATCTCAGGGAGCGGAAGGCGCTTCTGTACGTCGCGCCACTTGGTGAAGAAGTTCTTGATCTTGTGCGCTACCGACTGCTGGCGCGCCGTCACCGCGAGAAATAGCACCATCTCAGGACGCGCTGAGGAAAGCAGATTCCAGGTGCGCGACGGCGTCGCCGCTTCCTTGCCCATCAATCGTTTCGCCAGTTCTTTAGCGTGATCCTCGATGTCCCGCCAGGCCTCGATTAGATCCTTACGCGGAATCTGCTTTCGGATATCCGCGATATCTTTTTCCGGGAGGTGTGCGGTCAAAAAATGCATTACCGCCGCCGACGGATCGACGGTATAACCCAGATCGACAATCTGTTGCCGGGTCTTCATCAACTGGGTCAGGCCGTTCGTGTCGACCTTAGCCGTGGTCCAGTGGGGATGCAGGACCTTCAGGAACTCTTCTTTTTCGAGCGCGCGCACCACATTCAGCGGATCATCTTCGTGAGCCAGTTGGGCGATTTCGTGTCCTACGGCGCTCTTCGAGATGTGCTCGATGTATTTATTCTCCTTGGCGGAATCGTAACGCTGCTGGGTGCGCTCCTCCATCGGCCAGTGAAATCGGGCGGCAAAACGGGTGGCGCGAATCAGGCGCGAAGGATCCTCCACGAAGGAATAGTTGTGGAGAACGCGCAGCAGTTTGGCTTCAATGTCGGCCACGCCATTGAAGGGATCAAGCAAGAGGCCGCGGGATCCCTCATTCAGTGAGAGCGCCATGGCGTTGACGGTAAAGTCGCGGCGGCGGAGATCTTCCTGGATGCTGGCAGGAGCGACGGCGGGCGGCTTGCCCACCTTCTCATAAATTTCCGTATGGGCCATACCGATTTCAGCTCGGACATTGCCGGGAAGCACCAGGAATAACGTGCGGACATCGTCGTCGTGGCCGGCAAGCTGGGCGCCAGCACGTTCGAAATCCTTTTGTAATTTAAGGGGATTGCCCTGGACGGTAAAGTCGAGGTCGCGGATGGTGAAGCCGCTGATGATATCGCGGATTGCACCACCGGTGAGGTAGAGGGTGACTCCCGCTGTGCGGGCTACTTCTTGCACGAGGTTGACGCCCTTAAGCTGATCCGGCGTCAACCGGATTTCCATGGTGTAAATGTAATCAGCCATTCGTATTCAAGCGATCGTCTTTAAGCGTCCAGATCCAGCGGCCGTGCGGAGTTTCCTTGCCTTCTGGGCGCTCTGACTCATGTTTTCCACAACATTTCCACAGGAAGACTCGGCCCGGATGTGCCAACTCGGCGCTTAATCCAGCACAAGCCATTCAATCCAAGACACTTATACAGGTTTGAGTGGCAGGAAGGCAACTTAAAGAAATAACACAACGTTTACGATTTGGCTACTGCCAACGTGGATTCCAGCGAATTCGCGCGAAATAGTGCGAGAATCACGATGCGGCACGATTCGTTTCCGCATGGCTTTTCGCGCAACTCCGCCTTCATGCCTTCGACCCATAAAAAGGTTATCGTCCGAAAGATGGACCGGGATTCGGTCTCCGGCTACGTTTCGCCTGCGCACTATGTGAATGAAGGCAAGCTGGAATTGCTGAACACCGCAGGCAACGTGGTGGCGATGGACCTGCGCGAAATCAAGGGAGTTTATTTCGTGCGGGAGTTCGGCGACTCGGAGTCGCTGACCCGCAAGACTTTCACTTCCCGTCCGCGATCCGAAGGCCTGTGGGTGCGCCTGCGCTTTAAGGACAACGAGATCCTTGAAGGCCTCATGCCCGCCGACCTTACCCAGACCACGCCTGAAGGCTTTCTGATTAATCCTCCGGATCAGCGTTCGAACACGCAACGCATCTTCGTGCCACGCACGGCGCTGGAGTCGCTGACCGTACTGGCGGTAATCGGAGCAACACGGCGTCCGCGGCGTGGGGACCTTGACGATCAGCGTCAGGTACCGATGTTTGAGGACTAAGAGTCCGACGGATCGACGAGGGGCTCGTCTCGCTCCAAGAACTTTAAGGTTAAAGAACGTCATACTTATTAATAAAGATCCGATTCAAGAACAAGGTCAAAGGCGACGCACACGACTGCCCGTCCCACACCAACCTTTTAGTTCGACGGAGTCAGGAGGAAGGCGTGGTTGTGGCCGCCCTTGGTTCCGTAGCCGGTGATCTGGCCCAAGGCGTTAATGGCATTGGCGTTAACCAGCACCCAGCCGGAGTCGGCGGCGATCAGCTTGTTCAAGTCCTCCATGCCGCCGGTGGATGTCCAGACCATGGCATGCGGGGCATTGTCCCGGATATTTCCGTAGCCAACTATCTGGTTGCTGTCGTTGATGCCGAAGGCGATGCTGTAAGTGCCGCCCGGGAGGGTGCCCAGGTCAGCGATTTTGTGACTTGCATCCCATTTCACGGCGTGCCAATCGACGAACAAACCCGAGTTAGACTGTCCGACAATGATGCCCGAGGAGTTGACGGCATTCGCAATGCTGGTATTTCCACCGGGAAGTGTTCCCAGATCTTTCATCCCTGCCGCCTGCGTCCACTCAAAACCATGAGAGGAAAACGGGGGACCGTAGCCGAACACCGATTCGCCAACAATTTCGCCATTATCGTTAAGGTCGAGTGCGGCTGTAAAAATGCTTTTGGGCAAGGCGGCGATCTTCTTAATTTTGTGATCCGTCCAGGTTGCCGCATCGACGAGCGCTGAATTCACGAATGAGTCGCCGGCAATCAGTCCGGAAGAATTAATTTCGAAGGCGCAACTGGAATTTCCACCAGAAAGCGTGCCGAGGTTGATCATTCCGCCGGTAGAACTCCATTCGAAGGCAACGAAGTTGTATCTCTTCTGCGGGTTGGAACTTACATTGGAGAAGCCCACCACGTGGCCAAGGTCATTCAGACCGATGGCGCCACTGATGTCGCCGCCGGGCAAAGTGCCCAGGTCTTTGAGGCCGCCGCTCTTCGTCCAATAGAAGGCGTGCTGCCCGACTCCGGTCCCGGTGCAGGGATAGCCTTCGCTGCTTGCGGTGTCCGCACAACCGGCGACCGCTCCGCTGGAGTTGATCCAAAAACCGCTACTCTCGTTGTCGCCCTTCAAAACGCCTATATCAGTGACAGTGTAAGTTTGCGCCCCCGAGCAGGCGGTCAAAATCGATACCGCAAGAACCCCCAGCAGAGGTTGCTTCATCGAGTCTATCTCTCCGTTCTTCGACGCAGACCAGTATGAACTCGGTCCCGAAAAGTAACAACTACGCAGTGCCGGGCGACAAAACACCGGTCAGATTAACGGCAAGTGACTGAGGATATCCAGCGAATCAGAATGATATTGCAATACCCTGAAAGTTGAGATAAAAAGGCTCGATCCCGTGCGCACTAGATGCAGCATGGCGAGATGGATTGGGCCACTTCCTTCCTCTTATCCCCGTCCGTTCTCCGCGGGCGCAGCTATGTCTGAGTAAAGGTGCTGAAGTAATGAGAGCTATCTGCCGTTTCTCCCCTCGAGTTGTGTGTGCCCTAGCATTGGTAGCTGTGGCTACGAAGTTTCCATCCGCATTGTTGGCACAGGAAACGAGTGCGGCGCAACCTGCGTCGCGGCCATTAATTACGCAGCCCATCGATGAGGCGCAACTGAGTGTGCTGAAAGGCAACACACATCCGTTGGCGCGGCGGGAGTTCGACTTGGGGACAGCACCGGCGACGCTCCCCATGCAACGCATGCTTTTGGTTTTGAAGCGTAGTCCAGATCAAGAATCTGCACTGAGAAAACTTCTCGACGATCAGCAGGATAAGGCGTCCACCCACTTCCATCAGTGGCTTACACCCACACAATTCGGCCAGCAATTCGGGCCTACGGATAATGACATCCAAATTATTACTTCGTGGTTGCAGTCGCACGGATTTCAAGTCGGCTCGACCAAAGGGCGCGCCGTGCTTGAGTTTTCCGGCTCTGCGAGCCAAGTGCGGGAAGCATTTCACACCACGATCCACAAGTATGCAGTCAAAGGAGAGCAGCACTGGGCCAACGATAGAGACCCACAGATTCCGACGGCGTTGACACCGGCTGTGGCGGGAGTGCTCACGCTGCATAATTTCTTAAAGAAGCCAACCATTCATGTGGTCAAAGAACCTGCCGCGGCAAAGATCGTTCCTGGGAAGAAACCACTGGTTACCTTTCCGGCCCAAAACGGCCAGCCAATCACCAATGCTCTGGCACCGCAAGACTACGCGGTGATCTACAACATTAATCCTGTGTACAACAACGTTCCTGTCGGCATCACTGGCACAGGAAGCGTCATCGGCGTGATCGGCCGGAGCAACCTCTTCAATGGAGGAGAGGATGTCAGCGATTTTCGCAATAACGCTTTCAGCATCCCGGTGGGCAGCGGCAGCTTCAACATAGTGCTCAACGGTCCCGATCCGGGCGACCTGGGTGGCGGCGAGGAAGCCGAGGCGACGTTAGATTCCACCTGGTCGGGGGCGATTGCCTACGGAGCAACGGTCAACCTCGTAGTCTCAGCCACGACAAATTCTACCGACGGCGTGGATCTGTCTGAGGTCTACATTGTGGAGAACAATTTCGCCGACGTCATGACTGAAAGCTTCAGCAGTTGCGAACTCCTGGCTGCCGATGCGCAGCTTGCTTTCTCGAACCGTCTGGCGGAACAAGCTGCAGCCCAGGGCATCACCTATTTGGTATCGGCGGGCGACAGCGGGGCGGAGGGCTGCGACGACCCCTCGACGCCACCTGCGACCAATTCCATCTCCGTCAACTTGCTCGCGTCTACACCCTTCACTGTGGCCGTCGGCGGTACCATGTTTAATGAGAGCGGATTGGAGAGCAAATACTGGGGAAGCGAGCCTCCGGTGCAAGAGTCGGCCATTTCCTACATCCCGGAAGATGTGTGGAACGAGAGCAGCCTCAGCAACGGTTTGTGGTCAGGAAGCGGCGGGGCCAGCGCGGGAAATATCCAAGCTGGCGGCACAACGCCTGGAGTTATTAAGCCGTCCTGGCAAGCGGCTGTGCCGGGGATTCCGAACGACAACGTGCGAGACTTGCCCGACGTTTCCTTGACCGCCGCGGGACATGACCCTTATCTGCTATGCCTGGACGGCTCCTGCGTCCCCGACAGTCAGGGAGAAATCTCCGTTTACTTGATCAGCGGTACTTCGGCTTCGACTCCGTCGTTCGCGGGAATTATGGCTCTGGTCGACCAGAATCGCGGCCGACAGGGACAGGCAGATTACACGCTCTATCGCCTGGCGGCTGCAGAAAGCGCCTACCCGACCCAATGTAACGGCTCAAACGCGGCGACGCCCCCTGCCACGACTTGCATTTTCAACGACGTAACGGTTGGGAACAACGTAGTACCGGGTGAGGTCGGCACACAATATCAGGCGACTCCGGGCTACGATCTGACTACCGGACTTGGTTCAGTCAACGTGGCCAATCTGGTCACTGCTTGGGGCGCTAGCACATTCAGTCCCACGACTACGGCGTTGAAATTGAATTCAGCTGTGACCCCGATAACCGTTGCTCACGGCACCGCGGTCAATGTCACGATCTCGGTCACTCCCAATAGCGGCACCGTCATGCCTAAGGGCGAGGTTTCTCTGATTGCCACGGCGGGAGGCGCGGGAAGCGGGCTCCAGGGATACACGCTGGTGAACGGTTCTATTAGCTCTACCTCCACGACCGATCAGCTCCCGGGTGGCCTTTCGTACCTCGTGCACGCGCACTATGCCGGGGACGGGGCCTTCGCTCCCAGCGATTCCACCCCGGCAATTACGGTGACGGTCACGGCGGAAAGCAGCACGACAACGGTGTCCGCTTTCAATCAGAGTGTGCAGGGCAGTCCGCAGATTTTAGGGAATACCACATTGCCGTTCGGCACCGGTGTATTGGTGCGCGCGGATGTTCTCGGAGCGTCGGGTCATGGCGCAGCGACTGGGATGGTTACCTTTACGGATACCTTCGGAAGTTTGCCGGGAGCAATTTTCAACCCCGTCGCGAACCCAGTTTCTTTGAACAGCCAGGGCAACACCTCGATTGGTGCCGGCGTCATCAATTTTGACGCTGGCAGCCACAGCATCTCGGCAAGCTACGCCGGCGACCTGAGTTTCAAGATGAGCAACAGTACCCAACCCGTGACCTTCACCATACAGCCGGGTTTCGCCGGAGTCTCGGGTCCGACCGATGTTAGCGTGACCAGCCCTGGCATGTCAGGTACTACCGCGGTCGGCATCATCGCTTCTACGGGCTTTACGACAGCCGTGTCGTTCACCTGCTCGGGCTTACCGGCCGAAGCCGCCTGCAGTCCGACGTCGGCTACGGGCAGTGGTCCTGACACGATTGTGAACACCAACATCACAGTGAGTACTACAGCACCGCACACCACGATGCTTCAGCCCGGCCAGCGCCCGTACTATTTCGCTACCATCTTTTTCTCGACGATCTTTACCCTGATCCCGGCGATCTTTGGCGGGCTGCCGTTGGCCGGCGTCTTCTTCCTGGCTACGCCTGAACGACGGCGGCGGAGCGTGCTGCTGGGAATGATGTTACTTGCGCTGCTGGTTACTGTCCCGGCCTGCGGGGGCGGCGGGGGTGGAAGTCATCATACGCAAGATCCCGGCACGCCGGCCGGCACCTATATGGTGACAGTCACCGCGACGGCAGGATCGATTTCACAACAAGGCAGCTTTAGGCTAACCGTGCAGTAAAGGCGAAGCCGGACTTCTTAATTATTCCCGTTTTTTCCGCTTGGCTCTCGAGCGCCGGGGACTTGCTCGTCGTCCCCGGTCTGTGTCCGTTACAATCTCGCTGACCCTTTCTTTATCTTTGATCTTTGTTGAGTTTTTTCTTTTTGAGCTATTCCTATGAAACTGTCTCACATTGCATCCGTTCTGAACGTGCGCCTCGAAAACGAGTCGACAGATACTGAAATTACTGGCCTCAACGGCATCGAGCAGGCGGGGCCCGGTGAATTGACATTTATTTCGAATCCTAAGTATGCAGCGGCGGCGCGTTCGACCAAGGCTTCGGCGGTGCTGGTGGCAGAGGATTTTACCGGCATTTCGACGGCCAGACTGCTGCGGGCAAAAGATCCTTATCTGAGCTTTGCGCGGGCGCTCGAACTGTTCCATCCCGGGTTGCGTTATGAGCCGGGAGTGCATAAAAGTGCAGTGGTTCATACCACGGCTAAGATTGGGCGTAACGCGCATCTCGGTCCTTATGTGGTGGTTGGAGAGAACGTCAAGATTGGTGACAATGCAGTGTTGCTGGCGCACGTGGTTATTTATCGCAGAGCGAAGATTGGGAATAATTTCTTTGCGCATGCGCAGTCGGTGGTGCGGGAAGATTGCGTCATCGGTAATAATGTGTTGCTGCAAAACGGAGTGGTGATTGGGTCCGACGGCTTCGGTTTCGCCAAAACTGACGATGCGCGCTGGTACAAGATCCCGCAGCCTGCGCCCGTTGTGATTGAAGACGACGTGGAAGTGCAGGCGAATTCCTGCATCGATCGTGCCAGCGTCGGCGAGACGCGCATCCGGCGCGGGGTTAAGATCGATAATCTCGTGCAAGTCGGTCATGGATCGCAAGTGGGGGAAGACGCGCTGCTTTGCTCGCAGGTCGGACTTGCGGGTTCCACGGAAATTGGCAAGCGCGTGATTTTGACTGGGCAGGTGGGGGTGGTTGGACACTGCAAGGTTGGAGACGATGCCATCGTCACCCCTCAGAGCGGTGTGGCCCACGACATTCCGGCTGGAGCGCTGGTGAGTGGGGCCCCTGCAGTCGATCACAAATTATGGCTGAAGTATTCTGCGCTCCTGTCGAAGCTGCCTGAGATAGCACGGGCGTTGCGGACGAAGAAGTGATTCAGTGGCTCAAGCCGAATTCAACTACTTTTCGAAACTGGCGGCGGTTGAAGAACTCCTGTGTTCCTCCGGCAGTCCGCTATCGATTACGGCTCGCACTTTCTCCATCAAGCATTCGCGGCTGCCGAAATCTTCGGGTTCGATCGGCGGATGAAATTTCACCGTCACTGTTCCCGGCCTGATTGCGAACCTGCCCTTCGGCATCACCTCGTAAGTACCGGTGATCGTAATCGGCACCACCGGGACTCCGCATTCCATCGCGAGATAGAACGGTCCTTTCTTGAATGGCAGCAATTTGCCGTCGAACGAACGCCTGCCCTCGACATAGATCGTCATGTTGAGGCCCTGCTGCACGACCTGCTTGGCGGCGCGCACGGATTCGATGCCAGCGTCGCGATTGCCGCGATCGACAGGCACGAGCGATCCCATCCGCATCGCGCGGCCCAGGATTGGATAGTTGAACAACTCCTTTTTCACCATCACGGAAGTACGCTTCGGGATAAGTGGAATCGTGACCGGCGGATCCACATTCGATACGTGATTTGACATGAAGATGTAGGTGCGCACCGGATCTAGCCGATCGAGTCCCACGGTTTCGACGCGCACGCCGGTCAGACGCACGCCATTCCATGCGCCCATCATGAACATGCGGTAGAGCAGGCGAATATCTCCCGTGATGAACGTCCAGGGAAATCCGATGAGGGCCGCCACGGGCGCGGCCAGTGCCCAGAAGACGAGCATCGCGATGGTGCGGATCATTATTTCTATTTCTTGCCTGTATTTCTTGCCTGTGCCTTCAAATGTGGGTTCGCTCTAGTGCGAGTGCGTCTCTGGAGCAACCTGCGCTTCGCCCTTCAACCAGGCGGCGCGGTGCGCCATTTGTTCCGGGTTCGTTTTTTCCATGTTCTTGAGTTCGTAGGTGATTTCTTCGTGGCTCCCGGCTTTCCACTTCAACTCACGCTCCACACTGCCGCGGCTGCGAAGTTTCACGGTGATCGTGTCACCCGCAGTAAGGCCCACCAGGTCCTGCGAGGATTCCTGTCCCGCGATCCTGCCGTTGATCTCCAGGATAATGTCGCCAACCCGCAATCCCGCTCGCTCGGCTTCGCTGCCCGCGGTCACGGCTGCAGCCGCCATGGGACCATCGAAGTTTCGCGAGCTTACAAAGCCCGCGTCCGCGGTCACCACTTTTCCTTCGATCACCCGAAGTCCCACAGCGCGAAAAAAATCATTCCAGGGAATCTCATCTGTGCCCTGGACATATTTCGCAAAAAACCAGCCTAGATCCGCATGGCTCACAGCTTCCGCTGCCTCGCGTACGCCGTCTGAATCCGGGAAAAACTTTCCCTTCTTAGCGTAGTTTTCATTCATCCACTGAAAGACTTCACGAAGGGACGTCTGCCAATGACTGGAGTCGCGCACGGCCAAATCTAACACGATCCCCAGCAACTCTCCTTTGTTGTAATAAGAAATGCTGCGCTCGGGACGACGGTAATACGGATTGCCTTCGAGCCATGCATCGAGGCTGGAGGCTTCCGCAGATTGCGTGAGATGAGCGGGGCGCCGCTCGAGTTCGCCGATTCCCGACGCCAGCTCTTGCTCGAACTGGAGTTCGTCGAGGAGGCCGCTGCGCAACTGAATAATATCCGCCGCGGTGCTCGTGCATCCTTCGCTAAACCAAAGCGCGCGCGTGTAATTTTCTCTGGTATAGTCCACGGGCTCTAGGGTTTGCGGGCGAATGCGCTTCACGTTCCACAGATGAAAAAACTCATGCGCCGTCACCGACGCCAGAGCTTCCGGAGACCGTGACAGCACATCGGCGTTGACATCGATTGCGGTTGAATAAGAATGCTCCATGCCGCCGCCCGCCGGTCCGTGGGGGAAATGGTAGAGGAACATATAGTTATCGAAGGGACGATCGCCCATCCAACTGGTTGCTGCGGCCACGATTTTGCGCAGCATGGTGGTGATCGTATCCATATCGTAGTCGGGGGCTTCGGCGTCAATCACAACCCGATAATGTCCGCCGGCCTCGTCGAAATCCGCCTCTTTAAACGTTCCAATCTCAACCGGAGAGTCGACCAGACGATCATAATTCTCGGCGCTGAATCTTCCTTCTTGTGAAAAAGCCAGCGGAGTGGCGATGCGCCATCCCTCGGGAAGATGGTTGAAGCGCACACTCATCGGCTCACTGCGAGCGTCCACCGGATAGATCAGAAGCTGCGCCAGATTGAAGAAGGCATGATGCGAGTTGAGTTGTGCGCCGAAGGGACCGAAGGAGTCCATATAAATCTGATACTCCAGAATTGTGCCACTTTCGGCACCGGAAACCTGCCAGCGACTCTTCGTCAACTGTTGCACGGTAAGCGGCCGGCCGGCGCGATCTTTGGCGCGGACCCAGTTCACGTACTGGGCGAAGTCGCGAACCTGATAGAGCGCATTCCAGACGGGAAGCTGTAACTCGCGTTGCGCCGATCCTGCGGGCAAAATGATTTGAACTTCTACCAGATGATGTTCGGGATTTGCCAGAGAGACAGTATATTCGGTCCCGGCAGCGCAACGCGCCAGAGTAAGCCCGAGCAGCAGAACGACGGAGATGATTTCGCGCTTGGGGGTGCGCCGCAAATCGAAATGCTTCATTGGTTTCCCGTCGCGCTCGCCGAACCTGCGCTGCCATGTTCTTCGGCAAGAGCTCTTAATCGCGCCGGAAGTTTTTCATAGATTCCGCCGAATCCGCCATTCGAAAGAATTGCAACGATATCGCCGGCACTCATCTCCGGGGCAATGGTCTGGACAATCTCGTCGGCGTTTGCTATCAAGCGAGCGCGCCTGCCATGTCTTTGAATATCTGCTGCCAGTTCCGGCAGCTCCAGGCGTTCATTTTCCGGAACCGCTTCGGAGCGGAATACACCCGCAACAATAATCTCGTCGGCGACCGCCAGACTTCGCGCCAGATCAGTTTGCAACACGCGGCGACGCAAAGTATTGGAACGCGGCTCCAGAATCGCCCACAACCGCGCTCCGGCATAACGCGCCCGCAACGCCTTCAGGGTGCCCGCAATCGCCGTGGGATGATGGGCAAAGTCGTCAATAATGGTGATGCCATTTACCAGCGCCTTTACTTCCAATCGGCGCTTGACGCTTTTGAATGTCTTCAGCGCCGCGGCAACCTCTTCCTTTGGTATTCCGTAGGCCGCAGCCATCGCCGCCGCAGCGGTTGCGTTCCAGACGTTGTATTCGCCCGCTAAGGGAAACTCGAAATTCGCCCAAGGGCGCCCCTGGTGAAGTATCGACCACGAGGTTTGGACCGCTTCCAATTTCAAGTCCGCGATTTTCCAGTCCGCGCTTTCGCTGGTGCCATAGCGCTCGCTGGGACAGAACGCTTTGCTGAGGCAGCGCTCGAGGCTGGCGCTTTCGGCAGCGTCCCCCGCTATTCCATCAAACGCGATAATCCGTCCGCGGCGCGGGATCAGATTCACCAGGCGTTTGAAGGCCGTCTCCACGGCGTCCAGATCTTTGTAGATATCGGCATGATCAAACTCCACCGAGGTTAAGATTACGGCGTCCGGAAAATAATGCAGGAACTTTGGTCCCTTGTCGAAGAAGGCTGTGTCATACTCGTCGCCTTCAAGAATGAAATGTTTTCCCTGCCCCAGATGAAAGCTGGAGCCAAAATTTTCTGCGATTCCGCCGATCAAGAACGAGGGCTGCATTCCGGCGGTATGAAAAATCCACGCCAGCATCGAGGTGGTGGTGGTTTTGCCGTGAGTACCCGCGACCACCAGCACTTCCTTGCCACGCAAGAATTCATCATGCAGTAATTGCGGGAGCGAGCAAAACGGGATCCGGTGATCCAGCAAGTGCTCCAGTTCGGGATTTCCTCGTGAAATCGCGTTGCCCACAACTGCAAGGTCGGGGGCAGGATCGAGATTGCGCGGGTCAAAGGGTTGTGCGACAGGAATTCCGAGCTCCTCCAGAAAATCCGACATGGGCGGATAGGCGGCCGCGTCCGAGCCGGTCACGCGAAAGCCGCGTTGTTTCAGCATCCCCGCGAGCGACGCCATCGCCGTGCCACAGATGCCGATTAGATGAATGTGTTTCTTGGAGTTCATGCTTTTTGTCGCTAACTTCTTGCCGGCGCAGCGGTCACGGCCGCTTCGAGAATCTTTAACTCCACCCGCCCATGGCGCACGGTCAACCCAGCCTTCACACCGATCGGCAGCGTGATATTCCGGGCCGTCACATGGCCCGAGCGCAAGCCGTAGGCCACAGGAATTCCCAGGTCAGCCACAATGCGCAGCACGACTTCTTCGAGCTTGTATCCTTGATGGGCGGTCTGCACGCAATCCCGCATTTCCCCGAAAATAATGCCACGCGCGGTCGCTAACTTTCCCGACAGCTTCAATTGCATCAGCATGCGATCGATCTGATAAGGTTTCGCGGCCACGTCTTCAAGAAACAGAATAGTTCCTTCCGTGCGAATCTCGTAAGGGGTGCCCAAAGAAGCTACCAGGATCGACAGGCATCCGCCGTAAAGAATTCCTTCGGCGGCGCCGTCGACCAAGCCAGTCACTCCGGAATCTGTGCCCAAATCGAGCTCCCATGACGTACTGACAGCGAGCGCGGCCTGCCATGAGGCCAGGTCGACTCCATCTTCGTGCGCCCAGTCCTTCGCTACCATTGGGCCATGGAAAGTGACGAAGCCACCAACGTCGGAGAAGTAAGTGAGCAGAGTGGTTAGATCGCTATAGCCTACAAAAATCTTGGGATGCGATTTGATCTTCTCCAGGGCGAGTGCTTCCAGAAGATAGTTCGCGCCATAGCCTCCACGCGCGCAAACGATGGCCTTCACATCCTCGCGCGCAAACATGGCTTCCAATTCGCGCGTCCGGCGTTCTACCGATCCCGCGAAGTAAAGTTCCTGATCAAAGATAGAGTCAAAATAAAACGGCCGGTAACCGGCACGGCGCAGCCCTTCGCAACCGGCTTCCAGATCGGCGCGCTTGAGGTTGCTGGCAGGCGCTACAATGCCAACCGTGTCCCCCGATTTAACGGCAGGAGGCTTGATGCGCGGCGCTGAAGGCAAGGACATGCAGTCAGAATCGATCTCGAGATAAAAGGCTGCTCAGCGAATGAGTTGCGACTCATGCGCGTACCCCGGAAACCTCGACGCCCTAAGGTATAAAAAACTCTCCCCGGCAGACCAATCGCGCGCTGCCTCGCAGAAACACCAAATTGTTTTCCTGACGCACCGTCTGTGCGCCGCCCGGAGCGTGAACGCGCACCGGCGATTCCACCTTGTCAGTGTTAAGAGCCGCCACCGCTGACGCGCAGGAACCTGTGCCCGAAGATTCGGTCTCCCCGACCCCACGCTCAAAAAAGCGCGCCCGCACATCGTGCTTTCCATCGACCACAACCATCTCAACGTTAACGCCCTGCGAGAACTGAGAGCTGCGCTGAATTTCTGCTGCCTCGGCCTGCCAGTTGTCGGGAAAACTCGACAGGAGTAAAACATAATGCGGATTGCCCATCGAGACCGGGATTCCTTGCACCTCTCCGGTGGCAAGCTTTACCGTCAACTTCGACCCTACAGCGGCTTCGCCCATCTCGATCTCAAACTCGTATTCGGATTCAGTTCGCTCGGTCAGCACACAAGTCTTCAATCCGGCACCGGTCTGTATGGTAATTCGCTCTTTCTGCTGCGTTGCGCAAACGTAAGCTGCGACACAGCGCGTGCCGTTACCGGAAATCTCCGCTACCGAACCATCAGCGTTGATCAGACGAATCTCCATGTCGGCCGATAGGTGCGGATACATCCACTCCGCTCCATCCGCACCGACGCCTTCGTGCCGATCGCAGATCCGTCGGGTGAGCGCCGCCGCATCCATGCCACCTTTGAGAATGGCAGCGTCGATCAACAGAAAGTCATTGCCGCATGCGCTGGCCTTCACAAACGGAATTACCGCGGACGGAAAGCTCACTCTAATTCCACCGGCCCCAGAGAAGCTACGCTCCCAAGTACCGGCGACGCCTTCAGTTCACGCAGCAAATTATTCTGCTCGCGATTGCATCCCGCCACGTCAAACTGCAGGCGGACGTGCTGGCCGGTGTTGCCACTCAAAACGTTTTGCATCATGCGATGGCGATGCTCGAGGATGCGGTTGACCTCCTCGGTGATTTCTTCCACGCTGCCGCCGGTTACCTCATAGCAGATGAGCAGTGTCTTGAGATTGAAAGTCCGTTCGAGATGGCCGAGGGAAAATAATGCGATCAGCACCACGCAAGTGCCGAAAACGGCCGTCAGGTAAAGGCCGCCACCCGTGGCCATTCCGATCGACGCCACAACAAACAAAGTTGCAGCCGTGGTGAGGCCGGTCGTCAGCCCGCGCATGTGCAGAATCGATCCTGCGCCGATGAAGCCGATTCCGGGAATGATCTGCGCCGAAATGCGAGTGTGGTCGCCCATGTGTTCTACGGCCAGCACGTCGGATAGAAGCGTGAACAGCGCTGCCCCAAAACAGATAAACATGTTGGTGCGCAGGCCAGCAGGCCGGCGTTTCAGTTCCCGCTCCAGCCCGATGATTCCGCCCAGCACCGCTGCCAGCACGAGCCGCGTCAAAGAGCTCGCGACTACGCCGCTCGCCATCTCGGCGTGGAGCAAGTTGACAATATGCTGCCAGTGCATGGTTTACTTTCTGCCCGGAAGGAGATGGCCGGATTTTATCACTGCGCCGCAGCGCTCCGGCAGAGCCTGCGTTAACCTGCCTGATTACCGGGCGCTGCCTTGCACGGGCAGGTGTAATCGACCTTGAAAGATAGCCGCCGGCGATTGTCCAGTGGTATGCAACTCGATCAATGCGGGGAGATGGTGGTCGCGCGCCGCCGTCCATACGGGGTCGCCCTCGAACCCCACGACATAATCCGCGTGCGCTGCGGGATCCGCGAGAGCTCGCTCCCACAAACCTTCAGGGTCGGCGGGATATTTCCAGACCCGATGGTTGCCTTCGTTGATCGTCCGGCGCAAAGCAATGCCGGCCTGCTCCAGTGCGCCAACGTGTTCGCCTAAATACATCAGCAACGTGGAATTCGGTGGAAGCAACTTGATCCAGTCACCGAGTTGGCGGTCGAGGGCAATACGACTTTTCATGTTTACGACCGCTTCCCGATAGCAGATGGGATCGGCACGCCAGATCGCTGCGTAGCTGGTCGCCACCACCAGCAAGCTTCCCAGCACTGTGGCCGTGCCCGTCCAGGGGCGCCAGGAAGCCTCAAAACGCGGGAACTTCGTGGCTGACTGTACCAAGAAAGAAATACCCATGGATACAAATATGGCGAATGCGGGAAGCAGTTGCAATCCATATCGAACGTTGTATTGAGCGAAGGGCCACCACGTCGGAACAAAAATTGGAACGCTTCCGTAGGCCAGCGATAGCGCGTAAAACGGTAATGGCGTCCAGAGCAGCAAGGCCGCGCGTCCGCGCCGATAAAACCATGACGCTAAGCTTCCTAGTAAAGCCAGGGCCAGCCACAGGCGGCCCAGCCAACTCGACTCAGCTACGTTGAGTTCGGCCGCTTTCAGAAAATAGGAACCGGCCGCCAACAGATTCCCTTTCGCCGGATTAACCGTCGCGGTTTTCCTCTCGATCGATTTTGCCGAGTACGGTCCATTGGCGAATTCCAGCGGATTCCGGTAGACCGCCGCGTTGTAGGCCATCCAGAGAATGGGCGCCGCTGCCCCAATTAGAAGAAAAGTGATGATCTGACCTCGCGAGGGCAGGCTGACAAGTTTAGATGCTTTGTCTTTCCTTATCTCGCCTTGACGGGAATACACCATGAGGGATGCAAGCATGACCAGCGCGGCCAGAAACCATCCGTCGTAACGCGTTAAGCAGGCCGCGGCCAGACAGAGTCCGCATCTGGTGAGGGCCTTCGCATTCCCTTTGGCAAATTCGGCGAAGTACACGATTGCCCAAATAAAAAAGGCCAAGTACAGAGACTCGCCCATGGCGGTGGCCTGCATGTAGATCAGATTTGGATTCGCGGCGTAGAGGATGGCCGCAGCCCACGCCGCTACTTGAGGAGAACCGTCTTCTTTTTCCTCGCGACCGGAGGCTGTGCGCGCCAGGCGGAATACTCCAAGCACAGCGAGCACATAGGCCGCCATCGACGGAACGGAGCCGCCCGCGCCACTCTGCCACATTTGTTGCGAAACTATAAAGGGCAGGATCAGCAGGTGTGGCAGGGGAAGCCAAACGGTTCCCAATTGCAGGAGCCCTGGAGTTCTCGAATCAAATACGCGGCGGGCAATGTTGATATGCGCCACCGCGTCGCCGTAGAGAACTAGATCTCCATGCCGGTAGTAGAAAAGAAAAGAAAATACCGAGATGAAGATCGCCAGCCACACCAGGCGCACGATCTCAATTTCGGAATGCGCCTTCGGAGGCAAAGATGAACGTTTCATTCGAGATGGGTGAGTTCGCGGAAAATCTGAAAGCGGGCATCAATTTCTTCGCGCGTCAGTGACTGCAGCCGCTCCGTGCCAAAATTTTCCACGGCGAAAGATCCCATCACTCCACCGTAGAAGAGCGCCCGCTTCAGGACTTCGCGATTCAATTCAGGTTGCGATGCCACGTAGCCCATGAAACCTCCGGCAAAGGAATCACCCGCACCCGTGGGATCCTTTACTTCATCGAGGGGCAGAGTCGGCGCGCGGAAGGGATGACGGCCAATCCCGAAAGCTCCCTCGCGAAAAAAGATCGTGGCACCGTATTCCCCGTGTTTGATCACCAGCGCCTGCGGCCCCATGGCCAATACTTTTTGGGCAGCGCGCGGCAGACTCTTCTCCTCAGCCAGCATCTTGGTTTCAGTATCATTGATGAGCAATACGTTCACCAGCTTCAAGGTTTCCGCCAGTTCCTTGCGCGCACCCTGAATCCAGTAGTTCATGGTGTCGCATCCGGTAAGGCGCACGCCGTTCATCTTGCGCCGCACGTTGGCCTGCAGTGTGGGCTGGATGTTGGCCAGAAACAAGAACTCGGTATCTTCATACTCCTGCGGAATTCGGGGCTGGAATTTCTCAAACACATTCAGATCGGTAAAATTAGTCTTGGCTTCGTTAAGATTTTCGGCGTACGACCCTCCCCAGCGAAACGTATTGCCCGCGGCACGCTCGATGCCACGCGTGTCCACGCCGCGCTTTTTCAGAACACTTTCATGCTCTTCGCTGAAGTCCTCGCCTACGACTGCTACCACGCGCACCTGCGTGAAATAGCTGGCGGCCAGGGAGAAGTAAGTCGCCGCTCCGCCCAGAATGCCTTGCACGCTGCCGGAGGGCGACGTGATGTCGTCAAACGCAACCGATCCTACAACCACGATGCTCATCGGAAATCCTGTTCCCTTTTCATGAATCAGCGACGCTATTTTGTCTTTAAGTATTTCCCGAGAATCAGTTGCAACTTCTTCCGTGTCGCAGCCGGAATCTTTTTGTGATCGGTCAAAATCGCGTGCGCCAGGGCTGAACCGCATTTACAGGAGCGGTCCGGCGGCATCGCGGCTACGGTCTCGCGCACCACTTTCGTCGCATTCTCCGCATTCCTAACCAGCACGGCGACGATTTGATCGACGGTGACTGAATCATGATGCGGATGCCAGCAATCGTAATCCGTAACCATGGCGACCGTTACGTAGCAAATTTCGGCTTCCCGCGCCAACTTCGCTTCCTGCAGGTTGGTCATGCCGATGACGTCCATACCCAGGCCGCGATATACGTTGGATTCGGCCCTGGTGGAGAATTGCGGACCCTCCATGCATAAGTAGGTTCCGCCGCGTTTTCCGTGGACGCCGATTTTGGTGCAGGCCTTCTCGACTACGCGCGCCATCTCTCCACATACAGGATCGGCAAAAGCGATGTGTGCCACCACTCCACCGCCAAAAAAAGTATCGATGCGGTGGCGGGTGCGGTCAAAAAATTGGTCCGGGATTACGAAATCCAGCGGCTTGTGTTCCTCCTTCAGCGATCCCACTGCGGAAATGGAAACGATCCTGTCAACTCCTAACTGCTTGAACCCGTGAATATTCGCGCGGAAATTCAGTTCGCTCGGCAGAATGCGGTGCCCGCGCGCGTGGCGCGCCAGGAAGGCCACCTTGCGACTTTCAAGCACGCCGCAGACGTAGGCATCGGAAGGCGCGCCAAACGGCGTCTTCACGCGCACCTCCTTCACCTTGGTCAGTCCCGGCATCGAATACAGGCCGCTGCCGCCGATTATCCCGATCTCCGCTTGGGCCACCCATCCTCCAAAACGTGCGCACTGCCAGAAAAGTTCTGCGCGCGTAGTTCAAACCCGTGATTATATCAAGCTCATCGTGCGCGACTTACTCGCGGCGTCCGGCGGCACATTACAATCTCCATATGCGACTCGCGACCGCACTTGTGGCGCTCACTCTATCGGCAGCCTCGGCTCTCGCTCAAAATGGCTCCTCGGTCGATCCCGGACCCAACTCCGTTACCGTGCCAGTAACGCTCGATCACAACCGCGTTGTCATCGACGTGTACTTGCCGCTGCCCGACGGCTCAACTAAGCGCGTGCGGGGCTGGATCGATAACGGCGATACGGAGGTTTGGATGTCGCGCCGGGCAGCGACGCTCATGGGACTTGTTGTCACCTGTGACGACAAGGAATGCTCAGCTCTACCACCGGCTGCCATCACAATCGGCGAAATGAAGATCCCGCTCTCGCCGGTCAAGCAAGTGAAAATCCCTCTGAAGCCGCCGAGCGCCGCTGCCGTCATGGCGGCGGGAATGAGCGCCGAGATCAAGATTCCCTCTTCTGTGCTGCGGAACTACGACGTGCTGGTCAATTTCCCCGACCGCGAATTCAGCATCGGCTTACCTGGAAGCCTGAAGTTCAAAGGCGTGAAGAGCAAGCTGCTGGTCAACGCCGATGGCCTCATCCAGATGCCGAGCAAGATTGAAAACAAGAATTACAATCTTGGTCTTGACGTTGGCTCTTCGATCAGCTTTCTTTCGGAAGATTTGTTCAACAAGCTCGCAGCCGCGCATGCTGACTGGCCACATATGGCTGGAGCCGTCGGCCCCGCCAACATGTGGGGTGGAAGGGATGAGACCAAATGGAAGTTGATGCGGGTCGACCGAATTCAGTTTGGACCGCTCTACCTTACTGATGTCGCCGTGGTCGCTTTGGATAAGGACGCCTCGGCATTCTTCGAAAAGCGGGCGGGCCTGGCGACCGCAGGCCTGATCGGCGGAAACGCCATCATGAACTACCGCGTCGGCCTGGACTACGCACACTCGACGGTCTATTTCGATCTGGGCAACACTTTCAAATTCCCTGACTTCGATGTCATTGGGCTCGTTCTTCGTCCCGAAGACGACACCCTCTTCACAATTCTTGGCGTCGCTGATTTCGACGGCAAGCCGTCGGTTCCTCGAGGTGATGAAGGCGTGGAAGCTGGCGATCATCTGGTTGCCGTCGATGGCATTCCGGTTCCTGACTCCACCATGGGGCAAGTCTGGTCCCTGCTGGAAGGTACGGCTGGCCAGGAGCGTAGACTGACCATCGAGCGCGCCGGACGGCAGCTCACTGTGGTCGCCAAGGTGCAGCATTTCCTGGGTAGCGCGGAAGAGAATCAGTCGAAGCAGAAGCCCGCTAAGAAATAGTGCCGTGGAGAATTCGCGGTCAGACTCACTTCTTAAAGACTTCTTTCTCCAGCGTCTCGGTGGTGGCCGCGTCCAGGCTCTCGGTTACCAAAACTGTATCTCCCTGCTCTTCGATCACGACTGCGCCTTCTTCCGTGGCCCACGCGTGCCAGCCTTGCAAAATATCGACCCTGTATTCGGGATGCTCCTCCCCCGCCTGGGCAGAAGAGGAATTCTTAACGTCCTCAACCTTCCTATATCTTTTAGCCAACGAGCGGGCATAAATTTCTGCAAATTCTGAGGCTTTCTCCGCGCTCGACCAGCGCGATACGTACATCAGACCGAGCGGAGCCGCAGCGTCATTCTTCGGGCGCGCCGCATAGTAATATCCGCCACGCCATTCGGGATACAGGCGCTCGGACGGCTTCTTTCCCGCGTATTGCTCGATCAGCACGGCGACATCGAACTCGCCCATCGCGCCGATATCGAACTTCACGTAATCCTTGAAGTCATGTTTGAATTCTACGACTGGCATTGGCGGAATCTGCTCGCCAGCGAGGTAAGTCTCGGGCTGCATGATCTGCCGTGTGCTGTGCGGAGGATTGGCGAGGACGCCCGCAAACGCTTTCTCCTTACCGCCTTTTTCCAGTAACTTCACTTCAAACTTCAAGCCGTAACTATAGGGAAACGTGAGCGATTCCCGCAGAAAAATGGGAGCGTCTTTGAAGACCTTGGAGTCGTCGGTGCCATCGGCCATCTGGGATTCCATCGCGTCGACGAGATCCGGAGAATCGAGAATGGAGCGGCCCACAGGCGCGAGTTCATATTGCAGCATCACGGCCTCCGCTTGTCCTTCGACCACCGCCTGGCGCGTGTCATCCTTCTCATCGTTCTCGATGTCGGCGGACGTGGGATCTTTTCTGATTTCGCCCAAATCTTTTTCGCCGCGCTTCATCCATTTCTCGAGCCCTACCATCTGATCCTGCAGGGCATGCGTCAACTCGTGCGCCATGACCGGTTCCTGCTCTTCCATGGGAACCCAATCCAGCAGATTCACGGTCTTGGTTTTGGGATCGTAGTATCCGGCGACCTGCTCGCGCAGCAGCGCCACCAGCAGCTTTTCGAGCTCGAAGTCGCGCGGCAACAGGCCAAACTTCTTCAGCACCAGTTCCGAGCGCTGCAGCCGCTTCACATCTTCGTCTCTCATGTGCTTGGTGAGATAGCCTTCCACCTCGTCGCGGCTGGTCAGACGGCGTTTGACTTGTTTCTTGATGGGCAGACCAGTTTGCTTACTGTCGAAAGCCAGAATCTCATCGACGGAGTGGAATAGCTCCTCCGCCTCCCGGGGAGTGATCTTGACCTCCGGCTTCTCTGTGGAGGGCGTGGTCGCAGGCTGTGTGGGCGGAGTTTGTGTGGGGCGAACACTCTTGTCCCCCTGGTTTTGATTCTGGTTTTGATTCTGATCCTGGCTCTGATCCTGCTTCTGTTCCTGCGCCGCCTGGCCCTGGACCTGTGCTGCGACCGCACCGCCGATCCCAATCAGCAGCACAACCGCGAAAAGCGGCCTCGGAACGCTCGCGCACAACAGCTTAAAGGTATCCATTAGGAACGAGTCTACCTTGTTTGCCTATACTTGCTTCAAGGACAAACTATGTCTCCGACTTCCCCGGTTAATCTTTGGGGCTCTGCCGCCCACGCCAGCGACTATCTAGGCCGCGCCGATGCGATTCCCCATCGCAGCGAGGGCGAGGCGACGCTTGTGGAATTCGTTCCCGCGAACCCGCGGCGAATTCTCGACCTTGGGACCGGCGACGGACGATTGCTGGCGCGAGTCAAGACTGCCCTGTCTACCTCGGTCGAAGCCCTAGCGGTTGACTTCTCGCCAGCGATGCTCGAAGCGGCGGGCACGCGCTTTGCGGGAGATTCTTCCGTCACTATCGTGAGCCACAACCTCGATCATCCTTTACCGGCTTGGGGAACGTTCGACGCGGTTGTTTCCAGCTTTGCGATTCATCACCTGGTGCACGAGCGCAAGCGCGTACTTTATGGCGAGATCCATGACCTGCTGAACCCGGGCGGCGTGTTTTGCAATCTGGAACACGTAGCCTCGCCCACCCGGCGGTTGCATGAAGAATTCCTACACAGCATCGGCTGCAGGCTTGAAACCGAAGACCCTTCAAACAAATTGCTAGATCTCGAAACCCAACTGCGCTGGCTGCGGGAGATTGGATTTGCGGATGTGGATTGTCATTGGAAGTGGCGGGAGCTGGCGTTGATGGTGGGGCGGCGGCTGAAAGACTTCAAATCGTGCGCGGGAACAACGTCGACGTGCTCCAGACCGTGGAAACAGGTGCAGGCATCCTTCGACCGGTTTGTGAAGGCGATCGGTTGGCTGCGCTCCCGATGACAATCAGGAATGGCTTTGGATTTTCCTCGCCACCCACTCCCCTGCCTCGCGCGTCCCGAGCGTTCCGCCTATGTCTTGCGTGGTTTTCTTCTGCCGCACGGCTTCCAGAACGGCTGCTTCGATCTTCTCGGATTCTTTCGCGAATCCCAAATGAGCCAGCATCATTGCCGCGGTCAGAATCGCGCCAAACGGATTCGCCAGATTTTTTCCCGCGATCGGCGGAGCGGAGCCGTGCACTGGCTCGAACATCGAGGTCTTTCCGGGATGAATATTTCCGCTGGCGGCCATGCCCAGGCCGCCCTGGAGGCCGGCAGCAAGATCGGTGATGATGTCGCCGAACATATTATTGGTCACGATCACATCAAAGGGCCGCGGATCGCGCACCATCTGCATGCAGAGGGCGTCGACGTACATGTGCTGCGCTGCAATCTGGGGATGTTCGCCGCTGACTTCCTTGAAGGCGCGCTGCCAGAGGCCGCCTGCATGCGTCATGGCATTTGACTTGTCGACCATGAGCACGCTACCGCGCCGCGAGCCGTCGAGTTTGAGATGCTGCTCACAATACTCAAAGGCGTAACGAATGATGCGCTCGACCCCCTTGCGCGTATTGATGTCTTCTTGAATCGCAATCTCATCCGGAGTGCCTTGCTTGAAGACTCCGCCGGCATCGGTGTAGACGCCTTCCGTGTTTTCGCGGATGACGACAAAATCCACATCCTTCGGCTCGACGCCTTTCAGCGGGCACAACGCGGCATCGAGCAGACGCACCGGGCGGACGTTGGCGTAGAGATCCATTTTGAAGCGCATGCCAAGCAGGATTTCTTTGGCGTGAAGGTTGGTCTTGACGCGAGGATCGCCGAAGGCGCCGGCGAAGATGGCATCGAAGTCGCGGCCAAGCATGGCGAAACCATCGGGAGGGACGGTCATACTGTCGCGTAGATAGCGGTCAGCGCCCCAGTCGAACTCGCTCATCTCGACGTCGGCTCCAGACGCTCCAATGACTCTCAGGGCTTGCGGGATTACTTCCCGGCCAATCCCATCTCCGGGAATAACGGCGATTCGTTTCTTGGAGGGCTTGTGGGGGTCCACGGCTGAAAACTTAACACAACCGCGGCCGAATGAGTAGGTTTCATGCGTGTTTCAGCACTAAGACCTGCAGGCGCTGGCCGTGACTCGGCGATGAATCGCGGCATGGTTCGCTATAATCAATATTCCATGTCTCGCACTCCACTCCAACAAGCGCTTCGTGCAAAGACGGCGAATGACGGGCCACCCGTGCGCGAGAGCGATTACCGCGGAGCCACAACGGCAACCAGCTTTTCCGGTGCGCAGGAGGAATTTACTGCGCTGCTGAATGGCTGCGGAGTTTATGATCTGGGCTTCCGCGCCAGAATTTCACTGAAGGGCGGAGATCGGGTACGCTGGATGAACGGCATGATTACCAACAATGTTCGGGATCTCGCCACCGCGCACGGTGTGTATGCTTTTCTGCTGAACCCGCAAGGCCGTATCCTTGGCGACATGGTGGTCTACAACCTGGGCGAGACACTTGAGATGGAAACGGATCTCAGCCAGCTGGAGAAGACTATCGCGACATTCGAGCATTACATAATCATGGACGACGTCGAAGTGACGAATATCAGCGAGCGTTGGACCGCGCTGGGCGTGGCGGGACCGAACTCGCGCGCTGTGCTCAAGGCTGCAGGGGTTGGGGTTCCGGATTTGCAGCCCTTACAAACCCACGCGGCACAATGCACCTGTGACTGCGACTGTGTGCAGTGCACGGTGGTGCGCGGAGAAGATGGGCAGCAGGAATCCTACGAACTCTGGCTCGCTCCTAAAGACGTTCACCGGACCTGGCAGGCTCTGGTCGCCGCGGGTGCGACGCCGGTGGGGAGTGAGGCGCTGGAGATGCTGCGTTTAGTGGCTGGCGTCCCGCTCTACGGGGTCGATATTCGCGAGCGCGACTTACCGCAGGAGACCGAGCAAATGCGGGCGCTCAACTTCAATAAGGGATGCTATGTTGGGCAGGAAATTGTGGAGCGCATCCGGTCCCGCGGGAACGTGCATCGGAAATTTACCGGCTTCTTGATCGACGGTGCGGCGGATGTTGTGGCAGGCACCAAGATTATTTATGGCGAAAAGGAAGTGGGCGAGGTCACGAGCGCCGCGGTTCTGCGCACGTCTTCCGGTGGACGAACGTTTGCCCTGGGATACATTCGACGCGAGGTTGGAGTACCAGGGCACGAAGTGACGATTGCCGGAGTGAAAGCGGCCGTGGCTCAACTGCCCTTCGACGCGCTTGCTGCGGGACTCGAGCGAGAAGCGTTGGTCCAGCATCGGTGAGAAAACTTTAGGGCGGAGTTTACTCAGGGTAAGTAACACTCGAACAAGATTTACATCCCATTTGAACGCGAGACATAAGGACATACTATGGCTGAGAAGAGACAGGAATCAGGTTTCACGGTAAACGACCGCCGCTTGTTCACGGAGGACGGAGAGTTGCGCCGGGAAGTTCGCGAGGAACCGGCCGCACCGAAGGCCGCTGCGGCTCCGCCTGCCCCTAAGGAAGCAGTTTCCGCGGTGCGCGACGAAGGCGCTGCCCCGGAGGTGCCTCCGATGCCGACGGCAGCGGAGCAGAAGGCGCAGGCCGATGCTTACCGGAAGTCGTCGGACGTGCTCGACTCGCGGGTAGAGCTCAGCGGCGGCTCGGCCAAAGAATTTGAGATGACATTCGAACGCTTCATGGCGTCGCTGTATATGACGGCGATGATGCAGCTCGGATTGATGCACCAGCAGGGGGAACAACCGCGCATGGATCTCATTGGAGCGCGCCAAACCATCGATACGCTGGCGCTGCTGGCGGAAAAAACCAGGGGCAACCTGACCTCCACGGAAGAGAACTTTCTCCAGAACAGTCTCTACGAAGTGCGCATGGCCTATGTGGAAGTGACCAACGAGCTGTCGCGACCGCCGCAGCCCGGAGCCGCCACGGGAACCAGCGGACGATGAAAAAAAAGGTTCGCGCATGAAGGCGACGCTCACCGTGCTGGGCAGCGGCACGTCCATGGGCGTGCCCACACTGGGCTGCGATTGCCCGGTTTGTCATTCGAGCGATCCGCACGACCGGCGCACCCGTCCTTCGATCATGCTCGAATACGCCGGCAAGGTTGTGCTCATCGATACCACTCCTGATTTCTACGCGCAGGCGATTCGGGAGCGAATCACGCGCGTGGACGCCGTTTTTTACACCCACACTCATGCCGACCACATTCTGGGCATCGACGACTTGCGGCCGCTGAGTTACTGCCACAGGCCAGGTCGGTTGCCTCTCTATGCGCGCCCGGACGCGGCCGCATTCCTGCGGAAAATGTTCAGTTACATCTTTGACGCTAACTACAAATATGGCGGTTTGCCACAATTGGAGTTGAAGCCGATTGATGGAGCAGTGGAACTTTTCGGGGCGCACTTCGAACCGGTGCGGCTGATACATGGCGAGGCGGAGATCTATGGCTTCCGCTTTGGAAGAGCGGCCTATCTCACCGATCACAGCGAGATTCCCGAGGCGTCGTTTCATCAATTGGAAGGTCTGGACATTCTTTTTCTGGACGCCCTGCGGCACAAGCCTCATCCTACCCATTCGACAGTGGAAAATTCGCTACGCATTGTGGAGCGGGTGAAAGCTAAGCGGGCGTTCTTCACACATATTTGCCACGATCTGGCGCATGAAGCGACTAATGCGAGCTTGCCGTCACATGTGCGGCTGTCATACGACGGGATGAAGCTGGAGTTTGACATTTAAGAGGGGGTGGCGCGCTCTTTCCTTGCCCGAGGCTGGCTTGGTTCAATTGTTCAGGGTGGTCTGAAGATTCACGCGTCACATGCGGCGAGGCGCCCGCAGTTAAAACGAAATCCATGCAAGTTTTTCACAAGCTCGACGACGTTCCGACGGAGTTTGGGCCGTCCCTGGTAAGCGTTGGGAACTTTGACGGCATGCATCGCGCGCACGCGCACGTACTGGGTGAGATTGTGCGGCGAGGACGGCAGAGTGGCGGGCAGGCCGTGGCGGTAACGTTTGAGCCGCACCCTGCGCGGATTCTGCGGCCTGACTCGGGATTAAAGCTGCTTACGCCTGTGCCGGAGAAGCTGCGTTTGCTGGAACGGACAGGCATCGATGCTGTGCTGATGCTTCCGTTCGGGCGCGATCTTTCGCTGATGACGCCTCGCCAATTTGCGGAACGCGTTCTTAAGAAAAAACTTCATGCGCGCGAAGTGCACGAAGGCTACAACTTCCGCTTCGGTCACAAAGCCACCGGGGATGTGAATTTGCTGGAGGAGTTCGGTCAGGAAATGGGATTTGAAGTGAAGGTTTATCCCGAGCAGAAGCTGCGCGGCGAGCCGGTTTCCAGCAGTCATATCAGAAAACTGCTTGGCGAGGGACGGGTGAGCCGGGCGCGTCACCTGCTGGCACGTCCGTTCTGCATTTTGGGGACGCCAGGCCGGGGTCGCGGCTATGGATCGAAGTACACGGTTCCGACCATCAATCTGGCGCGCTATGAAGAGCTCGTACCTAAGGATGGAGTTTACGTCACCTGGACACGCGTGGGCACCGAGCTGTTTGAAGCAGTGACGAATGTGGGCAACCGTCCGACGTTTGGTGCAGATTCGTTTGCCATTGAGAGCCACCTGCTGAATTTTCATCCCCTCGAACTGACGCCGGAGAGCGAAGTTGAGATTTGTTTTCTTGACCGGCTGCGGGACGAGATTAAGTTCCCATCAGTGGAGGCGTTGCGGGAGCAGATCGCGAGGGACGTAAAGAAAGCGCAGAGGTATTTTCATTTATTGCAGCTCAACCGCTAATGCGGCAAATAGCCTGATTCCATCGGCAATTTGCCGTCGACGCGGACCACGTTGATGGTGTTGTCGACGGAGCGAACGTCCACCAGGCCGACTGCGCCGGCCGTGGATTGGGCGGGGATGTCAGCGACTTGGCAGCCACGTCACAGGGGAGTCTTTTGCTGCTCAATGTAGGTTTTCAAGAGGTTGATTGGGACTCCACCACGAGGGCAGCGAAGTAAGATGGCGACCAGAGGAGGCCTTTCCAGTAGCGTCTGATTAGGTCAGGCGGTTGCAATCCCATGGTGAGCCGAAAGGCCAAGAAGGATCATCCCTGGCGCCAAGGCTATCAAGGTATCAGGCCCAAGCATTCGCATCCCGTGATATCGCCGCTCGTTGGAATACGCACTCCAACGATACAACCACAGCAAAAGGGGAATTTCTATCGAGCTTTGATAGACGAACAACTAAATTCTTGCCCAGGCAATTAGGGATATGCTAGGCTAGGCGAACAAAAGACGAACACGACTGGAATCCCCGGATGTCCGCTTGGGGAGAGGAGGGTCCATGCTAAAAGCGTATCGCTACAAACTGGAGCCCAACCAATCCCAACGCTATGCCCTGGCCCGCACTCTGGATGTTTGCCGAGAGTTGTATAACGACTGTCTCTATCAGCGGAAGTTGCAGCCAATCAGTCGTTATGAACAGTCCAAACAACTCACCCAACTCAAGGCCGAGTTCCCGGTCTACAAGAACGTCTATTCCCAAGTCTTGCAACACGTCCTGGATAGATTGGACCAGGCATTCAAGAATTTCTT
>Ga0209330_1000075_pt1 | contig 49081 bp, 41 predicted proteins | sample JacPinW_OM2H0_O3_FD_187969 | JGI IMG/M metagenome (GOLD analysis project Ga0209330, IMG submission 187969) | Forest soil microbial communities from Algoma, Ontario, Canada - Jack Pine, Ontario site 1_JW_OM2H0_O3 (SPAdes) (version 2) | ecosystem: Environmental > Terrestrial > Soil > Boreal... | reverse complement strand
GCGAGAGTAAAGCGCGCGCCGTTCTCAGCGACCGCCGCGGTGCTGAGTGATGATGGTGCGTGTTTCTTCGCGCCTTTCGGACGGCGTGCGCGTGATGGCAGCGATTTTTTCTTCGTACGTTTCATTTTGTAGTTTTGGCTTTACTTGGCGAAGGCGACTCCCACCTTTATGTTTCGGAAACGCGTCGGGGAGGCTCCGTGTCCGGTGCCCATGGTTTGCATGGGCTGGCCTTTGCCGCAATTGGGTGTGCCCCACAGAGTCCAATAGTCGCGAGAGCAGATCGCGTCGCAACTATTCCAGAATTCGGTGGTAATGCCGCTATAGCTAGGATTTTTGATCATGCGGCCTTTCTTACCGCCTTTTATTTCCCAGCCGATTTCAGTGGAAAACTGAAAATGATAGCGGCGGTCGTCGATGGACCAGGAACGATTCGTGTCCATCAGGATTGCGTCGTCGGTGTCAGCAATCAGGTCGTCATATTTCCACGTGCCGGGATTGATGCTGATGTTCGTCATGCGGATGATCGGCAGGCGATTCCAGTTCTCCGTGCGCATGGTTCCGTTCGAGCGCGTTTCCCCGATGGCGGCAGCAGTTTCGCGATTGCTTAGGTAGCCGGTGAAAAGGCCGTTGGTGATGATGGGAGTACATTGCGCCGGGACGCCTTCGTCGTCGTATGCAAAGGTGCCGAGGCCGGGACCGTGTTCGAGGCGAGCGTCGGCGACTACGTTGACGATGTCGGAGCCGTACTTGAGTTTGCGCAGTTTTTCCACGGTGAGAAAGCTCATGCCGGCGAAATTCGCTTCCTGGCCCAGGACGCGGTCAAGTTCGATGGGATGGCCGATAGATTCGTGAATCTGCAAACCAAGTTGCGAGCCGCCAAGGATGATCGTGCTGGTGCCCTCTGGACATTGAGCCGCGGAATGGAGCGCGACAGCTTCTTCCGCGATGCGCGGCGCGTTGCCGACCAGGTCGAGCGACTCAACTAGCTCGTAGCCCTGCAAGGCGTGCTGGCCGCCGAAACTATTTGGGTACGAGCGCTTCTGGATTTCGCTATCGCCGAATGAAGTGGCGACGATTCCCGCGCCCGATTGCATTTTTATCTGGTGAATCACGGAGCCGGTGCTGGAAACGAAGAGCTGGTCGATCCTGCGGAAAGACATTGAGCCTTCCGCAAGCGTCACACCCTTCACCGCGAGTATTTCTTTGTCGGCGCGAAGCAGCAAATCAATCTGGCGTTCGACGGGAATGCGGAAGGGATCTTTTACGAAGGGGTTTTGCCATGTGTCCACGTGAGCTTCTTCGGGGGCGAGCGCGACATTTTCGCGTTTGGCAAGGGCGGAAGCCTTGGCGATATTGACGGCTTGCGCGGCGCAGGCTTGGACGCCTTCGCGGGTGAGGCGGTCGGTGGAGGCGAATCCCCAGGCGCCGCTCGCAATCACGCGAATGCCGATGCCCAGCGATTCGGATTCGAGCAGCATGCCGACTTCGTTGTTTTTGGTGGTGATTTCGCGCTGGCGGGTGTCCATTACACGTGCGTCGGAGTAGGAGGCGCCGCGAAGTTTCGCGGTCTCGATACCCAGGGCGGCCCAATCGAGCATCATGCGCGAGGGTTCCTGGGAGCGATAGCGGTACCTGTGTGCAGGTACGCTCGCCTTGCATATGAAATCCCGATACAGCTGCGGCCGGTTCTAGTGCCGGGTAGAAATGGTGCGGTCGTTTGTTTTGAGTGAGTTACGTCGCTTTCTACATATTGGGCTGTGCCGGGTAGAAATGTGGTTGCGATGGCCGGATTCTTCGCGGCGCACGCTTCGGTCGAGCCGTTTACAGAAGGTGGCAGAAAACCGGGAACGTAAGAATTATCACCACGCTGATTGGTTGAAAGTTCGCGATTAGAACGGGGCGCCGTTGTTTGTTTTCTGTAAGTTAGCAGGTGTTCTAATAAATGGAGTTCTCGATTAGAAATGCCAGGGCGCGAAGCGAAATTCGCGTCGGGACGAAGTTCGTGGCTGCTGCGGCCCTTCCCTGGCTGTGCTGCAAGCGGCAGAGTCTGAGTTGCGCGAAAGGCCAAGAGATGACGTTGGGGGCTCGGAGAACCGAGGAGAGCAGGCTCGATTGAGTTTTTGTGAAGCGCTCTAAAATTTTCCAATTTAATCACGGAAAACGCTAGCACGTCCCTTGGCGAATTTCAAGGAGTCGTCTGTGTGAGCATAAACTCGTATCAAAGGTCCTCCCCCCTTTCACTTCTTTTCGAACCCGCCACCTGGCTCGCGAGATTTTGGACTCCACCGTGTACGAGTGAAAATGCCACTCAAGAGAGGTGAGCCACATGAGATACGAGCGATTTTGCCGAACTCGCAAATTCCCGTTTTGGCACAGAGACTACGGTACTACGCTGCTAGTTCACTAATAAGTTTATAAAAATGGCGTTTTGAGATTGACAACGGCGTTACTAGAGGAATACGCTGCGGCCAGAGTCAACCCGGTGCGGGGGTGTGAGGGCCGCAGAACGACAGCAGTTCCTTCGAGTTGTATTCCAAAAGTGAAAACTAAAAAGGGAGGTTCCATGTTTCGTACAACGGGGCGTACGTATTTTCTATTCACAATGGTGGCACTCCTGTTTGCCTTTGCGATACCTACGAACGCGCAGACGGAGACAGGAAGTCACGCGCGAAATTTGATCACACAGGACGTAAACGAAAACAACATGGTGACGCTGCACGGCAATGTGCGATCGGAAGCGATCGCGGCGAACGATCGAGGCGCCGTGGCCGACGACCTTGCGATGGACCATATGCTGTTGCAATTGCAGCGTTCTCCGGAGCAGGAGGCAGCGCTGGAAAAATTGATCGACGAAATGCACACCAAGGGTTCCTCCAACTATCACCGGTGGATGACGGCGCCGGAATTCGCGGCAAGATTCGGCGTGTCAAAAGAAGACGTCGCAAAGGTGACCGGCTGGCTTACATCGCAGGGTTTTCACGTGAACGTAGCCTACCCCACGGTGGTCGATTTTTCGGGCAACGCCGGGCAGGTTCACGGCGCGTTTCGGACGTCGATTCATAACCTCGATGTGAACGGCATCCAACACATAGCGAATATGAGCGATCCTCAGATTCCGGCGGCACTGGCACCGGCGGTGCTGGGAATCGTGTCGCTAAACGATTTTCGTCCGCGAGCGATGCACAAGATGCACAGGGACTACACGTTTACTTCCGGCGGCGATACTTTTCAAGCCGTAGTGCCGGGAGACTTGGCCACGATTTACAACTTGAATCCACTGTTCACCGCGGGCACGTCGGGACAGGGACAGACGGTTGTGGTGATCGAAGACACGAACCTGTTCAGCACAGCGGATTGGACGACATTCCGCTCTACGTTCGGGCTTTCGCCTTTTACGGCCGGCTCGTTGACGACGGTGCATCCGGCTCCTCCTTCGGGCACGAACAATTGCACGAACCCCGGCACCAATGGCGACGACGGCGAAGCGATTTTGGATGCCGAGTACGCCAGCGCCGCGGCGCCCAGCGCAACGATCGAAGTAGCGTCGTGCGAGGACACGAGGACAACGTTCGGCGGACTGATTGCGATCCAAAATCTAATCAACGAGAGCAAGACGCCGCCGGCGATCATCAGCATTAGCTACGGCGAGTGCGAAGCGTTAAACGGCGCGACCGCTAACGCAGCCTATAACACCGCGTACCAACAGGCCGTCACGGAAGGCGTTTCGGTTTTTGTGTCGGCGGGAGATGAAGGCGCGGCCAGCTGCGACGCGGATGAAGCCAAGGCTACGCATGGCATCGGCGTGAGCGGGTTTGCGTCAACCCAATACAATGTGGCTGTGGGCGGCACGGACTTCGGCGACACGGATGCAGGGTCCAACAGCACGTACTGGAATACGACGAACACGTCCACGTTCGAATCGGCAAAGTCGTATATTCCGGAAATTCCCTGGAACGATTCTTGCGCGGGCGTGCTGTTGGCAACGTTTGAGGGCTTTGCCACCACTTACGGATCGAGCGGCTTCTGCAACAGCACGGTTGGGAAGGATGACTTCCTTACGACGGCCGCAGGCAGCGGCGGCCCGAGCGGATGTGCGACGGGGTCGGCGTCAACCAGCGGCGTGGTGAGCGGGACTTGCAAGGGCTATGCAAAACCGTCGTGGCAAACGGGAGTGGTCGGAATACCGGCGGACGGCGTGCGCGACTTGCCCGACGTTTCGCTGTTCGCTTCGAACGGACTGTGGGGACATTACTATGTGTTCTGTTGGTCCGACACGCGAGAAGGCGGCACGGCTTGTACTGGAGCGCCAAGCGGATGGTCGGGCGCGGGCGGGACATCGTTTGCATCGCCGATACTGGCGGGCATTCAGGCGCTCGTGAATCAGAAACAGGGCGCACGCCAGGGCAATCCGAATCCGGTTTACTACCAACTGGCGGCGACCGAGTACGGCGCGAGCGGAAGCACGACGTGCAATTCGACGAACGGCAACACAGTGGCGAGCACTTGCATTTTTTACGACGTCACGAAAGGCGATATGGACGTCAACTGCACGGGCACTCACAATTGCTATTTGCCGTCGGGGACGAATGGGGTGCTGTCAACTTCAGACAGCTCTTACTTGAAGGCGTATGGCACGACCACCGGGTGGGATTTCGCCACCGGGATTGGTACGGTTAACGCCGCAAACCTGGTCAACAACTGGCCGTAAGGTGAAATTTCCGAAGGCAGGGAGCGCGACGGCGCGCTCCCTGGCACGGAATATTGTTGCTCGGGAGGCCATTCCTGGATGAGAGAAACACAACAATCCAGAAAATGAGCCGCGAATTCTTTTCTCAACTTAGGGCGTTGGCTACTTCAATTGTGATTTCTTCTTAGCGGTTCCGCAGGAGTTCAAAGTAACCCACTGCTGAGGGTTTACCGGGACGCCGTTTACGTAGACGACCCAGTGAAGGTGCGGGCCGTTGGCGCGACCTGTTGCGCCCACGTAGCCGATCACGTCACCTTTGTTCACGTGAGTTCCGAGTTCTACATTTAATTTTGACATGTGCAAGTACATTGTTTCGAGGCCCTGACCGTGGTCGATGGCGACCGTACCGCCGAGTACGTTGAAGGGCTGAACGATTTTTACGACGCCAGCTGCTGCGGCGCGAATGGGAGTTCCTGCGGGAGCACGTTGATCGATCCCCGCGTGGAATTCTCCGGTGGGCTTTCCGTTATGAAGGCGCTTCACACCGAAAGGCGAGATGATGCAGCCTGGAACGGGAGCGATGAGCGGGTCTTCCCAATACTTGACGTCGGATACGGAGTCGCGGAAGGTGGTGAGCGTTTGCATTTCTTCGGTGGTGGAATGAAGCGCTTCGATTTGAGGAGCGAGAGTGACATTTTGCGAGGGGAAGATAGTTTTGCGAATGGCTAGAGTGACGGACGCGAGAGTGGTGCCGTCCTCTGCGAGAAATTCGATCGGGTAGGTGCCGGGTGTGTCGGCTACAGCAACGGGCATCAGGCCCTGCCAATCGCCAGTTCCCTGCTTGTAGAGACGGACCGTGCGAGCGTTCAGACGCGCCGTTGCCGCGGGGAGTTCGCAGCGGAGGCGAACTGCTTGGCCGAGCGGGATCGACGGGGGTTTTACGGTGCACTGTTGGGCGCCGGCTGGGGACGTGAACATTGCGGCTGGAAGCAACGCTAGCAAAACGCCGAAGATCCGCGGCCACCGATAACTATCGTTTCGACATTTCATTCACACTTAATTTACACGCTGGGCGGGCTCGCTCACAATTTCGTGAAAGAGGAGTTCCTGGATTGCTACGCGGAGAAGAGGCGCCCCAGAGAGCGCCGGCCGGGTTCGGGATCGCCGGTGATCAAATAAGCCAGCACCGCTCCCTGGAAAAGTTGAAGCACCTCCTCGACGGCAGCTTCATCCGGTAAAAACTTCATGAGCAGATGCACCCACAGACGTTGCTGCTCGGCGTAAAAGGCCGTGGCGCGTGCGGAGCCATTCCATGCGCGTCGCGATAGATCCATTACAAGCAGCAAGACGCCTTTCGTTGCGGGATCTGTCGTTTGACGCCAGAGAGCTGCTACTACGGCTTCCGGAGAGACTCCGGAGGGAAATGCTTCGGGCGAAAACTTGGCCCGCAATCTTTCCTCAAGAAGGGTCATGGCTCTTTCTTCAATGTTTTCGCGTCCACCGAAGTAATGAACCAGCATACGTTTGCTAATTCCAACGCGTTTTGCCAATTGATCCAGGCTGAGGTCAATAGTGCCGGCATGTACGAAGGCCGCCAGGCAGCGTTCGACAAGTTGCTGTTGATTGTGTTTTCTTTTTCGTTGTTTTTTCATGTACCAGCTGGTACATCTATGGGTGTTCCAACTGGTACATAATAGCTCCGGAGGAGGAAATATGAAAGGACAGGATGTGGCGGTTCTGTTGGTCCTCGGTCTGATTATATGGGTTGCCGGGACGATCTATTACGCACGCACCGGCCCGGCCATACTGGAAAGTACGCCTTTGCGATATTGGATAGCGTTCGCGCTATCACCGATATTTTCGGCGATTCTGTGCATTGTGATTCTAAAGTGGCGGCACATCGCTCCTGCCGACTGGACTTCGGCGATGCTTTTGTTAGCCGTTCCAGGAATGATTGGCGAAGCGGTTGTCCTTTCGAACTTGGAAACTTTTATGCCCAAGTTACATGCAATATCGGGAGGGAAATACGGAGCATTTCTTTTCGCCACATACGCGCTTGTGCTTGGAATGGCCGAGTTGGTGACGCTGAAGGCGACGCGCTAGTTTGGAAGGCGTCGTGGTCTTCGTCAGGAATTCAGGCGGCCAATACTTGAATGAAATATATTGCGCCTCCAACTGTTCCGTCTGCTTGTCCAGCCATGATCTTCCTCAGTCTTCAAATATTTATTTGCAATGGTCAGGAGGCGGAGTATACCTTTCGCGGAGTTTCCTAAAGGCGGCGGTCGCGTTACGAGGGACCGGCCAGAGTAGCAGGTAAAGTAGCAGTAGGAGGAATGGATGGAGTCCGATTCGAAAAGCGCGCCCAAATCGGAACGTATTGTCGCGCAGCCGATCGTTGCGCCGCTCACGCGCGCCGCGATCTTTCTGGTAGTGACAATAAAACCTGGGAATGAGAATCGCGCGACTCTGCGGTCGTTCTGCGGAGACCTGAGTGGGATTTTTCGCGCGGTGGAGTTTCGCAACATTGAAGCGGGGCTGTCCTGCATCATGGGGTTTGGATCTGGCGCGTGGGACCGGCTCTTCGGGCAGCCGCGGCCCGCGGAACTTCACCCGTTCCGCGAGATTCGTGCCGACGCACGACATGCGATCGCCACGCCGGGCGATTTGCTGTTCCACATACGCGCGAGGCACATGGATCTATGCTTCGAGCTTGCGACGCAGATTATGGCGCGCATCGGAAATGCCGTTACTCCGGTGGACGAAGTGCACGGTTTCAAAAACTTTGACGACCGTGATCTGGTCGGCTTCGTCGACGGGACGGAGAATCCGCGAGGTGAAGCGGTGGCTGATGCCGCGCTAATCGGCCAGGAAGATGCCGCATTCACAGGCGGAAGCTACGTGATGGTGCAGAAATATCTCCACGATATGAAGGGATGGAATGCGCTGCCCACGGAAGCGCAGGAAAACATTATTGGGCGCAAGAAGCTGTCCGATATTGAGTTGGACGCATCGGTGAAGCCAACCTGCTCGCACAGCTCGCTCACGACCATCGAGGAGAACGGTAAAGAGATGAAAATACTGCGCGACAACATGCCTTTCGGCAGCGCCGCGCAAGCCGAGTTTGGAACGTATTTTATCGGCTACTGCCGTACGCCACGGACGCTCGAACAGATGCTTGAGAATATGTTCATCGGGCGGCCACCAGGCAACTACGATCGCCTGCTCGACTACAGCCGCGCGGTCACCGGGAATTTATTTTTCGCTCCTTCGGCAACATTTTTGGATTCGATGGGCGACGACTAGGAGTCAGCGGGTCGGCACTCAGGATTGACCCTGCCAATCAATAACGACGAGGGTGATGTCATCCGCCTGCAGATTGACTGAGGAGCGGTCCGACCATCTGGCGACTTCGCTGAGTAGCTGATCCGCCAGCGCGGCTGCAGGAAGCTGAGAATGCGCTCCCAAGAATTGTTCGCAACGCGAAAGGCCGAACTCTTCGGCCTTGGTGTTTGCGGACTCAGTCAGGCCGTCAGTGTAAAGCACGTAGCGGTCGCCGGGTTGTAGCGGGATTTCGAGCGAGGAATAGACCGCCTCGGGAAACATGCCCAGAACGATGCCATTTTGTTCGACGGAACTCGCATCGCCGTTCAAGAGGCTGCCGCGCAAGAGCGGAGGGTGTCCCGCTCCGGCGTAGCGGACGATTTTTGCGCCGAGATCGGCGTACAGATAAGCCGCAGTGACAAAGTGGTCTGCGAATTTTCCGCAGAGCGCTCGATTCAGCCCGGTAAGAACCAGTTCGGGGTGCTGCGCGTGCCCCTTTTGGCCGGCAAAGGCGACTTTCAGCATGGAAGCGATGATCGCAGCAGGGACGCCGTGGCCGGTAACGTCGGAGACCAGGACGCCGAGCTGATTGTTTTCGAGCGCGAAGAAATCGTAGAAATCGCCGGCGACCGCGCTCATGGGGAGATAGCGAGCGGCAATGTCCAGACCAGCAATGCGTGGCACTTCGCGAGGGAGAATCGAGGATTGGATCTGTTGTGCGATTTCCAGCTCTTTGTCGATGGCCAGCAGGCGATGTTCGTTGGCGAAAGTGCGGTGAGCGGCCACGTAGCCAAGGCAGCCGACGAAAAATAAAAAACCGACCGCTTCCGCTCCGCGTCCGCCGCGCCCCAAACCAATACTGGCGACATTTTCCTGGAGTACAAAAGCACCAAAAACCACAAGACCAATAGTGAGCACGCGATATTCTCCGACCCAGGGCTGTCCCAGGCCACGAGACCGCTGAACGACAAAGTTGACCATCAAGCTGGCAACGACGACGAGCACGAGATAGTCATTTAAGGAATACGCGCGGCTCATCCGCATACCGAACAAATCTGCCGTAATCGATACCACTGCCATAACAACCGCCGCAATCAGCGACAGATTTAGGAGCGTCCTGGTCTGCGGTTCGAGGACCTCGCGCAGAAACAGCAGGAACGGAATTAGGATGGTTACCGTAATCCATAGATTGACATGCTCCACGAAAGGGCCTGAAACGCCAGCCACCGAATGGATTACCGGAATGTGCCAGAGAAGCCGGACGGCATAGAGGATTGAGAAAATACTGAAATAGATCAGCGTCAGCTCGCGACTCTGACGCCGGACCAAAAAGAGCGTCACAGCGGCCACGCCGACGGCCAGCAGGATGAATCCCGCGAGGATCATCGGGGTCTGCGATCGCACATCTGCCAGTTGGACGGACGGGTTTGGAAGCTCGGCGAGCACGAGCGATAGCAGCATCCACATCGTTATACGCGGGGTGGGGCGGTAAGACAAATGCCGCGGCCGAGTAACCGACGGTCGGCCGGGAATGTGAGTCCCGCGAGACAACAATTCAATGCGTAGTGACTCAAATGCGGTGATTGTGCGAGGATTCACGCACGATGGCGGCTACTTCGACCACACCGCAGGCGGAACATGGGTTGCGGCGGCAGCTTGGGCTGCGCGACCTGGTGTTGGCGCAAGTGCTGTGCGTGGTGGGCAGCGAATGGGTTGGAGTGGCGGCGGACTTAGGCAAGGCGCAGGCGCTGACGTGGATGGCGGCGATGCTGCTGTTTTATTTTCCGATGGCGGCAGTGGTGATCGGACTGAACCGCATCATGCCGCTGGAGGGCGGGCTTTACGTTTGGGCGCATCGCGCGTTCGGTGGGCTGGGCGGATTTCTTACGGCGTGGAACCTCTGGGTGTACGGCATCGCGGTGACAGCGGCGATTTTGTACGCGATTCCCACGGAGCTGGCTTACTTGATTGGTCCCAAGGCTGCATGGCTGCCGGAAAGTCATGTGGCGTCGCTGGCGATTGTCGGCGGAATTATTGCGGCGGTGACTTTGGCGGCGGTGCGCGGACTGGAGTGGGGCAAGTGGATTCATAACGTCGGCGGGATTGCGATGATTACCGCGTTTGTGCTGCTGATTCTGCTGCCTGCGTGGGCGATTTGGCGGCATCGAACTGGCCAACATCCGATTGAGCTTGCGTTGGCGCTGCCGCCGATGAATCTGCACTCCATGGCTTTGTTTGGGCAGATGATGGTGGGAGCGTTGAGCGGCCTGGAATACATCGCGATCTTTGCCGGTGAAAGCAAACAGCCGGCGCAAAATATCAGTCGCTCGGTGTGGATCTCTTCGCCGATTATCTGCGCCATGTTTATTCTGGGAACTGGCGCGGTGGTGGCGTTTGCAACGCCGGGACACATTGACTTCATCGCGCCCATTCCGCAGACGATGCGAATTGCGCTGGGCAATTCGGGAATCGGCAACGTGGTTGCGATGGTTACGATTCTGTTGGTGCAACTGAGGCTGCTAGGCGTTTCGAGTTATTTATTTTCGGGAGTAACGCGCTTGCCGATGGCGGTGGGCTGGGACGATCTGTTGCCGAAGTGGTTCACGCGATTGCATCCGCGATGGAAGACGCCGGTGAATTCGATTTTGTGCACGTCCGCGCTGATGATTCTGCTGGTGGTGTTGGGGAGCGTCGGCGTGCACGCGCAAGAAGCTTTTCAGGTGCTGTCGAATGCGAGCTTGACGCATTACGAGCTGATGTACATGGCCATGTTCGCGATCCCCATGGTGGGCGCCGTGGCTCTGCGAAAATCGCTGCCGGGGTGGCTGAAGTGGGTTTCGTTTGCCGGATTCTCCGCTTCCCTCTTCAGTCTGCTCGTCTCGGTGTATCCGTTCGTGGATGTGGTGAATCCGCTAGCGTACGCAGCGAAGATCGCGGGGACGGTGCTAGTGAGCAATGTCGCTGCGGTGGTTTTTTACAAGCTGCGCAACCGGAGAATTCATAAGTAGTTGCCTAATGCCGCTCGGCACGGCTAACTATTTGTTTTCCGTGCCATTCTTAACCGGTCCGGAACTGGTGACCTGAATCGTTACCGAAGGGCGCTCCTGCTTATAAAACCCCCCATCATAGTCGAACCATCCCGTAGTGACTCCGCATTTTCTACGTGTCCATGTTCTTGAGACTTGTTCCCATTCGACAGATAGCCGCGATTCCCCTTCCGGGGTGCCGAAATATCGATCTTCAATTTTGAAATTCATTCTTGCAGCCACCCATTCGCCGGGTTGGATCGTTAGTTGGCTCCCAGGAGAGAATTTGGACCCATATAGAGGCATATCCAGACTCTTCAGGACAAACCCATTGTTTCGATGATCTTTCAACCGAACCTCAAACCCTCCTTGTTCCCACTCAAGGTGATCGGGACTTTGGCCTTTCTCTATTACGCTCGGATCTGTGCTCCACGGAATGTTGATTGGTTTCTTGTCGATATTCCTGAGTCGAATATCTGCGACAACCTCGCTGCCGACTTGTGGATTTACGGAGCTCAAATTGGTGAACTCTACCGAAATTTCGCGCGGGCGCTTATCATCTGGCAGGACCACACCATCGAAGACGCCGCCTGTAGGCTCCGCGCAGGCCTCGGCCAGCGGTGTTACTTTTTGCCTCTCGGTCGGTTGGGTCGATTCAAGCCTTTGTGTCAGATCAACCGAAGCGATCTGTTGCGGAAACGCGTGGTTAGCCAGTAAAAGAGTCAAGGTGGGGACAAGAAGGGCTTTCATGTTGCGATTATGTCTGTAGTAAGGCAGGTTCATCAAGGGGTTGAATCCGTTACCCATTCATCACAGGGATTATCGCCACCTTGGAAGTTTAGGATGCGGATTGTCTTGGGTCGAAAGATCCACGTTCTACGTTTTCGTCGGGACGCCGAAGGAATGCTCAAAGCCATCGTCGTCGGTTAGGAAGAATTCGGTTTGGCCGTAGTCTCTGTCTTCGAGCTCGGACACTTTGTAACCCAGGCGCAGCAGCCGTTCTCTTGTCTCACGAATATTCGAAGGCGCCCAGTAAAGGCGAATACCGTTATAGTTTTCCGGTTTGACCGGTGTGCCCGCTCGCCTATGGAGCATGAAGGTCAAGCTGCCTTTGTGCAGCATGCACAAGATCAGCTTGCCGTCCTCGTGCATTTCCGTATCCATCTTGAATTCAAGGCCATCCACCCATAATCGCAGACTCTTTTGCAGGTCTGCGCTAGGAATTACCGGTATGCATGCTTCAACGCCCATGCGAATCTCCTCGCCCGCAAGCGAATCACGCGCGACTAAATCTTTCGCACTTTGTGTTGCTGGCGCGAGAACTAGGTGCCTTCGGACCAGGAGGCAAGGTACTGCTCTTGGTCGGGGGTGAGCTTATCGACTTGGATGCCCATGGAGTCGAGCTTGAGTTTGGCAATGTAGCGGTCGATATTCTCGGGCACGGAGTATACCTGGTGCTTGAGGGAGCTGGCATTCTTGACCAGATATTCGGAGGCGAGCGCCTGGTTGGCGAAGCTCATGTCCATTACGGAAGCTGGGTGGCCTTCAGCGGCGGCGAGGTTGATAAGGCGACCTTCGCCGAGGAGATACAGTTTGCGGCCGTCTTTCATCACATATTCGTCAACGAAAGGACGGACCGGCTTTTTCGAGCTGGCCAGCTTTTCGAGCGCGGGGATGTCAATTTCGACGTTGAAGTGGCCGGAGTTGGAAATGACCGCGCCGTCTTTCATTCTTTCGAAATGATCGTGCGTGAGAATTGATTTGTTGCCGGTGACGGTGATGAAGATGTCACCGATTTTTGCGGCTTCGGGCATGGGCATCACGCGGAAACCGTCCATTACGGCTTCGAGAGCGCGGACGGGATTGATTTCGGTGATGATGACGTCTGCGCCGTGGCCCTTGGCGCGCATGGCGACGCCTTTACCGCACCATCCGTAACCGGAAACGACGACGCGAAGGCCGGCGATCAGGAGGTTCGTGGCGCGGAGGACGCCGTCAATCGAGGACTGGCCGGTGCCGTAGCGATTGTCGAAGAGATGCTTGGTGAGCGCGTCGTTCACGGCAATGATCGGATATTTCAGCGTGCCATCCTTGGCCATGGCGCGAAGACGGATTACGCCAGTGGTGGTTTCTTCGGTGCCGCCGATGATGTCCTTGACGAGGTCGGGGCGCTTGGTGAGCAGGATGGTGACGAGGTCGGCGCCATCGTCCATGGTGATTTGCGGCTTGTGGTCCAGCGCTGCATTGATGTGCGCGTAATAGGTGGCGTTGTCTTCGCCCTTGATGGCGAAAGTCGGGATGCTGTAGTCCTTGACGAGAGAGGCAGCGACTTCGTCCTGCGTAGAGAGCGGGTTCGAGGCGCAGAGGACGACGTCGGCGCCGCCGTCACGCAGAGTGATGGCCAAGTTGGCCGTCTCGCTGGTGACGTGCAGGCAGGCGGACATGCGAATGCCCTTGAGCGGCTGGTCTTTTATGAATTGCTTGCGGATGAGTTGCAGGACGGGCATGTGCTGATTAGCCCATTCGATTTTGCGTTTGCCCTTTTCGGCCAGGGCCAGGTCTTTCACATCGCCGTTCAGCTTAGCTGCAGTTTCCACGAGAACTCCCTTTAGTTTTAATTTGTGCGGAGAAATTTTAAGTACGCCATAACGAGAAAACATAAATCAAGATGCCGGGCTGAAGCCCGGCGCTACATAAGAACCTGGAAACCCCTTCTCTCGTCAGGGCAAGCCAATGCTTCGAAACCTAAAAACAAAAACTAGACGCGGGAAATTAAGCGCGTGACGATGCTACGACGCCGCGCGAGCCTGCTTCTTTCTTGATGGCTTGGGCCTTATCTGTTTTCTCCCAGGTGAAGCCCGGCCCGGTGCGGCCGAAATGGCCGTAGGAAGCAGTCGGACGGTAAATCGGGCGGCGGAGATCGAGCGTTTCGATAATTCCCTTTGGATTGAGTTTGAAGAACGCGCGTATCAGTTCGGTGATCTGCGAGTTCGGAATCGTTCCGGTGCCGAACGTGTCGGCCATTACGGAAACCGGTTCGGCAACGCCGATGGCGTAAGCAAGTTGGACTTCCACTTTGGTTGCGAGGCCGGCGGCTACGATATTTTTTGCGACGTAGCGCGCCATATAGCAAGCCGAGCGGTCAACCTTGGTGGCGTCTTTTCCGGAAAGCGCGCCGCCGCCGTGACGGCTGTAGCCGCCGTACGTATCGACGATAATCTTGCGGCCGGTGAGGCCTGCGTCGCCCATGGGTCCGCCGGTTACGAAACGGCCGGTGGGATTGATGTAGTACTTGGTCTTTTTGTCGACCATGGATTCAGGAAGAACGGGCTTGATGACTTCGGCCATCACTGCTTCTTCGAGTTTGCTGTGTGAGACTTTGTCGCTGTGCTGAGTGGAAATGACCACGGCGTCAACGCGAGCGGGGCGGCCGTCGATATATTCGATTGTGACTTGGGATTTTCCATCGGGCCGAAGGAAGTCGACAGTTCCCTTCTTGCGGACTTCAGCGAGCTTGTGCGTGAGGCTGTGAGCGAGCTGGATGGGCATGGGCATCAACTCGGGGGTTTCGTCGCAAGCGAAGCCGAACATTAAGCCCTGGTCGCCCGCGCCGCCGGTGTCCACGCCCATGGCGATGTCGGGAGATTGCTTCTTAATGGCGCAAATCACGCCGCACGTTTCGGCGTCGAAGCCGAATTTGGCGCGGGTGTAGCCGACGTCGCGAATCACTTCGCGAGCGAGGTCGGAGAAATCAACATAAGTGGTCGTGGTGATTTCACCAGCTACCACGACAAGTCCGGTGGTGACAAGGGTTTCGCAAGCAACGCGGCCCATGGGGTCGTCTTTTAGGACGGCGTCGAGGACGGCGTCGGAAATCTGGTCAGCGATTTTATCGGGATGACCCTCGGTTACAGACTCCGAGGTAAACAGGTATTTGTCGTCAGAGTGAGCCAAAAAAGTATCCTCCGGCAGATTGAAAAGCAATTGCGGGGCCAAATTGGGCTACGAGCAGTCCTAGCCGAACAGCGACGCTAGCATAGGGGTATAGGCGTGTCAATCTTATGCATTGAAAGGCGTTATATCGGGCCCGAACGGTAACATTCGGGGCTGGAACGTTCCCGGAATAGCCCCCTGCCGATATCGGGCGGGCTGAGCGGTGGCAACGGAATACCACTCGACTACCTTTCAGTGGACACCGCGGCACCCCCAGCGCCGTTATCACGACGGAAGAGGAGGTAGGCGCGGATAAAGGGATCCAGATCGCCATTCATGACCTTGTCCACATCACCGCGCTCGAGTTTTGTGCGGTGGTCCTTTATGAGTTGATAAGGCTGCATGGTGTAGGAGCGAATCTGGCTGCCGAAGCTGATTTCGGGTTTGGAGGCGTCGAGTTTATGCAGAGCTTCGCTGCGCTTCTCGAGTTCGAGTTCGTAAAGCTGGGAGCGTAGAACTTTCATGGCCCATTCGCGGTTCTTGTGCTGGCTGCGCTCATTCTGGCATTGAACGACGATGCCAGACGGAAGATGTGTGATGCGAACAGCGGATTCAACCTTGTTGACGTTTTGGCCGCCGTGGCCGCCGGCGCGGAAAGTGTCGATGCGAAGATCGTCGGGCTTCACTACGATGTCAATTTTGTCGTCGATTTCGGGGATGACGAAAACGGAGGCGAAGGAAGTGTGGCGGCGAGCGGCCTGGTCGAAGGGCGAAATGCGCACCAGGCGGTGCACTCCGCTTTCGCCGACAAGCATGCCGTAGGCGTTTTCACCGGCGATCTGGACTGTAGCGGTCTTGATTCCGGCTTCTTCGCCGGGAGTTGAGTCGATCACCGTGGCGCCGAGACCTTTCTGTTCCGCCCAGCGAAGATACATTCGCAGGAGCATTTCAGCCCAGTCTTGCGATTCGGTGCCACCGGCGCCGGGTTTAATGGTAACGATTGCGTTGAGACGATCGTTTTCACCGGCGAGAAGCGTTTTCGTTTCCAGCCCGGAGAGATAGGCATCGGCGGAAGCTAGTTCTTTGCTGACGTCGTCGAGAAGAGAGTCGCGCTGCGCGTCGTCGGCTTCTTCGCGCGCGAGATTGAAATAGGTTTCGATGTCGCTGGATTTGGTGTCGAGAGTCTTTTCCGCGCTTACACGGTCTTCGACCTGCTTGCGCTGCTGTAAGAGGCCTTGGGCCTTTTCCTGGTTCTGCCAGAAGTCAGGGTCACTGACTTTTTCTTCTAGGGTAGCGAGTTGCTTTCGGGCGGAGTCGGCGTCAAAGAAAGCTCCGCACGAGCTGGATGCGTTTCTTGAGCTCAGCGTAGCGTTGTTGCAGGTCTTCGATGTGTTCAGCCATTCTTTTTCGCCTTTGGACTTCCTAGTGTAAAAATAACTCAAAACCCGCAGCCTTCAAAAAACGAAGGATGCGGCACCCTCAAATTCAACGGCAAAAGAAGTAGCTCCTGATTTTATCATCGCACGCGCTTTGCGGCTCGCGACGCAGGCGCGGGCGCGCGAGACTTCAGCGCTAGAAACAAAATCGCGATGGTTGCGATGACGCAGAGCCAGGAGAACCAGTCTCCGAAACGGGCGTATGGCGTCATGTCACTGCGGAAATCGTATGGCGCGTCGAGCTGGCCGCGGATGTCCAGCGGAAACTGAGCGGCGGTTCGGCCATAGGGATCGATCGACTCGGTATAGCCGTTGTTGGTGTCGCGCAAGAGCCAGCGGCGATTTTCCACCGCGCGGACGCGGGCCATGGCCATGTGCTGTTCTGCTGCCGAGGAGCGTCCGAACCAGCCATCATTCGAGATCGTAATCAGCAACTGAGCTCCGGCTGCCGTGAAACGTCGCACTTCGCTGGGGAAAATCGCCTCGTAACAAATGAACGCGCCGAATTTTCCCTGGGGCACCTGCCCGACGGTGTATTCCGTTCCGGGAGTAAAATCGGAGATGTCGGCGGTCAGGCGTTTTGCAAAGGTCAGCCATCCGCGCAAGGGCACGTACTCGCCGAACGGCAGGAGATGAATTTTGTCGTATGCGTATACGCGCTGGCCCTGGGGATTCAGCAGCACGGCACTATTGGAGGCGAGCCACTTCCCAGAGGAGTCTCGCTTCCAGTCGACTACCCCAATCAGAAAATAACTTCCAGAATCACGCGCGATTTGTTGCGCACGTTGGGCAAAGGGCGCTTCCGTAAAACTGAAAGGCGCAGGGACTTCCGGCCAGATGACCATTCCAGGAATGTTGTGCGCAGCGTCAACGCTAATGCGCTCAAGCTGGTCGAGCTCTCCGGCATGGACTTGCAGCCAATCCGACGGATAACTTTCGGATTGAGGGAAATTGGTCTGCACCAGATGTGCGACGTAGCGAGGAATAGCCTGCGGGACGAGGTACCCGCCGCCGATCGAAACAGCCAACAAGACAAGAGTGACGACCGCGGTGCGTATCCACACACGGCGGTTATTTGCCAGGACTGCATATGCGAGCAGCGAACCGTACGCGGCGATCAAAAAGCACAAACCGTAAATCCCGGTGACTGAGGTGATTTGCAGCAGAGCCATGCTGCGAGCGGCGGGGTAGCCGGACAAGTCCCACGAGGAGCCGATGATCGGGATGTTCGTGCGGAAGAACTCCAGCACGGTCCACAAAAATGGCGCAAGCAAGCACGCCAGGACCTTGCCCTTCTTCGACGCCAATGCGACGCCGGTGGAAAAAATCGTACAAATCAGCCCGCCGATGAAACCGATAAGGCCCACGAAGCCTGCCGCAATCCAGGGGTCGATATTGCCGTACTGCTTCATCACCGTATCCACGAATGGGAGGCACACCGGGTAGAAAACCTGGCCGTGGAGAAAGCCGTAGAGAGGCGCTTCTTTCAACGGCGCTCCGACTGATGCGAGAACGAGCATGCCCATCGCGATCCAGGCGAGTAAATACAAATTGTAATTGGGAAAGGAAAGACCGAGAGCGACTCCACTTCCTATGGCGAGCAGGACTCGCGCGTAACGGGGCAAGTTCATTCAGCGTTTTATTATAGGCTTAAAGCCCAATTGTTCGAGGGCGCGTTTTGCGGCTTCGGCGGCGGGGATGTCCGAATACGGGCCTACCTGCACACGATAATAATTATCCGGCCCGGGCGTGACCACAAATGCAGGAAGCCTTTTTTGCTGGATAACGTCAGCCATTTCCAAGGCGTCGCTTTGCCGCCGTAGCGCAGCCACTTGGAGAAGAATTGTGGCTTTGGGCGCCGCGGAAGCCTGAAGACGTTGAGAGTTCTTGGGATCGTTCGGCACAGGCTTGAAAGAAGGCGCCGGAGCAGGCGCGTTGGGCTTGGTCGGGACGTTCGACGAAGCTGATGATTTGGCATTCGGCGTTGGACGATCCGCGTCTTTTTTAGTCGGGTAAAAATCCCAGTCAGTGGGCGCCGCAGGCTGCGTCTCTGTTCCCTTGGCTTTCGGCGAGGAGGAAGGCGCGTTTCGCGAAAGCGATTCCGCAGCGTGGACCGAGCCGCCGTACTGGTTGCGTCCCATCACATAACCGAGCGTAAAAAACACGCCGCACAAGAGAACCACGCCGAGAAACAGTCCTACGAGATGCCGGCTCTCCAGCACTCGCTCGCCACCGCCGCGACTTCCATTTCTTGCCATCGTTTCTGCTCGCTCGTAGCTACTTGCCGGCCAGCTTCATCCACTGCGAAATAATGTCCACCGGCAGTGGGAAGACTATGGTCGTATTTTTTTCCACGCCGATCTCGGTCAAAGTCTGCAAGTACCGAAGCTGAATCGCAGCGGGCTGTTTCTCCAGCACTTCGGCTGCGTCGGCCAGCTTTTGGGAGGCTTCAAACTCGCCTTCCGCGTGAATAATCTTGGCGCGACGTTCGCGCTCAGCTTCCGCCTGTTTGGCGATAGCGCGCTGCATATTCTCCGGAATATCGACTTGTTTGACCTCAACCTTCGTTACCTTGATACCCCAAGGCTCGGTATCCTGGTCAAGGATTTGTTGGAGCTTGGCATTAACCTTTTCGCGCTCGGAGAGGATGGAGTCCAGCTCGAACTGGCCGACCAGACTGCGCAGAGTGGTTTGAGCAAGCTGGGAAGTGGCGTAGAGATAATTTTGGACTTGGGATAGCGCGAGGTTGGCGTCGACTACGCGAAAATAGCAGACGGCGTTTACTTTTACCGAGACGTTGTCTCGGGTGATGACGTCTTGCGGCGGAACGTCGAGCGTTTCAATTCGCAGCGAGATGCGCGTGAGCTTGTCGATAGGAAAGAAAACGAGCTGCAAGCCCGCGCCCTTGGCTTCGGGCAACATGCGTCCCAGGCGAAGCACGACACCGCGTTCCCATTCCTTGATGACGTACACGGAATTCACCAGCCAAAAAAGAAAAATAAGTACGGCGAATCCCAAGAGGATCGTCGGAAATTCCATTCGCTGTCTCCTCGGGTGCTTCAGTTAAGAAGAAGCCGATTGAGGCATCTTCACCTGCTCAACTTCCAGGGTTAGGCCAGCCACTTTCTTTACGCGAACGCGCGCGCCCTTGGGAATTTCTTCTCCGCCTCGGGCAGCGGCACGCCAAAGCTCCCCGTGAACAAATACCATTCCGAATCCGCCGGGAGGTTCCACCGCTTCGGTTATTTCGCCGACCTCTCCAATCAGCTCTTCTTTACCGGTGGACAGTTTCCAAGTGCGCGAGCGCAGAACGAGCCGCATCAAAATAATGATAATGACGGCACAAGGAATGGCCACGCCCAGAGCCGCGCCTAGGCTCACGCCCATTCCCGTGAGCGGCGAATTAATTAGAAAAAGCGCGCCCAACACCATGGCAAGCACTCCTCCCACGCCTAGAATGCCGTGGGTTGGATATTTAGCTTCGAGAACGAACAGCACGAGCGCTACGACAATGAGCAGGAGGCCGGCAAAATTAATCGGCAGCATGTGCATGGCGAACAAGGCCAGGACCAGCGCGATCACTCCAAATACTCCGGGCGCAAACATTCCAGGATGCGTGAATTCCGCATAGAGGCCGAGGATGCCGATAATCAAGAGAATGAAAAACGCGTCGGGCTGAACGATGCGCGAAAGGAATTTCTCCCGTGAGGTCATGTCAACGGCGGTGATGACGGGATGCGGCACGGCGAGTTGCGCGGTTGTTCCGTCAAAGCGAGTGACCGTGCGGCCATCGAGTTTCGCCAGCAGATCTTCGCGCGAGGACGAAACAATATCTATGAGTTTGCCGTCGAGCGCTTCTTTGTCGCTGAAGGCTTTCGCGTCGGTGACGGCCGTGGCTGCCAGATCGGAGTTACGGCCGCGCTTGCTGGTGTAGGAGCGAAGATAGGCTGTCGCGTCATTTACTATTTTCTTGCGCAAGGTGTCGTCGATCTGAACGGGCTGGCCGCCCAACTCGATGAGTGGCGAGGCTGCACCGGTTTCGGTTCCTGGAGACATGGCAGCGACATCGCCGGAGAGCAAAATGAAGAATCCCGCGGAAGCGGCGCGCGAGCCGGTGGGAAATACATAGGTAGCAACCGGAACCTGTGAGCGCAGGATCGCTTGAATGATCGAGCGCATGGAAGTATCCAGGCCGCCCGGCGTGTTTATGGTAATCAGGATCAGGCTGGCGTGCTGGTCATTGGCTTGGCCGATTCCGCGGACGATGTATTCGGCGAGGATCGGCTCAATCTCGCCGTCGATGTGAAGCTCGACGATGTTGGACGCGGCCGCCGAGGACGAAGAGGTTGCAGCGGAGGACGATTGCGCGACTGCGCCGTGGTTGAAGACGAGAGCTGAGCTTGCAACCAAGCACACAAACAGAATCAAGCAACGAAATAAGCGGAGAGCCATTCCGGCCGCTATTATAGCAGCAGAACTCCTCCGAGTTCGAAAGTTCCGCAAAACCTTCATGAATCCGAGGTGGCTCGCGGGAAGTGATGGAACATTAGGGCGCGGCGTGGCGTATCTTGTATCGGTGTTGGAGCCAGGAGACGACTATGAGAGTGCGACGATCTATTTTTGGCGAAGGGGCGGTTCGTTTTGCGTGGCTGGGCCGAGCGGTTCCGGCAATGGTGATGGGGCTGATTCTTTCCGCAGCGGCGATACCGCTGGCCGCGCAGGACAAGAAAGATTCGGACGCGAATAAATCCGATAACGATAGCGTCGGATTTATCGCGAGCAAAAATGCCAGCCCTAAGGACATCGGCTTGCCGCTGTATCCGGGATCGCGGCGGCACAAGGACGATTCCGACGATAGTTCATCGGTCCAACTCGGAGCGTGGGGCGGATCGTACGGATTCAAGCTTCTAGTGCTTAAAATGGAGTCGGATGACGCGCCGGAAAAAGTTGCCGCGTTCTACGGGAAGGCGTTGTCAAAATACGGCAAGGTCTTGAATTGTTCAGGTGCCGGGACCTCGGAGAAACAGAAGTCCTCGAGCGGGCTGGATTGTGACTCGGACCAACCGGAGAAGGGCGAAACCGTTCTAAAGTCCGGCACGAAAGACATGCAGCACATTGCCAGCATCAAGGCAAACGGAAGCGGTAGCGTTTACGACTTAGTGTTTATCGAGGCGAAAGGATCGGAAAAGGACAAGTAAGCTTTGCTGATCTAGAGTGCGCTTTCCGAAGACACGAGAAGCGTTTCCAACCAGCGCGCTAGGCGCGGCGCAGACGTAGACCCCGCCCAGCTAATTTTGATCTGGTTTACGGGCCGGAGCGGCGTAGGACGGCGGCACCTGCAGGACTTCCTGCACGCGAGGATCTTTGATTACGCGCGCGAAGCCGGCATCAGTTTGCGCCGACAGAAAACTACTATAGCCGTCGTCGCGCGCCATCTTGAGGTAATGGGCCGCTCGTTCGGCGTCTCCATTCTGGGCGTAAGTTTTGGCGACGAAGAAGTAAAACAGGCCAGGATCGGTTGATGTTCTCTGCTGGATCACGGACCCGCCGGTTCCTTTTCTTTCAAAGATATCGGGATCCAGGACGAGCGCCTGAGCGAAGGAGTTCATGGCCTGGGGATATTCCTTATTGCCGAAGTAGGCATAGCCCAGGTTGCTGTATAGCGTGGCAGGTTCCGTGTGATATGCCAGCGCTTTTTTATACAGAGTGATGGCTTTTCCGAAATGTTTCTTTTCGTATTCAACCGTGCCGTAGTTGTTGATGGCGCTTGAAAAGTTTTTGTCCGCGTGAATGGCTTTCTTGTAAAAGCGCTCTGCTCTATTCAGGTCGCCTAGTTGCTGGAAGGCGACGCCCACCTTGTTGTAGAGCTGAGGGCTCTTGGTGTCGGTCTCAAGGATCTTGGCGTACGTATTCACAGCGGAGGCGTATTCTTTGCGCGCCATGAGAATGTCGCCCTGCATTTCAGCCAACTGTCGGGGCGTCATCGCGGGATTAGCGGCCGAGTTTTCAGATGTCTGAGCCGGCTTGGTGTAACTTACGGGTTCCTGTGCGCTGGTTGCTCCTACGATGAGGAGAGCTAGCGGGATGGCAAACAGAGTCAATCGACTCATTGCCCAACTCCTTTTCCGCGCCGAGCCTACGGTTGTGGTTTCGAGTTATCCGCAGGTTTCTTGCTTGACCCGAATATACCAAAAACCTTGCCAAGAAACCCCTTTTTCTTTTCTGCGTCAGCCGGGGGAGTCTGGTCGGCCGGGTTAGCAGCGTTCGGGGGCGGAGCTGCGGGGCTGGGAGGAGCCGGCGCGTCTCCGTTCTTGCCGAACAGATGCGATAGCCAGGTACCCGGAGCTTGGGCCAGATGGCTGCCGTGCAATCCGCAGTATTGGGTGGGCTCGCTGCCGGACACAAAATATTCGGTGACGGTTTGCGGGCAAGCGGAGGTGGCGAGTTGTCCGCTTTGCGGGTCAATCGATTCGGCCATAACGCCCGGCGGCGCATCGAAAGGCTGCGTATTGCGATAGCGAGGCAATGCAACGGCGCGTTTCATGAAATCCGCCCAGAGAGGAGCAGCGGCCTGGCTGCCTGATAAACCGAGGTCCCGGTTATCGTCAAACCCAATCCAGACGACGCACAGGAGGTTCGAGGTGAAACCTGCAAACCATCCATCGCGTGAAGTTCCAGTCTTCCCTGCTGCTGGAGCCGTAAAGCCCAACGAGCGCACAGTTTCACCGGTCCCGCGATTGATGACATCTTCCATGAGGCTGGTGACCAGGTAGGCCACCCGCGGGTCCAGCACTGCGCGGGTGCGCACAGCGCCGGACTCCTCCACACTTCCGTCGGCGGCCAGCACACTGCGAAGGAAGATTGGTTCAGAGCGAAGACCGTTGGTGGCGAAAGCGGTATAGCCCGCAGCAACCTCGACGGGCGTCATTTCATACGCGCCGAGCGCGACGGCGGGTGTAGCCAGAATGTTGGAGCCAAGCCCCATTTGGCGCGCGACTTCTACCACGCGCTGGTAACCGATAAGTTGAGCGACCTGTACCGTGGCCACGTTGAGCGAATGGATTAGCGCATCACGCACGCTGACGGTGCCGTAGAAAGTCTCGCCATAGTTGTCGGGCGTGTATTCTTTGCCGTCGAAATCGAAAGTGGTGGGAATGTCTTCCACGGTGGTGGCCGGTGTGACTACAGGCTGCAGTCCCTGGGCGGCATTCGAGAATGCAGCTGCATATACGAAAGGTTTGAATACGGAACCGGGTTGGCGGTGAGCCAGGGCGTGATTGAGCTGGCTTTCGCCGTAGTTGCGGCCGCCGACTAAAGCGCGGATTTCTCCCGTGTGCGGATCGAGCGCCACAAGCGCTACTTGGACCTGCGGTACGGCCTGACCCTTTTTCTTCCAAGCCGCATAGCGTTTCTCGAGGAGCTTGTCCACGCCGATCACGCCGGCGTCGACTGCGGCGCTGGCAGCGCGTTGAAGATCAGGATCGAGCGTGGTGTAAATGCGATAGCTTTGGGTCTGGAGATCGGTTTCGGAAAACTGTTCGAGGAGATGGTCTTTCACCATATCCACGAAATAGGGGGCGGAGCTGCTTTGCACACCTCCGCTCACGAAGTGGAGTTTGTATTTCTTGGCGGCATCGGCCTGCTCTTGTGTGACGTAACCGTTCTCAACCATCTGCGCGAGAACGCGGTCGCGGGATTCCACGGCGCGATCCATGTGCCGCTCGGCGGCTGAATAACGATTTGGCGCGCGAATGATTCCTGCAAGGAACGACATTTCGGCGAGATTTAGCTCGCGAACATCCTTGCCAAAGTAGGCTTGAGCGCCCTCGCCGAATCCGCGAATGGAGAAGCTGCCGCGATTACCCAAATAGATTTCGTTCGCGTACAACTCGAAGATCTGCTGTTTGGAAAATCGCTGGTCGATTTCAAAGGCCATCAGCGTTTCTTTGACTTTTCGGCGCCACTCACGCTTGGTGGAAAAGAAAAAGCTTCGGGCTACCTGCATGTCAATCGTGCTGGCGCCTTGAGCGCGATGGCCAATTTTCAAATCGGCAAGCGCGGCGCCCAGCACGCGAACGATGTCGAAACCTCCGTGTTCAAAAAATCGTTTGTCCTCCGCGGCAAGGACGGCGTTGACCATATCCTTGGGAAGGTCGTCAAAGCGGACGATGCGGCGTTTCTCACGCGAGCTGTCGAAGAGATTGGTAATCACGTCCGGTTCGAGTTCCGCGGAATCGCGTAGAGCGCCATCAGAAATCTGCGATATGCGAGAAATGGCGGGTCCAGTGAACACCACGCGGAGCGCGTTTCCACCGTGAAAGTAGGATTGTTCAGATGGTTTGATCTCAACTGTATTTCCCTTCACGTGAACTTGTCCGGGCGCGCCAGGTACTTCGCCATCCTGATAACCGGCACGCACGAGATATTCCGTGAGGTCGCCGGGCCGGAGGTCTTCTCCGGTGTAAATGCGCCCTGGAGTGGAATAAACGCGAGAGGTGTTCTGAAAGATCTGGCCGGTGAGCCGTTGGTCAATAAGATGGCCGAACTGAATGTAGAAGTACGCGAAAACAGAAGTGGCGGCAACGAACACGGACAATGCGCCAACCAGCAGTGCGATGCCGGTCCGGGAGGTCCAAAATCCAGGGGCAATTCGAATCCGCAATCGGTTTCTCCGCTATAGCTTGAAAGGGTCGGCTGAAGCCATTCAGAGTCCGCAACTCAGCGCTGCGGTTGCGAGTGCTTACTCGTTCCCCGCTCCCACTATATTAGATAACAGGCTTAAAGCGAGTGGTTGTCCCCGTGGGCATGGAATTGCCAGTCGAGTTGCTTGAATATCAGGTTTATCGGGACGGTGTAGTCCACCGTAATTTGAGTGGTGGTGTTGTCGTTGGTGATGTGAATGTCATCGCGCTTAGCCGGAACTCCGAGTTCCTGAACTTTCTTCCAGACGTCATCGCGAATCTCTTCGTTGGATTTGCGATTGTACCCGGCGAAACGAGCCTCGGTGCTCATAGCATCCTGAAGCTGGTAGTTCGTGAAGAATGGCGGAATGAACATCACACAGACAAAGATCATTGAACCCAAGATGATCAAGGTCAGAAGCAAATTAATCTTTGCTCCGCCGCGTTCTTTAGATTGGATTTTTTGCGCCTTCACAGTCAATACCTCCGCAGGCCTGAACCCCATCGGTACACTCATGCTAACACCGTAGTTTGGCGGGGAAAGAGCGGCGAATGAATGGTGTACGGAATGAGTAAACGGCGGAGCGATAACTTCAGCGAGCTCAGTACGCGCGGGCGAAGATGGCCTTCTCTTTGGCCAGCTCACCGCAGTGAACGCACTTGCCGGTCCCGCCGGGCTGGTCTAGGGGAATGCAGCGCATGGTGGCTTTTGTTTCGTCTTTGATATTCGCCTCGCATTCGCTGCGGCCGCACCACCACGCAAAGGCGAAGCCTTTCTCGACAGCTTTCTTGAACTCCTCGTAATCGGCAGGCTCAGATGTGTTGTCATTTCGAAATGCGAGCGCGCGATCGAATAGTGACTTCTGAATTTCTTCCAGCAACTGTGTGACGCTTGCGCCCAGACCCTGCTGCGAAACGAAGGCCTTTCCTTCTTTGCCGGGCCGATCTCGGCGGGCGAGCACCACCGAACCTTTGGCCACGTCCTTGGGACCAAGCTCGAGACGCAGAGGCACTCCTCGCATTTCCCAGTCGTTGAATTTGAAGCCCGGGCTGACGCCTTCGCGCTCGTCCATTTTGACGCGGATGCCGGCTGCCACGAGCTCTTTGCGCAATTTTTGAGCGCCTTCCAGGACGGTGGTCTTTTCGTCGTCCGTCTTATAAATCGGCACGATGACCAATTGGATCGGCGCCAGGCGCGGCGGAAAAATCAAACCCTGGTCGTCTCCATGAACCATGATGATCGCGCCGATGAAGCGCGTCGACAGTCCCCAAGAAGTTGTCCAGCAATGCTGGTGCACGCCGGTCTTGTCGAGATAGCGAATTTCAAACGCCTTGGCGAAGTTTTGGCCGAGGTTATGGGAAGTTCCCGCCTGAAGAGCCTTGCCGTCGCCCATCATGGCTTCGATCGAGAACGTCTGATCGGCTCCCGCAAAACGCTCGGAATCAGATTTTCGGCCGGGGATGACCGGAACAGCCGCTTCCCGCACCGCAAAATCGGTGTAAATGTCGAGCATCTGGCGAGTTTCGAAATCAGCTTCTTCGAAAGTAGCGTGCGCGGTGTGCCCCTCCTGCCAGAAGAATTCGAGCGTTCGGAGGAATAGCTTAGTTCGCAGCTCCCAGCGCACCACGCTGTTCCACTGGTTAATCAGCACGGGCAGATCGCGGTAGGACTGAATCCATTTCGCGTACGCGTGGCCAATGATGGTTTCCGAAGTGGGACGTATAACGAGGGGCTCTTCAAGCTCCTCACCGCCGCCGTGGGTGACTACCGCGAGTTCGGGAGAAAACCCCGCCACGTGCGATTTTTCCTTTTCGATGAAACTGCGCGGAATGAGCAGAGGGAAGGCCGCATTTACGTGCCCCGTAGCCTTAAATCGGCTATCCAGAGCCGCGGTAATGTTTTCCCACAGCGCCCAGCCGTACGGCCGGACAATCATGCATCCGCGCACGGGGGCGTAGTCGGCCAGTTCGGCACGTAGAACGAGTTGGTTATACCATTCCGAGTAATCTTCAGCCCGAGTAGGCAGCTTCTGGTCTGACATATGCTCGTAGGCTCTCTTCTGTTCCGAATTAGTGCACCGCATGAACGTCAACGTGCATCACACGTTTACGCGGTCGAGTTAGGTTAGGGGAGACAGCACCCGAAGTCAACCCGGCCGCTGTTTACGATATTTTTTGCGTGAACGAAAAGCTATTTCAGTGTAGGCTATCCGGCGCGCCTGGTTCCCCGCCAGTGTTGCCATAAATTAAAGGAGTTTAACCAGATGAAGAAGTGCCGAGGCGTATTTTTATTTGTTGCCGTCACGCTGTTTGCTGTTTCCCAACCATTAGCAAAGGCGCAGTCGTCGAGCGGGTCTGGCACGCAAAGTCAGACACCAACGCAGCAAACGCCGACACAGACCGCTCCGCCATCTTCGTCCACTTCGATGTCTTCGAACGTGCAGCCTGGTACTTACCAGCGTCCGACGAACGGCGAAAAGCTGAAGAATTTCGCGTTCGATGCTTTTGGGCCGTACGCGTTGATCGGCTCAGTCGCGGCAGCCGGAATTCAGCAATGGGACACAGCGGGTAACTCGCACAACCCGTCAGGCATACCGCCGGATTGGGGACAGGGCTGGGATTCATACGGAGCTCGAGTTGGAAGCAACTTTGGAATCAACCTGGTCACGGTGACCGCTCGCTATTCGATCGCGCAAGTCTTGCATGAAGACACGATTTACTACCGCTGCGAATGCTCCGGTATCTATGCGAGAACGAAACATGCGTTGATTTCGACGGTCACGGCGCGAAGAGGGGAGGACGGACATCGCGTAATCTCTTTTGCGCAAATCGCATCTCCCTATGCCGGCACCGAAGCGGCTGCTTTATTGTGGTATCCGAACCGTTACGACGCCATGGATGGCTTTCGCATGGGCAATTACAACCTGCTGATACAGGGCGGGCTGAACCTCGCGCTCGAATTCATCTACGGCGGACCACACACGCTGCTGAGCCACCATCACGTGCCGGTGCTCTCGAACGCAACAGGGTCGAAGCCGAACAACTAGTAGGGAATGAACTGAGGTTTTTAAGGAGCGCGGCGGACTTTGGTATTCCGTTTAGCGCTCCTTTTTTTGTTTCCGTAGGCGCTACATTCAGTGACGATATCCAAGGCGGAAGAGAAAATTGAGGTTATTTTGGTTCCGACTCGAGCCAACTGAAAGTGTGTTTGGCGTTTCCTAGGGCTGCGGCTGAGATTTGTCTTTGTGGAATTTGCGACGAATATCCGGCCAGAACTCGTTTAGCACAATCCTGATTGCATCGTATCCCACTTGGGTACCCCACACCTCGGCGGTGTTTGAGAAAGTCTTGTCAGCCTCCGGATGATAGCTATACGTAGAGATTGCCGCGGCCATTCCGCTTCCGCCAATTTCGGCAAAGTTGAAGGTATTGTGTCCGGAATCCGTGCGCGTGATGAAGAGACGGCTCAAGGCATAACCGGTGCGATGCATAAAAGTCCCTTTCCCCAACTGGTAATAGCGAGGATCGGTGTGCAGCACAGAGGGTATTACAGCGTTGACCATGAAATTCTCAATCGTGCCGTCAGCGAAGGCTGCGCCGTAGCGCTTGGCATAGCCTTCCGCCCCCTGTCCGTACCCGGGCTCGCTATTCTGGGCCTGGCTTATTCCCGCCAGCGCGGCGTACCAAGGATATTGGAAGTAGTCGAACGAGGATCGGAAGGCGACCTTGAATTTTTGTCCCGCGGTGAGAGGAGGAACGTGGGCGGAATTTTCCAGTGAAAGAAAGTTCGGCAAAGCGAAGAACAAACGGTCATTCGAGGTGCCTTGGTTCTTCTGGTCCTTATTATCCTGACTGGTTTGTCCCGGTTGGGTTGGTGTCTGGGCAGGCGCGGGCGGCGTCTGCGCGGGTGGCGTCTGCTGCTGTTGCGGATCCGGCGCGGCCGACGGCGAAGATTGATCCGGCTGGCTCGTGGATAGATCGGAGGGCTGGCCGTCATTCTGCGCATAAACGGATGTTGCGCAGGTTAAAACAAAAAGAAGAGCGGCGCTTCTGGTGATCGTTCCAAACGAAAACTTCAAGATGAACCCTCCCCTGGGTATTCCGACAAACACTAGCTAAAGTTCCTTATGTTCGCGGCCCACGAATCAGCGCGCTTTTTTTGGACAGCAATATCACTTCTTGAAGCCGCGTCTCCGCGGGATGCCTTGGTAAATCTTAGAAATCTTAGATGTCGGGACAGCTCAATTCCGTTGCCGGGAGCAAGTAGCAAGTACAAGGATGGTACAACAGCAGCCTGCAGTTCGTTCAGCCGTGCATTACCGGGAAACGAAAGAGTGACGAGCGGGCAATATCCCTTCGATTCATTGCAAAGACCCCGCCTGCTCCGATAGAATCACGTTCGAGTTCGCTTAGCGCCCACAAATAATTGAGACTGCGAATCCTCTTGGTGCAATGACTGGTGCGATGAAATGACCCACGAAACTCCTGAATTAGTGAGAATGAGCCGCTCGCTGGATGAAGTTGATCCGGAAGTGGCAGAAGCCCTGCGCGACGAAGTGCGCCGGCAAGCCACCGGGCTCGAACTCATTGCGTCCGAGAATTTCGTTTCGGAAGCCGTGCTGGAAGCCGCGGGGTCTGTTTTCACCAACAAATATGCCGAAGGCTATCCGGGCAAACGGTATTATGGCGGCTGCGAAAACGTTGACCGCGTTGAGCGACTTGCCATCGAAAGGGCAAAGCAGCTTTTCAGCGCCGAACACGCAAACGTGCAGCCACATTCCGGAACACAGGCGAACATCTCCGTTTATATGACTGCGCTCGAACCCGGCGCTACCGTGTTGGGAATGAATCTCGCGCACGGCGGACATTTGACTCACGGGCATCCTCTAAATTTTTCGGGCAAGACCTATAAATTCATCGCTTATGGCGTGACGAAAGAAACCGAGACGATCGACTACGACGAAATCGAGCGGTTAGCGCGCGAACACCAGCCCAAAATGATTGTAGCTGGCGCAAGCGCTTACGCGCGCATCATCGACTTCGCGCGTATCTCAAAGATCGCTCAATCCGCCGGTGCCCTATTCTTTGTAGACATGGCGCACATCGCGGGCCTGGTGGCGGCGGGTCTGCATCCGAGCCCGGTGCCGCATGCCGATTTTGTTTCGACGACTACGCACAAGACGCTTCGCGGTCCGCGAGGCGGACTGGTTCTCTGTCGTGAAAAATACGCCAAGGATTTAGACCGCATCACATTTCCAGGCGTGCAGGGCGGGCCGTTGGAACACGTAATTGCCGCCAAAGCTGTCTGCTTGAAGGAAGCCGCGGCCCCGGAATTCCGCGAATATCAGAAGCAAGTAGTGATCAACGCGAGCGCGCTAGCTGCGGGCTTGTCGAAACTGGGCTTCCGGATCGTTACAGGCGGCACGGACAATCATCTATTTCTGGTCGATATGCACTCGCGAGGAATTACCGGACGCGATGCGGAATTGGCGCTTGAACGGTCCGGAATGACAGTCAATAAGAACGCCATTCCCTTCGATCCGCTGCCGCCCATGAAAGCCGGCGGAATTCGCGTGGGGACTCCGGCGGTGACCACACGCGGGATGCGCGAGCCGGAGATGGAAAAGATCGCCGGCTGGATTGCCGAGGTGCTCACGCATCTCGGTGACGCATCGATCGAGCAGCGAGTTCGAGGAGAAGTTGCAACACTCGCCGAAAAGTTTCCGCTCTATGCGCGGCGGCTCGATGCGGCAAACAAAGTCGAGATGCCGCACAGTCAACACGCAAACAGATAGGCTTCCGCTAACGGCTAGGGCAGTCCTTTGGTTCAATCAGGTACACCTATGTCGCTCTGGGTCACTCCAAACAGTGTTTGCCAAATTCATTCTCTATTGACCCCGTAAATCCTTTCGCACGCTGTGTTGCAGACGACGAATTCTCCACTTTGGTAGTCGAGTTGCCGGGTTTCCATTGAGCAGTGGGGCGAGACGCCGTAACGAGCACTCAGTTTATCGGGGCGGAATCAGGTTTTGGCGTGCTCTCGCGAAGGCCAACGATGAGTTTGACACTTGGAGCAGAAGAGTCTGCCTGCAGCCATAGCTGCGGGACTGAAAAGGATGAAGCGCGTCAAATCCAGAACTCGCTGCTGCCGTCTGGAACGCTTCGGAGTGCTGCTGTAGAGATTGCGTACAGGTTTTCGCCGTTCGCGGAAGTAGGCGGAGACTTCGCGGATTTTTACATTCTGCCGAACGGGATAGCAGGACTCTACATCGGCGACGTCGTGGGCAAAGGTCTGGCAGCTGCGATGTATGCCGCGCTGGTGATGGGAACGCTGCGCGGGATCAATAAGACGGACGAACAAACTTCGACCATTCTCGCTGTTCTGAACAAACGTTTGTTTGTGCGTCCGGTACAAGGACGTTTCGCAACCACACTCTATGCCGCCTACGATCCGGCATCAGGCGAACTGACGTTTTCCAACGCGGGCATGCCCTACCCTGTGCGAGCTTCTGCTTCAGGCTGCCAACAATTGAAAGAGGGAGGTTTGCCGTCTGGAATGTTTCCAGGTTCCTCATACGATACTCACCGAGTGAAGTTGGCACCCGGTGATTCAGTATTGTTCGCCACAGACGGCCTGCACGAGTTGCAGAACTCCGTTGGCGACGACTTTGGATGGACCCGGATGGGCGAGATTTGGGGTGAGTGCCGCGAAGCATCGGCGGATGAATCATTGGAATGCCTTCTGCACGAGGCCATGCGCTTTGCCGTTGGCGGGTTTCAGCATGACGATATTACGGCCATTGCGCTAAAGATTCCGCTTCTGTAGCGTCTTCGGTAGTCCGCATCATACGATTTGAATATCCAACTCGCTTGCTTTCCCATCACGAATCGAGAAGGCACGAACGGGTTTGGCTGCGTCTTTTCGCGGCGTGAGAATGAAGTAAGCAACGCCGGGGTAATACGCCTGATCGATGTCGCGCGCGGACGGTTTGTTATCGCCCCTGGGGTGCGAGTGGTAGATTCCCATGAACTCGAGCCCCGCTTCGCGAATTTCGCACATGAACTGAAATAACTCTTTTGGGGCGATCGAGTACTCGGTGGCGCTTGCCGCCGCGTTCGCCGCTGCACAAACCCGCGTGATGACGCCGTCTTTTCCTGCCAGCAATCCGCAGCATTCCAACCCGGGCGATTGCAGGACTACGTCCATTATCCGCTTCAGAACGTGCTTGTTGACTCGAATCGCGTCGGCCATCTTTCGAATTTTACCGCTGGAGGCCTCCGCTTCGGAGGCTTTGACTATTGTGGAAGCACACTTCCAGTGCTTGCTGAGCGCTTTCGCGGGTGAAGAAAGGAGGTTGCAGGGAGTGATCCCCGCAACCCCATTTGGCCGAGTAATCGAGTAATCGCCTAAGCCTTTTGGGCCTGGCGGCGAAGGAATGTGGGAACATCGAGATCGTCGGCCGGCACCTCGCGGACTTCGCTGACGTTTCGCGAAACTTGCTGCACAACTTCGTTGACGGTCCTCGATACCTGCTGAACCACATTCGTTTGTTGGGTCATGGTGGGTTGAGCCGGAGCCGGTTCGCGCGTGGCTTTCCAAGTCTTGGGCAAGTAGGAAGGCCGCGATTGAGTCTTCCTGCCTGCTACTTCGCGGAAACCCGCGGCGATTACCGTGATCTTTACCGACTCTTTCATCGCATCATCCATTACCGCGCCGAAAATAATATTGGCATTTTCGTGCGCGGCTTTCTGAATGATCGACGAAGCCTCGTGAACTTCCTGCAGGCTCAGGCTGGACGATCCGGTAACGTTGATCAAAATTCCCTGCGCGCCTTGAATGCAATTGTCTTCGAGAAGCGGGCTATTGATCGCGCGGTTCGCGGCATCAATCGCGCGATTCGAACCCGAAGCGACTGCCGTTCCCATCACCGCATACCCCTGGCCCGACATGATCGTTTTCACATCGGCAAAATCGCGGTTGATGATTCCGGGGATGGTGATGATGTCGGAAATACCCTGCACAGCTTGACGCAGAATATCGTCGGCGATTCGGAAAGCTTCAAAAAAGCTGGTGCCGTGTTCGACGCATTCCATGAGCCGCTCATTCGGAATCACGATCACGGTGTCCACGCTTCCGATTAGTTCAGCAAGGGCTTGCTCGGCCTGCTCCATCCGGCGTTTTCCCTCAAAGGCAAACGGCTTGGTGACCACGGCGACGGTAAGAGCGCCCAATTCGCTGGCGAGATTTGCGACGACGGGCGCTGCTCCGCTTCCGGTGCCGCCTCCCAATCCAGCGGTGACGAAAACCATGTCGGCGCCGTCGAGCGCTTCCAGGATTTTGTCGGTGTCTTCCAATGCGGCTTTGCGGCCGACTTCGGGATTGGCGCCGGCTCCCAATCCTTTTGTCAACTTGGCTCCGAGTTGCAGCTTTACCGGCGCTTGCGAAAGTTTCAGCGCCTGTAGATCGGTGTTAGCCGCAATGAACTCGACGCCTTCCACTTTGGCGCGAATCATGCGGTTGACAGCGTTCGACCCACCGCCTCCGACACCGATCACTTTAATCTTGGCTCCATTTTGCGGTTCTTCACTGAACGAAACTTTAAGGCTCGATTCTTTTGGCGACATGGTTCCTCCCCCGTGTTTCACCGTCTTGAAATTTTTTAGTCCGATTCTTACGACGCTCCTGCAAACATACTTTTAAATTTGCCCACCCAGCCGGTAGGACGCGCTCCAGCGTTGCGCCGCGTGCGCGCACCGTAGAGCACCAGTCCCACGGCTGTTGAATACTCGGGCTGGGAATCTTCTTCGCTCATTCCTGACAGTCCACGGGGCTTGGCGACGCGCACGGGCAGATTGAAGATCTTCTCTGCGAGTTCGCAAAATCCCCGAAGGCGCGCTCCGCCGCCGGTGAGAATGATCCCCGCCGGGATGGACGACTCAACGCCGCCACGGCGCAACTCATCGCGGACCAGCATTAATAACTCCTGCGCGCGCGGCTCCACTATGTCAGACAACATACGAGCAAAAACAGTTCGCGGCGGGCGGTCACCCACGCTCGCGATTTCGATCGCAAAGTCTTCCTTGAGCAGCTCACGATACGCACAAGATTGTTCTCGCTTGATTTTCTCGGCTTCATCAATCGGCGTACGCAAACCAACGGCAAGATCATTGGTGAAGTGGTCGCCGCCAACTGGAATCGCAGCTGTGTGCCGCACGACGCCGCCTGTATATGCCAGCAGCTCGGTAGTGCCTCCGCCGATGTCGAGCAGGCAGCAGCCCAACTCGCGTTCATCCTGCGTGAGGCAGGCTTCCGCGGAAGCAAGCGGCTCGAGAACGGTGTCATCAACCCGCACGCCCGCGCGATTTACGGCGGTGACGATATTTTGAGTGGCAGAACCAGATGCGGTTACGATGTGCACATTCGCCTCGAGGCGCTGGCCCATCATTCCGATTGCGTCGCGAATGTTGTCCTGGGCATCCAGGAAAAACTCCTGCGGGAGAACGTGCAAAACTTCGCGATCTTCCGGAAGCTGAATCCCGCGCGCGGCTTCCACTGCGCGGCGAACGTCTTCGCGCTGGATGTCACGCGGCCGGGTGCCGACAGTGATTCCTCCGCGACTGTTCACGCCGCGAACATGCGTCCCCGCGACGCCTATCAATGCCGATTCCACCGGAACTCCGACGATGGTTTCCGCTTCTTCAACGGCCCGGCGAATCGAACTCACCGCAAGATCGAGGTTGACGATCTGGCCCTTGCGCCACCCCTTCGATTCCGCCGCACCGAGTGCGGCGAATTTCACACTGCCGTCCTCACTAAGCTCGCCAATCAACGCGCAAGTTTTCGTGCTGCCGATGTCGAGCGCTACGATATGCCGTTCCTTCTTCGTCAAATCTGCTCCTTATAATTTCAGCCGTTTATGACTGCTACCGCGATCTCCTGCTCGAACGCTTATGTGCTGCATGAACCGCCCTCGGCGCGGGCTGCACTTGTGTGACCGGCTGTTGGGCGATTTGCTGTGCCAGAGTAGTGTCCGGGTTCACGACTGCTTCGCCGTCGAAGCGCAAATCGACGGATTCCACGCGTCCGGTTTTCGCGTGCCACTGCCCGAAATCGTCCAGCAGCGTGCGATACTTGGTTTCAAAGTCCTTGTCGCCAAAATGCACCAGCACGAGCGAATCTGTTTGCACTACCGGCAAACTGCCGGCAGCGGTGTCCCAGGCCTGATTCGGCGCACTTCCGCTGGGGGCACTATCGCCGTTCAACCCAGCGATCGAGGCCCGCAAGTCCCTGGCGTCTGTCAGGTCCACTTCACTCACCTTTTCCATCGAACCGGCGCGAGCGGAATCCACTTGCTGGGTGAAGCCGGCGAACAACTGCATGCGTTTCTCGCGCTCATCCGGAGTCATATCTTCTCGGATGCCGGTGACGACCGGAAAATGAAAATTCGCCTTCAAGGGACGGTCGAGTATCACGCCATGAATATCAACAAGCGCCAAATCGCTTCCCTGGCGAAGAAATGCGATGGGAACGCGCTCTGTGATTTCGACTTCAATCCTGTTAGGCAACGCTCGCCGAACGACGGCTTGCTCGACCCACGGAATTGCTTCGAGCTGGCGCCGCCGTTCCGTAAGCGGGATTCGCAAAACGCTATGGCCCTGATCGGACTTAAAAACGGCCAGCACGCTGCCGCGCGGGACATAGTGATTTCCCGTTAGCTCCACTTGATTCGAATGAATCAGCGCCATTTGCGGAGAAGCAAACAGAAAATTTCCGAAGGCGTACGCCACACAAACGCCCGCTACTCCCACGCCAACTCCGACCGTGACGCGGAGATACGTCTTCCAGGCCTTCCGGCCGAATTTCCGCCGTTTGATCTCCAGAGGCTTTTGCCTGCGAAGATACTTCGGCTCTTCGTCAGCCAGGACTTCCTGGGGATAGGCGTCCGCGTCCATGGTCTTCAGTTTTTCCAGAGAATGACCTCGTTCTCGAGTTCTACGCCGTATTTGCTGCGCACACGCTCGCGGACATCGTCAATCAGCCTGAGCATGTCGGCGCAGCTCGCTTTACCTGCGTTGATAAAAAAATTCGCATGGCGGTCGCTGACCATAGCATCGCCCGCGCGGTGACCCTTCAAACCCAGTTCGTCAATCATCCTGCCGGCTGAGCCGCCCGGAGGATTCTTAAAAATGCATCCGGCGCTTTTCTGATTGAGCGGCTGGCTCGCGCGGCGCTTTTCGTTGCAGACGCGAATGCCGGCAAGGATTTCCTTGAACGGCTTGGAGGGCAGTTCCAGTTTTACGCGCAACATCATGTCGTCCGGCGCGAACGAAGTGTGGCGATAATCGAAACGAATGTCATTGCCGCGAACCGTTTCAATCGCTCCTGTTGCCGCGCGGTAGAGCTCCACTTCGCGCACGTACGATCCGATCTGCGTGCCGTAAGCTCCTGCATTCATTCGCAACGCGCCGCCCACACTGCCCGGGACGCCAATTAAGCCTTCCATACCGCCCAGATCGCGCTTAGCGCAGAACGTCACCATGCCGCCGAGATCGGCGGCCGCATCGACGTATGCCGCGTTACCTTCGACTCGCATACCCGGTTGCGAGGTAGGCAAATGCAAAACGACCCAGGGCAGCTCGCCATCGTCGATCAGCACATTCGTTCCACCACCGAGGAAGCGGTGAGGGATTTTTTCGTCAGCCAGCAAATGCATTACCTCGGGAATGGTGTCGAAACGTCGAAGCACGAGCTCATCGGTAGTGCCTCCAATTCCCAGCGAAGTCTTTTCACTCAACGAAACGCCCGCGTGCAATTCCACTCCAAGCTCTTTCAATCGCGCCGCAAGCGGCTTTTCACTAATCCGCATAAGCGCTCGGCGCCTTTGAAGCAAGCAGCATGGCCAGTTGATCGAGTACGCGCCCTACGCTGCCCGCGCCAATCGTAAGAATCGCGTCTCCGGGGCGCGCTTCTCTGTACAAAAACTCCATGCCGGCCTGCATCGTGCTGGTGAAGACAACATTCTTGTGTCCCGCTGCGCTGATGGCCTCGGACAAGATCTCCCCGGTAACGCCTTCGATAGGTGCTTCGCCCGCGGCATAAATTTCCGTCATTACCAAAATGTCGGCCTGATTGAACGAACTGCGGAAATCTTCCCAGAGAAACTGAGTGCGCGAGTAACGGTGCGGCTGGAACAGCACGAGAAGTCGTTTGTAGCCGCAACCCCGCGCCGCTTCGAGCGTAGCGCGAATTTCGGCAGGGTGGTGGCCGTAGTCGTCGATCAAGGTTACGCCTGCAAATTCGCCTTTGATCTCAAAACGCCGTCCAACCCCCGAGAACTTTGCGAGCCCTGCGCGAATCAGGTCTGCGGGGACGTTTAGCGAAAGCCCCACAGCGGCGGCCGCGGCAGCGTTTCGCACGTTGTGTATCCCCGGCGGCGAAGGCAGCCGGAACATTCCGAGATCGTCGTCATGATATTTCAGGCGAAACTCGCTCGCGAGTCCTGCCAGCCGGATGTCGCTGATGACAAGGTCGGCCTGGCTCGATGTTCCGTATGTAATCACCGGACGCTTCACCTGCGGCAGAATGGCTTGCACGTTCGGCTCGTCAATACAAAGAATTACGGTGCCGTAGAACGGCACACGATTGGCAAATTGAAGAAATACTTCCTGAATTTCTTCGAGCGAGCGGTAATGGTCCAAGTGCTCGCGGTCGACTGTGGTGATTACTGCCAACACCGGAGCGAGCAGCAAAAAAGAGCGGTCGCTTTCATCGGCTTCGACAACCATATATTCGCTCTGGCCCACGCGAGCATTCGAGCCGGCGTGGTTCACACGTCCGCCGACAACAAAAGTAGGATCGAGACCGGCTTCACCCAGGACGGACGCCACCATGGAGGTCGTCGTGGTCTTGCCGTGCGCGCCAGCTACCGCGATTCCATACTTCAAACGCATCAATTCGGCGAGCATCTCGGCGCGAGGAATGACGGGAATTTTCAGCTTGTGAGCTTCCACCACTTCCACGTTATTCACGCGAACCGCCGAAGAAATGACGACTACATGAGCACCTCGAACATTTTCGGCGAGGTGGCCTTCGAAAATCGTGGCTCCCAGTTTTCGCAAACGCTCGGTCACGGGCGTGGCTTTCAAATCGGAGCCTGAAACGGCGTAATTGCTGGAGAGCAGAACTTCGGCAATGCCGCTCATGCCGCTCCCGCCGATACCCACCAAATGAATGCGTTGAAAATTGCGGAAGGTCACGCTCATGCGCGCACCATTCCGTTCAACGGGTTTTCGAGTTGGGCTTCGAGCAGGTCCACGATGTCCTCGACCGCGCGCGGGCGTGCCAATCCGTGTGCGCGTTCTTCCATTTCAGCAATTTTTCCGGACTGGTCGATCAGAGCGAAAATCTCTGCCGTTAGGCGTGCCGGCGTCAGCTCACCTTGAGGCAACATCCGCGCGGCGCCCGCATCCTGCATGGCTTCCGCATTGCGAGTTTGATGAGCATCTGTGGCAGCACCGAAAGGGATGAAGATAGCGGCGCGTCCGGCGGCAGATACCTCCGCGACTGTGATAGCGCCCGAACGGCAGACGATTAAGTCCGCCTGGGCAAACCGCTCCGCCATATTCTCGATGAAGGGCACAACCTCCGCTCGGAAATCGCGACGCGCATAAGCTACTCGCACCGCATTATAGTCGCGTTCACCGGTCTGATGCACGATGAAAAGCTGATTTTTTCGCGAGGCTAAAAGGTCGAGCGAGTCGACGACGGCGCGGTTTATCGGCAGCGCGCCTCGGCTTCCGCCGGTAATTAGAACGGTGAACGGCGCGCTGTGGTTTTTACGCGGAACGGCAAAAAATTCCGGGCGCACTGGGCAGCCGGTAACCTCGGCTTTACCGCCAAGGCGCTCCGCAGTCGCGGGGTGGGCCACGGCTACTCGCGTGGCGATGGTCGCCAGCACGCGATTGGTGAACCCCGGTTCGACGTTTGGCTCGAAAATCACTGTGGGGATTGAATGCATCCTGGCTAAGAGCATCATGGGCCCGGACGCGTATCCGCCTACACCGAAAGCCACTCCGAAATTGTGTCGTCGCAGGATTCTTTCCGAATCCCACAATCCCAGAGGAAGAATGGCGGCGTTACGAAGAAATTGCACGCCGCCGATTCCCTTCAGGCCCGCTACGCGGATAGTTTCGAGCGGCAGGCCGGCTTGCGGCACCAGTCTCGCTTCCATCCCGCGTTCGGTTCCCACGATCACGACGCTGCGTTCTCCTGCGGACTTGCGTCCAAGCCATTCACGAGCAACAGCAATCGCCGGGAAGACGTGGCCACCAGTGCCGCCACCCGCGATCAGCAAACTGTTTGCATCCGCCTTCACATCTCATCCGCGTGCTGGCTGATGTTCAACAGCACGCCGGTGGCCAACAACATTAAGATCAAACTCGATCCGCCGTAGCTTATGAACGGCAGCGGAATTCCTTTGGTGGGCAGCAGGCCCAGCACCACGCTGAGGTTGATGAGCGCTTGACCCACGACCATCGCAGTGATACCCAGGGCGAGTAGCCGTCCAAATTCGTCGGGAGCTTTCATGGCGGCTACAAATCCGCGCCAGCCATAAACAACAAAGAGTGTCAGCACAACTACGGCGCCGATAAATCCCAGCTCCTCGCAAATCACGGAAAAAATAAAGTCGGTATGCGCCTCGGGGAGAAAGAAAAGCTTTTGGCGGCCTTCCATCAGGCCGACACCAGTGAATCCGCCCGAACCGATGGCGATCAGCGACTGCAACAATTGGAAGCCGTGTCCTTGAGGATCAGTACTCGGTGACAGGAATGCTTTGAATCGCTCCAACCGATAAGGCGTCCGCGCGATCAACAGATAGACGGCGGGAATCGAAGCGAGCGCCGCGCCGACGATGTATCGCATCGAAAGGCCGGACACAAACAGCATAGTGGCTGCGACAAGCAAAATCATGCAGGCAGTACCCATATCAGGTTCGGCGAGAACCAGGCCGACCATCAGTAGAACTGTTCCCAATGCGGGCAACAGCGTGCGCACTGGATCGTTCACTCCGAAACCTTTTGGGGCTCGCCGGATTTCGAGGAACCAAGCCAGATAGAAAATCAAGACCAGCTTCGCGATCTCAGAAGGTTGCAGGCTTAGCGGGCCCAGCCGGAACCAGCGATGCGTGGCATGCGAACGGTCCAAGAAGAAAACTGAAACCAACATGACCAGCGTAATCGACACGGCGGTGAAAATCACGCGTGGCTGGCGGAATTTCCGATAATCGGTGCGCATCAGCCAGAACATTCCTGCCAAGCCGATTGCAATCCAGACAATCTGGCGCAACAGAAACGAATAACCGTTGCCTCCCTGTTCTCTGGTGGTAATCGCCGAGGCGCTGAAAACCATCACAGCGCCTATCAGGCAAAGCGCGAGTGTGACGCCGAATAATTTTCGATCGGGTTGCAGGCTACGTGGCATTCGTCATCCTTTTTGCGCGGAAACTCCCGCGGCCGATTTGTTGTGATCTTTCAGACGAGCAACCAGCTCTTTGAAAGTGCGGCCGCGATGCTCGTAATTCTCGAATTGGTCGAAGCTGGAGCAAGCCGGCGCAAGCAACACCGTGTCGCCCGGGCGGGCGTTGCGAATGGCAGTCTGGACAGCGCTATCCAGTTCACCGGCATTCGTTACCGGGACTGCGTCGCCCAGGTCTTCCGCGATTTTCTCCGCTGCAGCGCCGATCAAGATTGCCATGCGCGCACGCGCACGCAGCAATTCTCGCAGCGGAGTGTAAGGACTGCCTTTGTCCTTCCCGCCGAGAATCAGGATCAGAGGGCCGGGAAACGCTTCGATCGCTTTCAGTGCCGCGTCCACATTTGTCGCTTTTGAGTCGTTGTAAAATTGCACGCCGGATATTTCAGCGACGAATTCCAGGCGGTGCTCGACACCCTTGAAAGTTTTCACTCCGTTCGCAATAGACCCAGGGTCTGCGCCTGCAAGAAAAGCTGCGGAACAAGCAGCCAATACGTTTTCGACATTGTGCTCGCCGCGCAGCAAGATTTCCTCCCGGCGCGCAAGAGCGACTTCCGAACCTTCGTTGCGAAAAAAGACCTGCCCGTCACGCAGAAATGCTCCGGCGGCGACGCGTTTCTGGCGGCTAAACCAGAAAATGTGTGGTTTGACGGGCATGCGGCGCGTGATTTCAGGATCGTCCGCGTTCAAGATCGCTATGTCGCGCTCGATTTGGTTTTCAAACATGCGCATCTTCGCGGCGGCGTACTCCTCGAATGAAGCGTGGCGGTCGAGGTGGTCGGGAGTCAGATTCAACAAGACACCAATCTCGGGCCGAAACTTTTCTATGGTCTCCAGCTGGAAGCTGCTGATTTCCGCTACGGTCACCGTGGTATCCATGGAATTTTCCACCAGGGCGAGCAGCGGCGTGCCGATATTGCCGCCGACCATTACCGGAATGTCCGCAGTTTTAAGAATGTGCGCGACGAGCGAAGTCGTTGTGGTCTTGCCATTCGAGCCGGTGATGGCGATAAGCTTCCCGCGCAGAAACCGCCAGGCAAGTTCAATTTCGCTCCATACCGGAACTCCCTTTGCGCGCGCCAGTTCGAGAGCGGGAAATTTCGCCGGCACACCGGGGCTAACCACAATCAAATCCTGGCTGAGAAAACTATTAGAGACATGCCCGCCCAGCTCTAGTTTCACCCCGGCTGCGCGCAGCCTTGTGGGAGTATCGGCTAGCTCCGGCTCGCTGCGCTCGTCCGTGGCTGTCACAATCGCGCCGTAGCCCGAGCAGAAAAGCGCTGTGACTAAACCCGTGCGGGCGAGACCGACAACCAGCACGCGTTTGTCCGCGAGATCGGTTCCTGGCCTCAAACTCAATCACCTCAATTTCAAAGTCGTCAACGAAAACAACGCAAACACCAGAGCCACAATCCAGAAACGAACGATAATTTTCGACTCGCTCCATCCCATCAATTCGAAATGATGGTGCAGCGGCGCCATGCGAAATACACGCTTTCCCGTCAGCTTGAACGAGCCCACCTGAATTATTACGGAAAGCGCTTCGAGAACAAAAACGCCGCCAATCGAAAGAAGCAGAATTTCCTGCTTGATGATTACAGCCACAACACCGATCGCGCCTCCCAGCGCGAGTGAGCCTACGTCGCCCATGAACATCTCGGCGGGATGCGCGTTGTACCAAAGAAATCCCAGCGAAGCGCCGACCAGCGAGCCGCAGAAAATGACAAGTTCGCCGGCGGCGGGTATTTTTTGGATCTCGAGATATTCGGCCATACGCGCGTTGCTGGAAACGTAAGTCAGAACCGTCAACGCGGTGGAAGAAACCAGGACGCATCCGATGGCGAGGCCGTCCAAGCCATCCGTTAAGTTGACCGCGTTTGAGCTGCCCACAATTACAAACACAAGGAACAGAACAAAGGGAACGAATGCCAAGGGCCACACAAAATTGCGAACTAGCAGCCAGTCGATCACTAAATTAGGATGCAAACGCTTGAAAAACGGCACGCTCAACTGCGTCGAGTACGCCCCTTGCGACTGCAGTACCAGCAACGCGACGCCAACCGCGACGCAGGTCAACAGCTGAAAAAGGAATTTCTTTTTCGGGGACAGCCCGAGATTGCGCCGTCGCACGACTTTATTGTAGTCGTCCACGAATCCGATCGTGCCAAACGCCACCGTTGCTCCTATCGCAAGCAAGACGTAAGGACTGCGCAAATCCGCCCACAGCAGCGTAGGAATCACGATTGATGCCACGATCAATACGCCGCCCATGGTGGGCGTCCCCGCTTTCTTTTGATGCGCCTTGGGGCCTTCTTCGCGAATGTATTGTTTCACTTGCAGTTCACGCAGCTTTTCGATTACCCACGGGCCCATCAGCAGCGAAAGCAGCAGAGCGGTGACGCTCGCCACGGCTGTCCGAACCGTGATGTAGCGAAAGACGTTCAGAGGGCTGAAGTACGGCCTTAAAGCATAGAAGAAAAGGTAGTAGAGCATTTTAGTGCGAACCTTTTCGTCCAGCTTCGATTGCTTCCGCAGTGGCGCCTGTTGATGCAATTCGCTTGTGGCGCGCGTCGATAGCGTCGAGAACCTTTTCCATCTTCACGCCGCGAGAGCCTTTCAAAAGCAGAAGATCCCCTTCAGTGATGAACTCCGCGAGGAATTTCGCCGCGTCATCCGAATTTTCGAAGAACTTCGCGCTCTCCGCCGCGTGCCCGGCGTCAATCGCCGCTCGAATTAGTTCTGCCGCATCGCCTCGCACTCCCACGATCCAGTCAATACCCGCGAGCGAGCCTGCAAACTTTCCGCATTCACCATGCAGTTCCGGTGCCGACGTCCCCAGCTCCAGCATCTCGCCCGCCGCGAGAATTCTCCGGCGATAGCCGGGAGTCGCGGCAAGAAGTTCGGCGAGCGCATTCAATGCCGTGGGGCTGGAGTTATAGCTGTCGTTAATCACCGTGATTTCGTTTTGAAATCGAATCACTTCGCCGCGCTTGTCCGCCGGCACGAGCGCCGGAAATACAGTCCGCGCTTCAGCCGCGCCAATGCTCCACACGCTCGCGGCCGCCAAAGCTGCCAACGCATTCATCACGTTGTGCCGGCCTATCAAAGGCAATTCCAATCGGGCGCAGCCATTTGGAGATATGAAATCAAACGCCGTTCCTTCCATGCCGCGCTCTTGGATATTCTCCGCACGAAATTGTGCAGTGCTTTTTGTTCCGAACCAGATCACATTACCGCGCGCCACCTCGGCAAACCGCCCTACGCGGTCATCATCTGCGTTCAGTGCAGCCGTTGCTCTAGGCCACGCCAGGTTTTCGATCAATTCGCGCTCGGCCAACGCGATTTCTTCAATCGAAGAAAAAAACTCGAGATGCTCGACGGCGATCCGCGTAATCACTCCCACATCAGGAGAAGCAATCTGCGCCAGCCGTGCTAGCTCTCCACGATGCGACATCCCCATCTCCACTATCGCGGCGTCGTGCTCATCGTCGAGCTGTAGCAACGTGAGCGGTACGCCATACTCATTGTTCAAATTCCCTTGCGTCTTCAGTACGCGGAACCGCGCGGCCACAAGCGCCGCAAGGATTTCTTTCGTGGTAGTTTTCCCAATCGACCCGGCCACGGCGCCGATTTGCCGGCCCGGTTTCGCCTTGCGCCAAATCTCACAGGCACGCGAGGCCAACCGATGCAGCCCGACGAGCGTGTCTTCCACGGCAAAAAGCTTGCCGCGGATTTCTTCGGGATACTCTGGATACTTTTCGCGCGCCACCACTCCGGCCGTAGCTCCGCGAGAAAACGCTCCGGCAACAAAACTGTGTCCATCGTGACGCGGACCGCGTATGGCGAGGAACAGTTCTCCGGGCTGAACGGCGCGAGAATCAATCGAGACGCCGGCCATCCGGGCCATGGGATCGAGGCCCGCGGGCACTGAGACACCGAGAGTTTCGGCCACTTGAACTGCTGTCCACCGCATTGTGTCTCCAGCCGGTTGATAGTTGCTCTCAAAACCTATATCTCGGGCATTGCAGATTTCGTGTCGAAATAAGCTATGTTTTGGCCGACTGCTTCGAATAACCCTTGCGCTTCAATATCGCCCGAGCCTTTTCGCGATCGTCAAATTCAAATGTCCGGTCGCGCAAGATCTGGTAGTTTTCGTGACCTTTTCCGGCCAGCAAGACGATGTCTCCCGGCTGAGCTTCATCAATTGCCATTTCGAGAGCCACTTCACGGTCGGGCTCAATCCGGTACTTCGCATTCACTTTCTGCAATCCCACCACCACATCGTTCATGATAAGCAGCGGGTCTTCCTTTCGAGGATTGTCGTCAGTAAGAATAACGAGATCGCTCAAAGATCCGGCGGCTTCGCCCATCAGCGGCCGAGTGGAACGATCGCGCTCTCCTCCCGCTCCGAAAAGGGTAATCACTCGGCCTGAAGGATTCAGTTCGCGCGCGGTCGTGATCAGGTTACGGATGGCATCGTCTGCATGCGCGTAGTCAACTACCACCAGGAATGGCTGGCCTTCGTCGATCTGCTGGAAACGGCCCGGCACGAGTTCGAGATTCGCGATTCCCTGTTCAATTTTCGCTCGCGGGATTTCGAGGGCAATGGCCGCACCAATCGCGCTCAGAATGTTGTACACATTGATGCGTCCGACCAGCGACGAGCGCACTTCTACTTTGCCCGCCGGCGTCTGCGCCGTAAATTGAGTGCCGTCAAATCGCAGGGAAAATGTCTTTGTGGTTAGCTGGGCTGTTTCGTTTAGGCCATATGTAAGCGTCCGTTTCGTAAGGCCCTCAAGGCGGGGCGAATAGGGATCGTCGGCGTTGACTACGGCGACGTCGGGCGCTCCGGCACCCATCCCTTCAAACAAACGGCGCTTCGCGGCGAAATACTCTTCGAATGTCTTGTGAAAATTTAGATGATCGCGCGTAAGGTTTGTGAAGACAGCTACGGCAAAGTGGCATCCCCACACTCGTTCCATCGCGAGCGCGTGCGAGCTTACTTCCAGCACTGCGTGCGTTCCGCCAGCGTCGCGAACTTCGGCAAACATCTGCTGCAAATCCAGCGATTCAGGCGTGGTATTTACGGCCTTACGGCTGCCCCGTGGAGTTTCATAGCCAGTCGTGCCGATACGTCCGGTTGTAAAACCCGCGATGTGCAATATGGAATCGATGAGAAAAGTTGTGGTCGTCTTCCCATTTGTCCCAGTGACTCCGACAAGCTTCAGCGCGTTAGCAGGGTGCCCGTAGAAATTCGCAGCCGTCAGCGCCAGAGCGCGACGTTCCGTGCCGGGGACTATTTCTATCCAGTCGATGCCAGGCTTTATTTCCGCAGGCCGCGGCTCCGGACTCGCAATAGCAATGGCTCCGCGTTTGACGGCGTCGATGACAAACTCGTTGCCGTTCGCCTTGCGTCCCGGCAAAGCAAAGAACAGAGCGCCCTGCGTCACTTGCCGGCTATCGCATGCGACCGAAAGGATATTTGGATTCGCAGTCGGATCTACTTTGACTGTCTCAACTCCGTCTAATAGCTCACGCAGAGCTACACTCTGTTTATGCTGGCGCTCCTTACCACTTCCTGAATTCACTTCCGGACCACTTTCCATAACAAATTTCAATTTACGTTCCTTTGCACCGCCGTGGCCGGCAGTTCCGCCGCCACGCGCCCAAACCGCACAGTGACCCGGCTACCACGCGCAACTCGCGTACCGGCCTCGGGTGCTTGCTCTAAGGCAACTCCGCTGCCAATCAGCGACGGGACCAGTCCAAGTCGCGAACAGTCTTCCGTAACGCCACGCACGGTTTCTCCCGCTAAGTCCGGGACTATCACAGCATCTCCGTCGCTGAATGCGATTGGAGTCGCTGACGAGTTGTCCGGCTGTTCCCTGGCTGCGTCGAAACGCGACTTGTTGATCCCGGCGCTCAGATCCTCATCTGGAGCTCGTGAACGCACAACATTCTTCGCGGTCTCGAGGCCGGACGGCACGGGTATGTCGTGCTGGACATCCAAATACGCGAGAACTTGTTCCGCTATGCGCTTGAATACCGGTCCGCCGATTTCGCCACCGTGATGCGCGCCCTCGGGCGAGTCGAACACGACAAGTATGGTGACCGCAGGTTCGTTCACTGGGGCAAATCCCACAAACGAAGCGATGTACTTGTTCGGCGAGTAGCGTCCAGTGGCGGGATCAATTTCCTGCGCGGTGCCGGACTTACCTGCGGCGGTATAGCCGGTAAGTTGCGCGAGTGTGCCGGTACCTGACAATACGACCGTTTCCATCATTCCGCGTATCGTGGCTGCGGTCGTTGCATCCGTCACCTGTTGCGGAGCAGGGCGCGGGAGTGGTCCCGAAGAGATTCCGCCTTGAATCTCTTTAACGATTCGCGGACGGTAGAGCAGTCCGCCATTCGCCACCGCGGAAATCGCCGAGATGATTTGTACGGGCGTCACGCTCACTTCCTGTCCGATGGCGACCGACCCGATGGCGCTTGGGTTCCAGTTTTCAACCGGACGAAGCTTTCCACGATTTTCGCCGGGCAATTCGATTCCGGTAAGCTGGCCGATTCCGAAAGACCGAATCGTGTCGTAAAACCTGGGAGCGCCGAGCTGAAGAGCGACCTTAATAGACCCTACATCGCTGGAATGCGCTAGGACGTCGCGAACGCTGAGAATTCCGAATGGATGCCAGTCATGAATCAGCCGGCCCGCAAGAAGAATGGAACCCATCTGACAATCCACCATCTTGTCCGGATCGGTGACTCCGTTCTGAATTGCTCCGGTCATGGTGATTACCTTAAACGTGGAGCCGGGTTCGTAGGCGGCAGTGACGGCGCGATTCATGCGCACGTCATCGGAGTAACTCCCGGCGTCATTCGGATCAAACGCCGGAAAATTCGCCATGGCCAGCAACTCCCCGGTGTTCGGTTCCTGAATCACGACAGTTCCATGTAGGGAGCGAGTGTCCGCCATTCCGCGCTCTAGCTCTTTTTCGGCGATGAACTGGATTGTCTCGTCCACGGTGAGCACCACGCTCGCCCCGGGATCAGCGGCTGCTTCGCTACGGTCGTACCAGCGCCTTTTTCCGTCGGCCATCACCATCATGCGGCCTGGTTTTCCGCGGATCTGCTTGTCGAAGGCGTACTCAATGCCGCCGATGCCTTTTTCGTCCACGTCCACGTAACCCAGCGCGTGCGCCAGGCTTTCCCGCTGCGGGTAGACTCGGCGATTTTCCTTCTGAAAGAAAATGCCCTTCAAATTCATGTCGTCAATGCGCTGGACGATTTCGGGCGAAAGCTTTTTTGCGAGGCGAACCGGCGTGCGCGCTTCTCGTATTTTCGTTTCGATTTCTTCTGGCGGAATATTCAGAGCGCGAGAGAGCAGTCTGGCGACGAGAGGAGCATCCTTGATGTCCACGGGATCCCCAAATACGGAATCCATCGGAATGCTGATAGCTAGTTCTCTGCCCTTGCGGTCATAGATCGTGCCGCGTTTCGGGCTGATTTCAAATACGTGCCGTTGTTGATGCTGGGCTCTTGCGAAGTATTCGCCGTAGCAAAAGAGTTGGAGATAACTGAGGCGCGCCAGCACCGCCGCCATCCAAACTAACGCCACGATCCCTACGACCAACCAGCGGCGACGCAGGCTGCGCTGCTCCATCGTGCACCGGCCTATCCCAGAAAAAACTTAGCCCCGCGAACGTGCGAAATTCTTCGCGGGGACGGGCCCGTTAAGTCAGGCCTCTGCCAATATCATGTCAAGGGCGCTGAGGCTGAGGAACGATGCCGGCTTGCGCCAGCACTCGATCACCCGTTGCTTCCACTGGCGCCACTTGGCCTGCCACGGAAACCGTCAATCCCAGATCTTTCTGAGCGATCGAATAAACGCGGTCCTGCGCGGTCAGCGTGTCCACTTCCAGGTTCAGCTGCTGATTCAATATCGAGCTTTGGGCACGCAGCGACTCGAGCTGCTCCACTTCGTAGCGCAGCTGGATGCATTCAAAATGCTGCCAGGTATAGACCAGCAGGCAAGCAGCCATCGCGCCGCCTGCAGCTACGCGTCGCCAAAAGTCCCGCACGTGCGCCGGTGATATCGGACGAACCAGCCGCGAATTATCGATACGCTTCACTGTGTGATATTCGATCATGACCACGCCTCAGGCGCCGAGCTTTCCGCCGTCGCCACTTTCTCCGCTACGCGCATCTTTGCGCTCCGGGAACGCGGATTGTTTCTGATTTCCTCGTCGCCCGGCAGAATCACTTTCTTAGTCAGAACGCGAAAACTTCTTTCTCGCGCGAGTCGCTGGAATTCGTGTTTCACCATGCGATCTTCAAGCGAGTGATAACTGAGGACGATCAACCGCCCTCCATGAGCTAAAGTGGCAGGGGTCCGCGAAAGAAACTGCCCGAGTTCCTCCTCTTCTCGATTCACCGCTGTCCGCAGCGCCAGAAACGTTTTTGTCGCGGGA
>Ga0209330_1000074_pt1 | contig 49238 bp, 41 predicted proteins | sample JacPinW_OM2H0_O3_FD_187969 | JGI IMG/M metagenome (GOLD analysis project Ga0209330, IMG submission 187969) | Forest soil microbial communities from Algoma, Ontario, Canada - Jack Pine, Ontario site 1_JW_OM2H0_O3 (SPAdes) (version 2) | ecosystem: Environmental > Terrestrial > Soil > Boreal... | reverse complement strand
GCTACGCCCGCGGTGGCGGCGAGTCCTCCGATGATCAGTTTTCGGCGCGAGAGATCGGTCATGTGCGCTCCGTATGTGTGTCGGACGGGCCCGCAATCATCTTGCCTGTAGTCATCTTGCCGGTAATCATGGCTCGCATGCGCCTCCTGAATCCCGCGACGCAAATCATCACGACGTGGACCAGCACGAAAAGCACGAGAGCAATTGTGACGAAGAAATGAATCGTGCGCGCGGATTGTTGGCCGCCCAATGATGTAACGGTGACAGGAAACGCGGAAACAAACGCTGGAGACATCGCCAAGCCTGTCCAGATCATAACGGGGAACAGAACGAAAATCACGAACAGGTAACTGAGACGCTGCAGCACGTTATACGACCATCCTTCTGCTTCGCTCGGGCGCTTAAAGCGCAAATGGCCGGCGATTGTCGTCGAGAAACTTCGCCACGAAAGATCCGACTTGCCGGGGAGCAAGTCTTTCCGCAGATGGCCGGTGAAAAAGGTTGAGATTATGTACAGCAAGCCGGTCAATACAACAATCCAGGCAGCCTGAAAGTGAAGATACCTGCTCCAGCCGTTCTGGTCAGGCAGCACGTAGCCGTAGCCAGTGGGCACGAGTGACCTGGAGGAAGGGATTGGAATTTTAAACAGCGGCGTCATCAATACATTGCCGGTTTCGCCCCAATAGAAGCGAGGGTGAGAGATCACAATTTCGATTCCGGTGACGAGCAGCACAAAAAAGCAAAGAGTAGTGATCCAGTGAGTGACGCGGACGAGAGCAGAGTGGCGCGGAGTAACGGTCGCGGCTGGGACCGACGAGGCAGTGCTTGGGACGGTCGAAGCAGACTCTGGGACGTAAGCACCGAGCGGCACTTGCGCGGATTCCGATCCCGGCATTCGTAGCCTCCCGTTGGCGTTCCGACTTGCTCTCCCGGAATAAGTGCCATACTACCACGCTAAGGACACTGAAACGGATAAGTCCTGAATTACCGCGCATCCGGAGGGAGAAACCTGGCGCATAGCCTCGCGGAGCCATGTGTGCCGCACATCCGTCGTGAGCCTCGGATGCCAGACCATCAAGAAATGAAATGGACGCAACTCTTGTGGCGCTTTCACGACCCGCAAAGTGGAATTTCTTTCCACCATTTGCCTCATGCCACTTGTCAGAGTGAGCACGAGTTCCGTGCCAGGAAGGCAACCAAGGGCCGCGCCAAAATAGGCCATGCGGACGGAAGAGCGGCGCTTTGCACCCAACGCAGCGAGCTGCTTGTCCGGGATGTTCTGCACGCTTGGAAGAGTCGTGACAGTAAGGTGCTCCGCAGCCATGTACTGCTTCAGTGTCAGGCGATCGCCAAACTTGCTCTGGCGCGCAACAGCGCATATCCAATCCTCGCGGTACAGTCTCTCCGAGCTCAAGTGAGAGGGCAGCAAGCCGTCGTCAATATGGAGAATGAGGTCAAGGTTTCCGCGCTCCAGCATGTCCACAGCATCGGCCTGCCACGGTAGGAAATCGAAGTTGACCTTATAACCTTTGGTCGTATAGCGGCGGCACAAGTGCGGTAGCAGCGCCATGCAAACATTGTCCGGGCCAGAAATCCGGAAATTGCTCCGCTCCGTTTTCGGATCGAAGACGCTTGGCACAACCAGGCCTTCTACTCTGGGAAGGAGTTGTTCAAGTTCCTGAAGAATCTTGCGCCCTCGCAACGTGAGCTCAAACCCTGAAGACGAACGAACCACCAACTCGTCCTGAAACATGGAACGCGCGCGCTGAAGGGCGCGGCTGACCGCCGGTTGACTGAGCAATAGGCGGCTGGACGCTTTTGTGACGCTTTTCTCCTCGGCGATCACCGCAAATACGATCAAGAGGTTCAAATCGACTTGTCGCAGTTTCTCTAGACGCATACAGGCTATGACAATTATGCATGAGCCGTATGGGGGTGAAAAGCAGTCTATTGGAATATGGCAAGGGTTGCAGGCCCACGAAAAAGGAGGGCGCGATGACACAAAAGCAACAGATTGAGAATGACGGGGAGTTTTCCAAGAAGCGAATTACAGTGCTCGGCGGTTCGTCCGGCATCGGGTTAGCAGTGGCACAGCAGGCTGTGGCTCTAGGGGCAACGTCAATCATTGCGTCTAGCAATGCGGATAGGGTTAAACAAGCGGTCGCAACGCTCGACGGAAAAGCGGAAGGGCACGCGCTCGATCTCTCGAATGAGCGAGACATTCAAAATTTCTTTCAGAAGATCGGTGATTTCGATCACTTGGTCTTCACTGCCGGCGACACGCTGCAATTGAGTGACCTTGCAGCGACGGACCTTACCAAAGCCCGGCATGCTTTTGAGTTGCGCTATTGGGCCGCACTGGCTGCGGTCAAGTACGCAAGCCCGCATATCCGCAAGGGCGGTTCCATCGTACTCACAACCGGAGTCGCAGGCCGGCGACCGCACAAGGGATGGACAATCGCCGCAAGTGTCTGCGGAACTGTCGAAGCCTTGACGCGTGCACTGGCGGTCGAGTTGGCGCCGATTCGTGTCAACGCGGTATGTCCTGGCGTCGTGCGGACGAACCTTTGGCAAAACATGGATGCAGACGCGAGGGAGCAGCTGTACGAAAGCGTTGGGAAGAGTCTGCTCGTGGGCCGCGTCGGCGAGGCATGCGAGATCGCGCGCGCCTATCTTTTCCTCATGCAGGAGGGCTTCAGCTCAGGCCAAATCGTCGTAGTAGACGGCGGAGCGGTACTCGTTTAGGCGCTTTGCCCCTGAACAATTTCCAGGTTAGAGTCGGCCGGACCGCGGATGCACCCCGCGTTTAGAGACCCGCCGCCCCCAGTTCGCTCGCATGCAAGCAACGTGGGAAGAGATTCAAGAGGCAAAGATTCCCATTCTCTATCAAGGGGAAGTTCCAGTGCAGGGCGCTGGCCTGTTTTTCCCCGTCACCCACCGCGCTTCTGTTTGTCTATTGAAGTCCACCTGCCGGTAAGTCGGATAACCGGACAAGTTATTTCTGGCGCTTTAGATTTGGCTCTGCGAGCTCTTCGCTCGTTCAAATTCTCTTTGGAATCCGGGGAGAATTCCTTCCAGGATACTCGTCGTGCGTGTTGCCACGATGCCGAGCAACGCTCCGCCCAGGGCATCTAGATTTTTTCGGGTCGCAGTGGCCAGCTTGCTCGGCGATCGGGCCGAAGTGCTAGAGATTGGGCTATCGTATTCGACGGCATTGCCCGATGGTTGCTCCGCATGAACCTTCGCCGGTCCTCGCAGGGCGCTGAACAGAGCTGAGAGGACGATGCCCCCGCCGAATGCAACTGCGAGCATCGTTACGGGACGTTCTTCAACCTGCGAGCGCCAATCGACTGCCGCTTTCGCCCTTTGCTTCAACTCGATCAAGTTATCGCTTAGCTCATTTCGCTTCTGTGCGATTTCCCACTCTATTTGATTTGTTGTTTCGCCCATTGCACGTCCTCCTCTAACGTTAGAATCGTTTTGTCGGGTGTTAAATTTAGCCGCTTCAATTTCGTTCCGCCGACGCTAATCAAAATTCCTGCCGCGACCGTTAATACACCTCCCACGATCAACGTCGCGAGCCAACCTGCCATGACCAACGACAGGGCGTACACAGCGGCAAGAAGTAAAAACCCCAATCCGTAAAACGCCAGGGCCACACCCGCACCCAGCGTGGCGCCTGGCCCTGCGACTTTTTCCGCCCCTTCTTTCAGTTCAGTCTTCGCCAGCCGAAACTCAGCTTGGACGAGCTGCGCCAGATTAGAGGCGATGTCCTCCAATATTTCCGGCACGGATCGCTGCATTTGTGGTGCTGTCATACGCAGCCTCCTTCCTGATTCCGATTTCGTTAGTCGCGACGGAAGCCACGCGCCACAATGAAGCCCAGCACAGCCGCGGCGGCCAACGCTGGTCCCGGATACCGCTTTACGATGTCCTTCAAGTCCTCCCCCATGCCCTTCAAGTCCGTCTCGCGGATATAATCTGCGGCGGCCTGAAGCTTGTCCGCAGTACCGTGCGCCACGCTCGAGATCTGGTCAGCGGCCGTATGCGCTGCGCCCGAGAGTTGATCTCCACCTGAATGCAGTTTCGCTGCTGTTTGGTCCAGGGCGCCCGCGGTGCTTTTCCGGGACTCGTCGATATTGTCCGCCGTCTTGCGGCCGAAGTCGGCAACTTTCTCTTTAACTTCTGCAGCTTTTTCTGAAAGCTTCATGCGTGCTGCGGTGGCAGCTCCACCTTCCGGCTGTCCGTAAGGTATTTCGCTAGGGGGATTGTTGTGATCGTCCATTGTATTTCTCCTTTTTTGCAATTCTGGTTTTGGTTTCCGCGGCAGCGGTGGTCTTGCATCTAAGTAAAGCTTCGTAGCTCGCGAACGGCCGCAGCGTAGTCTTTCTGCCAGCACTGAAGTATCGGGGCCCACTGGTATTTCTGCGTATGGCTTGCTGTAGGGTGCTTATGAGGGCTTCGCCAGTCGCCTCTTGACGAAAAAATGGCGGATTTCACGAAACCGGTCATGAAGTCCTCGTATTCTTCGTTCGGCTTGCCAGTCTTGTCGAAGATCAGCCTCACAGCTTTGTAGCCCGTCCTTCGCCAGTGGTCCCCCACGAACCATGGAGTGTTACAAAAGTTTCCCGGCCTGATGACGTTTCTCGTGGTCCTTGGGTCTTCCGCTCAACCGAGGAGCCGAAATCCACGCCGAAGCGATGATCGAACCCCTCCCTTTTCCAAGGTCCGCATTCAGCATTCCGGGGTCCGAGCTGCCAGCGCGTCAATCTCCATGGAAAGAAGCGCCTTGCTGCTGAAAGAGTCTCGTCGCCATCGAGATTTGGTGCCAACATTCCGCCATTTGCAAAGATGCTGACACTCGCGATCAGAGTTTGGATCAAGGTGGGGATAAGCCAAAACGGTTGCCAACTTCTTTTGTTTCCGAATGGAATGTCATTAGAATGTGCGCAAGGAGAGAATCGGCCGAGATCGAGGCGCGAGTTCGCCGCTATGACGGAGTTTATAGATGTTTCTTATCCTCCCTTCTCGGTCGCGCATCAGCATCCATCGCGTAAGCAAGATGCATGATCGCGCCCTGAAATCTAATGCCACTTCAGCCGAACAGCGAGGAATACGCAAGGTTCGTGCCATTCAGATCTCAACTAAGCGCACCGATAAATACTCAGAAATCTCTTGTAAATCGTCATTTTGCGCTACATGGAAGAGCTTAGGCTGAAAACCGAATGGTGAAGTATCAACAATTGTTGAAAGCCTGAACAGAAACTTATTGGATCGGAGTAATTCTAACGCTGTTGGAATCAATTCATGGTAAACCGCGCCTAGGTCTTAAACCGATTCTTGTCGATTTCTAGAGACCGAATCTTCGATTCCAGCGTAGACCGCGGTATGCCCAATTTGGCCGCCGCCCCGGATGGTCCGAACACGCGACCTCGACTTTGCTGAAGGGCAGCCTCAATCATGCTTTTCTGTTGCGACTCGAGTCTTCGATTGAGCTCGCTCTGGTCTTTTGAATCCGTGAAAAGCGACTGCTGCGGTAACCAGCTTTCGTCGATCGAGAAAACCTCAGTATCGCAAAGTATTACTGACCGCTCGATGACATTTTGCAACTCCCGCACGTTTCCAGGCCAAGTGTATGACTGAAGTAAGCGAAGCGTCCTCTTGTCGACACGCGTTACGTGTTTACCGGCTTTTCGCGCGTAACGATCGATAAAGTATTCCACCAGCAGAGGGATGTCTGCTTTTCGGTCACGGAGAGGGGGATTCTCAATCGGAAAAACATTTAGGCGGTAAAACAAATCACTACGGAAAGACCCGGCGCGGACGGCGGCTTGTAGATCACAGTTCGTGGCTGCTATCACCCGAACGTCAGCGCGGATTGAACGGGTGCCCCCGACACGCTCAAACTCGCGTTCCTGCAAGACACGAAGGAGGGTAATCTGAGTTTCGGGTGGAAGCTCTCCGACTTCGTCGAGGAAGATCGTGCCTCCATTTGCTAATTCAAACCGGCCCAAGCGCTGCTGGGTGGCGCCCGTAAAAGCTCCTTTTTCGTGACCGAACAGTTCCGAGGCAACCAGGTCGCGCGGTATTACCGCACAGTTCACGCAAACGAATGCGCCAGATGCGCGATTTGAACGCCGGTGGATGGCGCGAGCGACGAGTTCTTTGCCCGTGCCGGTTTCACCGGTAATCAAGACCGTAGAATCGCTTGGCGCAACTTTGGAGACATGTGACAGTACGGTTTGCAAGGCACAGGAGCTTCCAACAATCTCTTCAAACATGGAAGCTTTGTCGATTTCTTCGCGGAGAGCAATGTTTTCCCGCTGAAGTCTTTCCTCTGCTCGCTTGCGGTCTTCGATATCGGTAAAGGCAACATACCAATGCGCAACGCGTCCCGGTTCGTGGCGCAGCGGGTTGTAACGAGCCAGAAACCAACGATAACTTCCATCACCTTTGCGTATCCGAAACTCCAACTGGCAAGCATTGCCAACAGAACGAGCACGGTCAAAAAAGGCGCGCATCCGATCCCCGTCGTCAGGATGGACGAACCGATGCATATCGCGTGTTTGCCGCCACTCTTCTAGGCTGACGCCCAAGTACTCAAGCCCCATGCGGTTGGCATAGATACGTTCGTGGTCGGGTCCGAATACAGCGACGAGTTGAGGCACGAGATCCAACATCTGCCGCACCTCTGCTTGCTGTTCTCGGATCTTTTCCTCGGCTCGCTTCAGAGCAACGTTCTCTTGGCGAAGCCTGTAGCTAACTGCTCCCGCGAACTCCGGATCGCCCGAGCTGTCCCAGAAGCGACGTGCAGTTACACGGACATGCCTGACGGAGTCATCCGGCATTTGTTCCTGCCTGTCACTCATTTCGTCGACGAGAGCACCCGCCATGAGAGAATCTAACCTCCCCATGCGACATATTTTCGGGGTGGAGCTCTTGGGAAGTCCTTCAGAAAACTCTGAAAAAAGGTGAAAAACTCTGAATAGCCCTATAAGCTAACCAGATTTCTATGAGTAACTTGTACAGTGTCGGAGAGTTTGTCCTCGATCGAGGTAAGCTCACGCCGTCCCGCGCGGATTCACCTATTTCTCTCACCCTTCGAGCTTTCGACGTCCTGCTCTTCCTGGTTCAAAGGCAACCAGACTCGATGACTAGGGCAGCATGAGCAGCTTTTACCGTTTCGGACAGTTTGTGCTAGATCCAGATAGGCGCAAGTTGTCCTGCGCGGATTCGCCGGTTTCTTTGACCCCTAAGGCTTTCGACGTCCTGCTCTTTTTAGTTCAAAACCCCAACCGTCTGGTCACTAAAGAGGAATTGCTGCGAGCCGTGTGGGGCGACACCGTGGTCGAAGAGGGGAATCTGACGCAATACATCTCCCATTTACGCAAGGCGCTGGGTGACAACTCGGAAGACAGCCGCTTGATTGTCACCATCGCTCGAAAGGGATATCAGTTTACGCCGCGTATCACTGTCGTCACCGAGGCAACACATATCGCAAAACATGTCACTCTTCAGGCTGCCGCGACCGAAACGTCAAAAACCGATGCGCTACCCTCGGAGTTTCCAACCAAAGAGAGCGTTACCGAATCACCGTCACCTCGTCTCCGCTGGCGCAAATGGTTCGCAGCCGCAGCGCTGTTGACCGTTATCACTGCGGCCTTCTCGTTCTACTGGAATTACCGCAGCCGAGTGACGCTCTCCACCACGGACACCATCGTTCTCGCCGATGTCGAAAACGAGACCGGCGATCCAGTGTTCGACGACGCATTAGACACGGCTTTGCGCTACGAAATGCAACAGACACCCTATCTGAATATTCTGGGCGCCGACAAAATCCTGGGCACCCTGGCGCAACTCAAGCTCCCGCCAACCACAAAGTTGACGCCCGACGTGGCGCGCCAGGTATGCGGCAAGACCAACAGCAAGCTGGTGATCTCCCAATCGATCGGCGATGCCGGCAATGGCTACCATTTGCAGATGTGGGCGCTCGACTGCGAGTCGGGGGCAACCTTGGCCAAAGACCAGGCGGACATCGGTAAGCGGAGTGAGGTCATACACGAGTTGGGAGTTACAGCCGCACGCCTTCGCGCGAAGCTGGGAGAGCCCGCAGATTCGCTGGCGCGCTTCAATCAGCCGCTGGAAAACGCGCTCAGCTCTTCGCTCGAGGCTTTGCAAGCCAGTGCTCAAGGAGGCAAGCTCTACCTAGCGGGCAACGCCGAGGCGGCACTCAAACTCTTTCAGCGAGCTGTCGAACTGGATCCAAACCTTGCCGTAACGTATGGGCGCATGGGCGCGGCCTACCTTTTCCTTGGTAACACTGAGTTGTCGCAAGCTTCGTACACGCGTGCATACCAACTCCGCGACCGATTGACCGAAAAAGAGCGGTTGGGCGCCGAAATCACCTACTACAGCAATGTGATCGGCGACTGGGAGAGAGAATATTCGTCCGCGCTTCGTTTCTTGGAGATATTTCCTCGGGATGTGTTCGCTCATGCCAATCTCAGGGAAGCATTTGTGCATCTCGGCCGGCCCGACCGGGCCGCTGACGAAGCGGCCGAGGTAGCACGGTTACGGCCGAGCGCATATTATTTCGGTAGCGCGATACAGTCCACCAGGTACGCGAGCAGATTCAATGAGGCAAAATCATGGCTCGCCAAAGCGGACACCCTTAGATTCGACAATTTACTAATCCGGCGGGAGAAACTAATTGTGGCATTCGCTACCGGCGACCAGGGCAATGTCGAAAAGATTCTCAAGGAGGAGGAGCAAGGCAGCCACCGAGAAAACTTCCTGAATGAACATTCCTTGATCGAGATTCAGCAGGGTCGCTTTCACTCCGCCGAGCGCCTCCGGCTGCAAGCTTCGGAGCCAACCTCGAAGGATAGCAATGCTGACTGGTGGGGGATGCTCTCGGCCCTGGAGGATGCCGAAGTCGGAAAGGACGTGCAAGCTCGAAGCTATGAGACCAAGGCTGCCGGAAGCCCGCTAGATCTTAATGGCAAGATCGTCGTGGCGCTCGCGCTCGCGCGATCGGGACGAGTGGCGGAAGCCGCTAGTCTCGCAGAGCAGGTCAGCGCGAAAAGGCCCGAGGACACGCTCGTGCAGCACTACTTCATTCCCACCATCCGGGCCGCGATCAAGCTGCAGCAGCACGATCCGGCGGCGGCCATTGATCTGCTCCGCGGCACTGCCAAGTACGATCTGGCCTTTACGGGATCGTTCAACTATGTGTACCCGGCCTACATCCGCGGACTGGCATACGCGGGGCTCGGCGATGGCCAATCGGCCGCGGCTCAGTTCCAAAAGCTGATCGACAATCCCGGTTTTACCGTGAGGCACGTCACGGGACCCTTGGCTTGGCTCCAGCTTGGCCGCGCGCAGAAGATGATGGGTGATGAAGCCGCTGCACGGAAGTCTTACGAGACTTTCTTGGATTTGTGGAAGAACGCCGATCCCGACATTCCCATCTACCAGCAAGCCAAAGCCGAGTACGCCCAGCTTAAAAAATCCTTATAATCAAACGCTAGCACTAGGGCACCGTGAGCAACTTGTACCATTTCGGGCAGTTTGTGCTGGATCCAGGTGAGCGCACGCTGTCTCGCGCGGCTTCGCCCCTCTCTCTCACCCCTAAAGCTTTCGACGTCCTGCTGGTTCTCGTTCAAAACCCCAACCGCCTGGTCACCAAGGAGGAATTGCTGCTAGGCGTGTGGGGCGAAACGTTCGTAGAAGAGGGGAATCTGACGCAGTACATCTCCCATTTACGTAAGGCGTTGGGAGACAACTCCGAAGACAGTCGCTTGATCGTGACCATCGCTCGAAAGGGCTACCAGTTCATGGCGGATGTCACGGTTGTGGAAGCGGCGGACACAGCAAACCAACTCGCGGTCCAAGTTCCGACTCCCGAACGTTCGCTTGCCGATGCCCAAGCCGTCCGAAAGAGTCACGCGGATGAGGCGTTTCCAAAAGCACCAAAGCACTGGCGGAAGGCTGTGGCCCTGGCTGCATGCGCTGTCATTTTGTTGGCCGTCTTCGGTTACATCTCCTGGCGGCACTTTGCAGATATGGCACCGCCAAGGTCGCAGAAAATCATGCTTGCCGTGCTGCCGTTTGAAAATCTGACCGGCGATCCTGATAAGGAATATTTAGCGGACGGCCTGACCGAGGAATTGATTTCGCAGTTAGGCCGGCTAAACCCGGAACAACTGGGTGTGATCGCGCGAACGTCCGTCATGGGATACAAAAACAAGAACGAACGCTTGGACCAGATTGGACGCGATCTTTCTGTGCAGTATGTGCTGGAAAACAGCCTCCGCGGAAGCGGAAACAAGGTACGCTTCACCGCTCAGCTCATTCAGGTGAAAGACCAAACTCATTTGTGGTCACAGGACTACGACTATCCGGCAGAAAATATCCTGAATATCGAATACGATGTGGCAGACGCTATCGCGCACGAGATTCGGGTGCGTTTGAGTTCCAACCAGCAAGCTGAATCCCAGCCGCATCCAATTGATCCAGAAGCCTTCGATGCATACCTGCAGGGGTACTACTTCTATCAGCGGAGGACAGCCAAAGATGTGGACATGTCTGAGAAGTATTACGAGCGGGCGACTCAACTTGATCCTTCCTATGCGTTGGCTTGGGTCGGGCTGTCTCGAGCGCGCTACTGGCAGGCTAATGCGGGTGTTGTTCCCGTTGGAGAAGGCCAGCGGCTTGCTCGCGAAGCGGTTCAGCGAGCCTTAGTGCTGAACCCGAACCTGGCGGCAGCTCATGCTCAAATGGGACGGCTTCAGCGACAGGTGGACTTCGATTGGGCGGGAGCAAATGCTTCCATCGAGCGGGCGATTGCTCTCGAACCTGGAAATCCCGAGCATCTAAGAGTCGCGGCTTCCTCGGCAGCCTACGTCGGGCGCTTTGACCAAGCTCTTCAATTGGGCCGCCGAGCTGTTGACTTGGATCCGCTCAATGCAAGCGGTTGGGAGAACCTTGGAGAGATTGAGTTTTACAATGGGCAGCTGGACGAGGCCGCGGCGGATTGCAAAAAGGCCATCGAACTAAACCCCGATGTGCCGCCCGGGCCTTTCTACTTGATCCTGATATATATCATGCAGGGGCGGCCTCAGGATGGTTTGACTGAAATCGAGCGACTACAGATTGATTCCCAACGTGGGGTTCTGTACTCGATTGCGTACTACGCGCTTGGTCGGAAAAAGGAGTCGGACGCCGCGTTGCGGGAGTTAATTTCGAAATACAAGGGAAGTGATGCATATGGGATCGCCGTGGTCTATGCTTTCCGGAACCAGTCTGATGAAGCGTTCAAGTGGCTGGACCGGGCTTACACCCAGCGTGACGGCGGTCTGATTGAGACGAAAGTGGATCCCCGGTTGAAGAACCTGCACAACGACCCGCGATTTGCCGCGTTCTTGAAGAAGCTCAACTTCCCGAGCTGAATTATCTGTCCTAATTTAAGACTGATTTGTGGAGACCGGAACCTTTAAGTTCCCGGATAGGCTCTGAAACGATTCTTGTCCATCTTGAGCCACCGAATTTTGGTTTCAAGCGTGGACCCCGGGATGCCGAGCCGCGTGGTTCCCTCTGGAGCAGAGCTCCGAGTCACAGATGAATCTTCAGTCTATATCTTGGTCCTCGCCTTCATCGGACTGGCCGTGCGAGTCGAGGTGAATTTCCGCGCGATTCGCGCTGCGGAGCCGGCTGTTGAGAGCCGCGAGATCCTGAGATTTTAGCTCGTCCCATTGCTTCACTGCGGTCGAGAATCCCTGATCAATTTTCGCCACTGCTTCGAGCTGAGCTGAAGTTGGCTTTGCGTCCGCTCGATCCAACTCGGCGTAAATAGCCATTATTGAGCCATTGACGCTGGTTAGACCCGGCGCTGTCCCAGCATCTCCGGTAGCGCCGGACAAAACGGCCGCTGCCTTCTTGTCCAGTTCCTTGAAGGACGCGCCCATCGGGTCGTTTGCCTGGGTGGAGAGTTTTTCGAGTTGTTCGTGAAGCGAATGATCTTCGTTAATGGCGTGGGTACTGTGAGTCATCAAGGAAGCGAGCCGACTCTGTGCTTGGAATAGTTGCTCAAGATCTGCGGCAGATGCCTTCACGCGAGGATCCATCTTTACGGTGAGAGGCGCGGTGGAACTGTGTCCGTTGACGGTCAGCTTGATCGTATATTCACCAGGCAGAGCGGAAGGGCCGAGCGGCAATCGCGGAGTATCATAAGGAACTGCTGCAATTGGATACTCGTGGCGTGTGGAGTCTGGCGTGGCGTAGTGAAGATCCCATACCCAGCGGTGCATCCCCGGAGTTGCAGAAAGTATCCTCTGCGGCCGCAACCAGTACAGCGGAATCAACTGATTTTCGAGTTGCTCCTGAGTGACGTCTGGCTTATCGCTACTTGCGTAGCGGCGAACCACGGTTCCTCGTGAGTCGAGAATTTCTAGAGTCACCGGGCCGGCAATCGATTGCACCAGCGAATAATCAATGATCGCGCCGTCTGGTGGGTTTTCGCCTGAAGGCTCATCCGGCGGTATCGGAGTGTCCGTGTAGGTGTCGCGCTTGACGCGGTAGGCAGACGCGGGCCTGAACAGAAATACGTGCGAAGTTGTGGTGGTGGAATCGATTTGCCGAAGCGGGGTGATGTCGTCGAGTATCCAGAAAGAGCGTCCGTGCGTTGCTACGATTAAATCATCATCGTGAATCCACAGATCGCGCATGGATGAATGCGGCAAATTCAATTGCAGAGATTCCCAGTGATCGCCGTCGTCGAAGGAAACCCACACGCTGGTTTCAGTTCCGGCAAAGAGCAGGCCTTTCCGGACGGGGTCTTCGCGCACGGTGTCGACCGGAGCGTCATCCGGGAGACCGTTAGTGATCAACTGCCAGGTCTTGCCTCGATCGTGCGTACGGTAGATATAAGGATGAAGGTCGTCGATGCGGAAGCGGCTGACGGAAGCGAAGGCGGTCTGGTCGTCGAAATGCGAGGCTGCCATCTGCGTCACTTTGCTCCACGGAATCAGCTCCGGTGGAGTGATGTTCGTCCAATTTTTCCCTCCGTCGAGAGTGATCCAGAACAAGCCGTCGTCGGTGCCAGCCCAGATCGTCGTTAGGTTTTCGAAAGAAGGCGCTAGAGAGTAGATGACTCCGCGTTGCGTTTCGGCTTTTTTGTCTTCTGCTGCCATGTTTCCAAGACTTGCGGGGATGCCTGGCTTCTCGCGTGAAAGATCGGGGCTGATGGTTTCCCATGACTCTCCGCCATCGGCGGTCTTAAATAAAACATTCGTTGCGTAATAGAGAACGTGCGGGTCGACTGTGGAGAACATGAGCGGCTGCGTGCGGTCCGCGCGGTATTTTGGCCCGCTGTCGGGAATCGGCGTCACGTTTTTTACTTGCCCGGTGCTCCAGTAAAATCTGGTGACCTCTTTTCTGCCAGCTCCATAAACGATTTCGGGATTGAGCGGGTCGGGCGCGACGTATCCATATTCGATCGTGCCAACCGGGTGCCAATCCCTGATGTTGATTTCGCCATCGTTGCCGCGGCTGGAGATACATACCGACCCGCTTTCCTGCTGTCCACTGCACACGCGGTAGGGGAACTCGTTGCTCGCTTGAACGTGATAGAGCTGCGCGGTTGGCTGGTTGTACCACGAACTCCATGTTTCTCCGCCGTTGACTGAGACTAGCGCGCCTTGATCGCTGACGAGTAGAATAATTCTCGGATCGTTGGGATTGATCCAGATGTTTTGATAATCATCACCGCCCGGCGCACCGCGAAAACTTACCCAGGTTTTTCCTCCATCCGATGAGCGCATTGTGACTATGCTGGCGCTATACACGACGTCCGGGTTCTTCGGATCCACTCTCGGCACGGGCAAGTCGCCTCCGCCGATGCGAAAAGCAGGCCGCTGATCGGTCGTCGCGCTGTGCCAGTTTTCACCGGCATCATCGGACCGGTAAACGCCCAAGCCGGCGCCCGAAGAATAATCGCCGCGGTCCGTTGTGCCCACGGTGGCGTAGAGGCGGCTTGGCCGGCTCGGAGAAATCGCGACGTAAATTTGCACGATGTTTTTAGGCAGGCCGTTCACGAGCGGATGCCATGTGTTTCCGCCGTCGGTGGACTTGAAAAGGCCTCCCCCGATTTTGTTGTACTCATTTCCGTCCTCCCACGGACCTTGCCGGACTTTCCACATGGAGGCGTACATCACATCCGGATTTGTGGGGTCTATCTGAACGTCCGAGCCGCCTGTATTCTGATCTTTGTAGAGGGATTTTTTCCAGGTCTGGCCGCCATCGGTGGAGAGAAAAATGCCACGCTCTTCGTTTGGCCCGTATGGATGTCCTAGGACCGCGGCGAAAACGCGATTTGGATCGCGCGGATCAACCGCAAGCGCAGGAATCTGCTGGCCATCGCGCAAACCGAGGTGAGTCCAAGTTTTTCCCGCGTCCGCAGATCTGTAAATTCCATCACCAACAGAAAGGTCCGGGCGTTGCAGGCCCTCGCCGCTGGCGGCATAAACAATATTCGGGTCCGAAGGGGCTACGGCGATAGCGCCAATGGATTGCGAAGGTTGATCCTCAAATATCGGCGTCCATGTGCGGCCGTAGTCGTCCGATTTCCAAACGCCTCCATCACCCTGTCCCACGTAAAAAACATTTGGCTGGCCCGGTACACCCGTGGCGGCGCGCGTCCTGCCACCGCGGAAGGGACCAATCATGCGCCAGCGCATCTCCTGATAGGTGCTTGCTGGATATTGCTGCGCATCGCTCAAACTCGCACTCAAAGCAAGAATTAACAGCGCGAATGCAGCCAAGCTAAGCCGCAGAGATCGGATCACACACACCTCCCGTTCAGATGCATAGGATACCTAAAAAACTCGACTGGCGGGCGGTTCAGAAAGTGAGGCGCGCGCCTATTTGAGCGGCAAACGGAATCCCGACCGTGGTGCCCGGGCCAAAGAAATCTCCCAACGCTCCTCCCGCTATGCGCAATTGATTGAGGCTCGTGATTGGCTGCGTTGTGGTGCAGGCTGGATTAGTGCAAATGTCCGTGATGTTTCCGGCCGCCACTTGGCTTTGCGGAACAGGGAGAGCGGCGACGTCAGTAACAAAATTCGCGCCCGGATTATTTCGATTGAAAAGGTTGAAGAATTCGATGAATGGAATTAACGTCCAGTGCTCATGGAAATATATCGGCCGGCTCACTCGCAGGTCCACTTGGACGTAGGGAGTTCCGCGAAACTCATCCAAGCTCGTTGGGACTCCGTTCACCACCGCGCGATTGTCGAAGCCATCACCAACACCAGTGACTGGCACGCTGGTGGTCAAGGTAAACGGCCGTGCGCTTTCCGCCTGCATGAGGCCGGTTAGCTCGAACCCGCCGGGGACTTTCAACGTTCCGGCCAAAACAAAACGGCTCAGCACGTCTTCACCCGAGGGGCCATAGTCTCCTTTGCCAAAGGGGTTCAGCGGATTGCAGACGCCGTTCACATAATCGAACAACTCGCCGAGCACGCAGCCCCACGTGTTAGCTCTCGATAGAGTGTAATTTGCGACCAGATTGAACCGCCGCGATACGTTTCCCTGCAAGTGGATCAGCATGCCGTTGTAGCTCGAGCGGTTGTCCGATTTGAAGACGGTAATGTTAGGAATATTATTTCTCTGGCAGTCGATTGCGTCTTCCGCGGCAGGGCAATTGTTGCCGGGCGAAAAGAGCGGCGAGAAAAGTGTGAAGCCGGCCTGATATTGATAGCGGCGAAAGGCGTGGTTTCCTTCTTCGTGCGTGAAGTCTGCGCTCAGCATCCATTTCGAATTGAATGCATGCTGTACGCCCGCAGTGGCGTGCACTGCATAGGGAGTCCTGTAATGCGGATCGATAATTGCGCCAGCACCAGCTACCGTGCCTACAGGACCGGTCGTAACGGCAGCCGGAAGGCACCCCGGACCGGTAAGTATGCCGCCGGAAAACTCGCACGCGCCGGCAAGTTCATTTACTGCCTGAAAAGCCGTGACCCAACCGTTCTGCGCAAGATCATTGTAGAAAAGTCCGAACCCTGCGCGAATCACGGTATTTGTCGATTGTCCGGGAGAATACGCAATCCCCAGCCGCGGGGCGACGGCGCCGCGGTAATCGTGTGGTACGCCCGCGGAGAGCGGTATCCGCGCCGCCGCGAGAGTTAACAACCCAGGATTTTGTGCTTGCGAGCGGTCTTCGGCCGTGAAGAGTCCGAAGGTAGTGTCGTAGCGCAGTCCGTAATTTATGGTCAAATTTGGCCGCACGCGCCACGAATCTTCCGCAAAAAACCCCAGCCGCTGAACGTTTTGTGAAAAGCTTCCATTCCCCGGAGGGATGATCGCACAGGACGTGCCGGGCGTGATGTTCGGCGACGGATTTGGCGAGCAGGCCGTCAGATCAGTCGTGAATTGGCTTGGGTCGGCCGCATAATCGGTCGGATTCAGCGCGAGCGTCGCGAACGCCTCCGCGGTGCCGGGGAGCGCACCACTTAAAACCGGCTCATGAATGAAATCTATCCCGAACCGGGGAACATGTCGGGCCGAAGAATGCGTTACGGTATATTTAAATTGATATTTTTCCTGGTTTCGCAGGATCGGGAAAGCGGTGACGGGCGTAACGAACTGATTGTCGCCAAATGTTTCCAATCCTGAAATCGTGCTGGATGTAGCGGTGAACGGAAAGGCCAGCGCGAAGCCTAAGTTTGAATTCCGAACCGCGGTCAAATGCAGGCCGCTGGCATCAAACACAAACGACCCCAGCCAAGTGGGGCTGAATCTGTTCTGCTCGCTGACCACGACATTCAAGTAGTTGTTGTGCGACTCCGCGCCGGTGGACGGAAGCGCTGCCTGCTCCACAAACGCATTTCGCGTAATGTAATTGTCCACTGCCGCACGCAGAAACCACTGCGATTTAGGAGATTGCGCCCAGTCGACCCGCGTGGTGGCCAAGTAATCTCGAAAAGGAACCGGCACGTTCTTGGGTACCGCGATGGAATTAACTGCTGTTCCGTTCACATTTACCAAGCCTTGTGCTGCGAGTTGAGCTAGCGCGTTGAACTGCGTGAGGCTGGCAGGGCTGTACGCGACGCTGGCATCTTCGTGAACACCCTCGAAGGACGTGAAAAACCAGAGCTTGCCTTTAACGATCGGCCCGCCGATTGTTGCGACATAGTTTTGGCGGGAGAACGGTTGCTTCGGATCTGGCGGAGGATTGTCGATTGGGAAGCGCGCATTCAGCGCTGCGGCTCGCTCGTAAAAGGCTGCGTCACCATGCCAATCATCCGTGCCATGTTTGGTTGTAATTACGACCGAACCGGCGGTTGTGCGGCCGGTATCCGCATCCATCTGTGCGGTGCGCACGGCAAACTCCTGAATCGCATCGGGCGAGAAGTTTTGCAGGAATCCGCCTATGTAATCGTCGGAATTATCGCCGCCATCAACAGAAAGCTCATTGTTCAGGCCTGAACTTCCTCCAGTGGAAACCGCCGTGATACGGGCTTTGGTGGGATCAGACGGCTCGACTGGTTCCGTGCCCGGAACCAAATACGCGATGTTCGCAAAGCTTCGCGCGGCCAATGGGATTGTTTCCAAGTCTTGCGCCATTACTATCCCCTGATGAACTGCGCTGGCTGTGTCGATGGGCTCGGTGGTGATGGAGGAAGCCTGCCCCTGAACGGTTACTGTTTGTTGTACTGCCGCCGGGGTCATGGCCACTGTGATATCCCGAACGGAACTGACCATCACGGTTACATCGGAGCGCGCCTCCGCGAACCCCTTCGCATTTACAACCAAGTGATATGTTCCCGGAACAAGATTGTCGAAGCGGAATTCTCCGTGCTCGTCGCTTGTCGTGTTAACTTCCTGAGAGGATTCGGACGCATGCAGCACGATTGCTGCGGCTGGGACGCGTCCCTGGCTCGCATCTTGTACGATTCCGCGCAAGCTGCCATGGAATTCCTGCGCCCCGCAGCGTAAAGAAATCAGCAACAGTCCCAAGATCAGGAGAACGATTTGGCATAAGTTCGAAATCGCGGCGGGAATCCGAATCTTCGCCATTTTGTTGCCGGATGCGCTCAAGGTCTTCTCCGGTGCCGGTTCGATCTAAGGGTTGCGTTACAATACAGCCACCGCATCTAATTTTCCAGACGCTTTTGTCCGCCCACCGGCTTTTATTCTTCGTCGAAAACACTCGGGCTGCGGCGCATATCGCGTCTGCCAAATCGCTTCCCGCACGGAACAATCTCTGGTAGCATCGAACTTCAAGTTATTCGAACTTTTCTGTCCGGAGTAAAGCGACAATGGCAATGGTATGTGAACTTTGCGGCAAGAAGCCGCGCTTTGGGAATACGATCAGCCACGCCCACAATGTGACGCGGCGGCGGTGGAATCCGAATCTTCGGCGAGTGAAGACCATCATCAACGGTGTGCATAAGCACATTCGCGTCTGCACTTCCTGCATTCGTTCAGGCCTCGTGAAAAAGGCTGCTTGAAGCCTCCTGCGAAGGAGTTCCATTTGAAGCGGAGCATGGTAATCCTTGTGGCGGCTGGGGCGTGTGTACTAGCGGCTTCGTGCAAAAAGGAAGCCACGCCCGGGCCGGATGTTTGGGCCACCGTTAACGGCAAAGAAATCCCGCGCGCCCAGGTGGAAAAATATTTCCGCACGCGCGTAAATGCCGAGGCTCCAGCACCTTCTCAGGAGGAGGCTCTTTCGCTCAAGCTCAGCATCCTGGATGAGCTGATCAACAACGAAATCCTTCTCGAGCGCGCGAGCAAGATGAACTTAATTGCCAGCGACGCCGAAGTCGAAGATAAATTTACGGAATCAAAGAGTCCCTATACCGAGGAAGAATTCCAAAAAAAGCTGCGGGACACGGGACTGACCGTTGACGATCTGAAGAATGACATTCGGCGCCAACTGTCCGTTCAGAAGCTGCTAAATCGCGAAGTGATCGCGAAAATTTCCATTACCGATCAGGACGTCACCGACCTCTACAACAAGAATCGCGCGCAGTTCAACGTCGCCGAGCCGCAATATCACATTGCGCAAATTGTGGTTACGCCGCATCCGGATCCCTCCGCTCACAACCGCAAAAACGACAAAGCTACGACAGACGTCGAAGCCAAACGGAAGGTAGCTATTCTCGAACAAAAGCTCGCCGCTGGCGCCGATTTCAGCCAACTGGCGATGGATTACTCGGAGGATTCAACCGCGGCAACCGGCGGCGATCTGGGATTTGTTCCGGAGTCCGCGCTTAACCGGTCTGATCCTGCGCTGAAGAAGATCGTGCTGGGGATGAAGCCTGGCGAAGTTACCCAACCAATCCCCATTCAGGGCGGTTATCGCATTTTGAAAATGATCGCCAAAGAGCCTGCGGGACAGCGCGTCCTTTCTGACCCCCAGGTCCAGCAGTCCATTCGAGACATGATGCGAAACCGCAAAGAGCAACTGCTTCGCTCTGCCTATATGATCGAAGCGCGCGACGACGCGCACGTTACCAATTACTTGGCACGACAAATCCTGGAATCCGCCGGTAAACTCCCCGCTTCAAATTAAACTCGGTCAATAAATAATCAAGAATTAGGTGAGTGATCTCGTGAATGCACGAAGGAGTGGGTCATAAAAGCAATTGTGCGACTCAAGTATTTGGATTAGCCGCGGCTTGCGGTTTCTGCCAAGGACCGGCCCGTTCGAGGCGGTTTGAATGCGAGTACCACTAACGCGCCTGCCAGCGGAGTCAAAAGAATGCAGAGCGTGAAGGTCCGCCAGAATGAGAGCCCTTCTTTCTCACCCCAGTGGGCAACTAGTCCGCACAACATTGTCCATGCCAGGGCTGTTATGCTCAGCAGCAACCAGCCCGCTGCGAACGCAAGAAATGACTGAAGCATTCCGTCCCCCAATGCGAGCCTTCCAGATTTTCGCACCCGGATTTCTTTGAACGTTATGTTGGCAGCCTTTGGAGAGCTTGAGAAGTGTCTGTGAAGACAAAGCGAACGTAAAGGTAACGTCAAGAGCCACGGAAGGCCGTCGGGGTACGGCAATGGGGATGATCTAATCCGCGAAGGAAGTATCTGGTTTCTCTTTCTAAGTCGGCTAGTGGGATTCAAGAGACTATAGCGACGACTTCACCAGCATTCACCGTTTGGCCCGCTGCAACTAGCACACGTTCGATTGTGCCGGACTTTGGCGAACGTATTTCGTTCTGCATTTTCATCGCTTCTACCACCGCGATCCCTTGTCCCGCGGCCACTGCATCGCCGATTTTCACCAGCACGATCACGATTTTTCCGGGCATCGGGGCCTTCGCCTGCTGAGGCCCTTCCGCTTCAGCTCCCGCCCTGCGATCGCGTTTCCATTTGCGGGGGTTCCGAATCGTAGCGCTGAATTGGCGGCCCGCTACGGTAACGCGGAGCTCCGAATCGACCTTGGATTCCACGCGGGCTTCAAACGATTTCCCGTCGATCAAAATCGAATAAATGCTGGGCGAAACTTCCACCGCGTCCGCGTCAAGCATGCGACCGTTAACAGTCCAGCGCGCGCGTTGGCCGGTGCCAGCCGATTCAACGCTGTACAATTTTCCGTCGAGTTCAATTTCGCATTTCAAGATTGCTTCTCAGATTCATTTCCTACCGTGCAGTCTGGTTGTTTAGCTGTTCTAGCCTTCCTTCAACTTTCCAGCGCGATTCGGCGGGCGAGGGCGCCGTATTTTTATCCGACAAATCCCCGTCGTGCCCCATATGCCAGAGCGCGGCGGCGATCGTAGCCGCATCTCGTTCGCGCGAGATAGCTTCCATGTCGTTGGAGACCGCGATTGAGGCTTTCTGAGACTTGGACAGAAAATCGTCCAGCCATCGAGTGTATATCTCGCCGGTTTGAAAATCGCGGGTCGCGAGAATCCGCTGAAAGAGTCCTAAGTTCGTCTTGATTCCGGTTGCATAAAGTTCTGCAAGCGCCCGTCGCAGCCGCGCGATAGCTTCTTCGCGGCTAGCTGCCCACACGATCAATTTTCCGAGCATTGGATCGTATTCGTTCGGCACGGTCCAGCCGCTATATACACCATCATCGAGCCGTATGCCTGGTCCAGCGGGAGCGTGCCATTCAAGGATTTTCCCCGGAGATGGAAAAAAATTGTTGTCGGGGTCCTCGGCATAAATCCGGCATTCAATGGCATGCCCGCGCAGCGTAACGTCTTCTTGCGCGAGCGGCAGCGGTTCACCGCAAGCGATTCGGATCTGAAGTTTCACGATATCCAGCGAAGTAACCAGCTCCGTCACTGGATGCTCCACCTGGAGCCGCGTGTTCATTTCGAGGAAATAAAAGTGGCGGTCCGCATCCACCAGGAACTCCACAGTTCCGGCATTCGTATACCCGCCCGCTTTCGCTAGTTTTACGGCGGCGTCGCCCATGGCGCGTCGCAGTTCCGGGGTCATGACGGGCGAAGGAGCTTCCTCGATCACTTTTTGATAACGGCGCTGCACGGAACATTCGCGTTCACCGAGATGGACGATGTGACCGTGGCTATCGCCGAGAACCTGAATTTCAATGTGGCGCGGCCGCAGGAGATATTTCTCCAGGTAGAGACGCCCATCGCCAAATGCGTTCTGTGCTTCCGAAGACGCATCGCGCCAGCCGGCCGCGAATTCGGCCTCGCGTTCAATCAAGCGCATACCTTTGCCACCGCCGCCCGCAATCGCTTTCAGCACAACCGGAAGTCCAATCTTGCATGCCGCGTCGCGCGCATCCTCCATTTTTTCGATTGGATCGAGAGTGCCGGGAACGGTCTGTACCCCGGCTTCGCGAGCCAGATGCCGCGCTGCAGTTTTAGAGCCGAGCTTTTCCATGGCCTCCGGTGATGGCCCAATGAATGCGATTCCTGCGTCAGTGCAAGCGCGAGCAAGAGCTGGGTTTTCGGCCAGAAACCCGTAGCCGGGATGTATGGCATCGCAGCCGGCATCACGCGCGGCGCCGATGACTTTTTCGATGACCAAATAACTCTCGCGCGACGGTGAGGGGCCAATGGGATATGCTTCGTCGGCGAGGCGCACGTGCAGCGAAGCGCGGTCCGCATCGCTATAGACTGCGACGGCGCACACTCCAAGTTCTCTGCAGGCGCGCAAAACACGCACGGCAATCTCGCCGCGATTGGCAATCAGGATTTTCTTAAACATCTTGCCTTCACAAGAGCAGCCGGGATTCTAGCATTTTGATTCCCGCGCGTCTGCGGGTCGAGAATCACGAGCACCCCCTCGCAGATGGTTCGCAAATCTCCCGCGGCGTTCTCTTGGTTGGCAAGCGCCGCTCGTGCGGCTATGATGGCCATCGCTGGAGACGCCGGAAAATGAGCGCGCCGATGAATTTATCGCAACAAGACCAATGGAAGAAAACTGCAGCCGAAGCTGCCGCCAAACTGGTTGAAAGCGGCATGGTCGTCGGCTTGGGGACGGGATCGACGGCTGCATTTCTCGTCAGCGAGCTCGGGCGACGAGTGGCGAAAGAAAATCTACGCATCAGCGCCATTCCCACGTCCGAGCGAACCGCATACATGGCGCGCGCACAAAACATTCCGCTTACGACATTCGCAGAGCACACGGAGATTGATCTCACAATCGACGGTGCGGACGAAGTGCTGCCCGGGCCGCTGTATCTAATCAAAGGGCACGGCGGCGCCTTGCTGCGCGAAAAAATTGTTGCCGCCGCGAGCAAGCGCATGGCGGTAATCGCCGACCAAACGAAAATTGTGGAGCGGCTAGGCTCGCTCGTGTCCGTTCCAGTGGAGGTCGTTCCCTACGGATGGCAGGCGACCCAGAAAAAGTTAATTCAACTCGAAGGCAAGCCAGACCTGCGGCTCGGCGCTGACAAGAAACCATACGTAACCGACGGAGGGCATTACATCCTCGATTGCTCGTTTGGTCCCATGGAGGATCCGAAGGAGATCGCACATCACCTCGACCACGTTGTCGGAGTCGTCGAGCACGGATTGTTTCTAAAATATGCTTCCGAAGCGTTCATTGGCGGATCCGAAGGGGTGAAAGTTTTCAAGAGACAGAAGTGAAACCCGGAAACGGGCGCGTAAGAAACTCACCCGTTGGGACTTGCGAGAATTTCAAGAGCTCTGCGAACCGATCCTCAATTCTTCGACACGCATCCCTGCGGATACACGGCGTCCAGCGCTCCCCACAGTGCTTTTAATCCGCGCTCAGCAGCGCAGAACACAGCTACGGTGTCAGCGTCTTTTTGGGTCGCGAGCCATTCGCGCCAGGCAGCCCGGTGGCGAACGTCAGCTTCCTCGTGGACGGCAAAATAGGCGAGTGACCGCGGCTCGGTAATTGAGTAAAACCGGCGCAGCCCGGAAATTTTTTGCGTGGCGATTTCAGGAACCTGGGATTCATAGGCGTAAAAGGTCGCTACGGCTTGCGCTTTCGTGCCTTGCGCGGCTACTTCGTCGTAAGTATCGAGCAGCGCGGCAATCCCGGGTAGCGGCCGGGCGTCTTCCATGGAGGCCTCGCTTACTCCCAGCGATTGCGCAAATTGCCGCCAGAGCATCGGATGTGGCGATCGCGGATCGAGCTCTTCAGCTAGATTTTCGTTCACTAGCGTATGGAGAGCTGCGTCGCCATTCGTGCGAGCCGCGAGCTGTTTCAGGTTCTCGGGGAAGGCACGCACATGCTGGTAATACTGCTCGGCGTAGAGCGCGAGCGACTCTTTCGAAAGCTTGCCCGCAGTCCAATCCTGGTAGAATGGATGCTTTAGCAGGTGATGCTTTTCGATCAGCGCGTCGAGCGATTCGACCAAGGTCTTCGTCTTCGGAACATTCTTAGGCATAGCGATCTCCGATTCCTATTCGAATAATTGCGATGGGGCAAAACCACGGCATGCTACAGGAAATCCGGGGAAAAAGCCAGTTTGGGGCCGTTGTTACATTCCAAGAGGGGATTGCAGGTCACAGAGGGATATTGCCATGCTTCTTGCGGGGGTTAGTATCTCGTTTGTTTGCTAGCGAGCGCAGAGCGGTGATCAGTTTCGCGCGGGTTTGCGCGGGCTCGATGATGGCGTCGAGGTAGCCGCGTTCGGCGGCCACGTACGGGTTAGCAAAACGTTCGCGGAAGTCGTCGATTTTCTCGCGGCGGATATCGTCGCGACCCGCTTCGGGAGCGCGGTCGATTTCGCGCCGGTACACTATATTCACTGCGCCTTCGGGCCCCATCACGGCAATTTCAGCCGTGGGCCACGCGTAGTTGATGTCCGTGCGAATGTGTTTGGAGGCCATCACGCAGTATGCCCCGCCATAGGCCTTGCGGGTGATAACGGTGATCTTCGGCACAGTGGCTTCCGCAAACGCGAAAAGCAATTTCGCGCCGTGCTTGATAATCCCGCCAAATTCCTGCTGCGTGCCGGGTAGAAATCCCGGAACGTCTTCAAACGTGATGAGCGGAATGTTGAAAGCATCGCAAAAGCGAACGAAACGTGCGGCTTTCACGGACGCACTGATGTCCAGAACTCCGGCAAGAAACGCCGGCTGGTTCGCGACGATGCCGACCGTGCTTCCATCAAGTCGAGCGAAACCGACCACAATATTTTTAGCGAAGTGTTCGTGGACCTCGAAGAATTCGCCATCATCCGCGATTGCGTGGATCACATCCTTGATATCGTAAGGCTTTTGCGGGTCTTCGGGAACGAGCGCGTTGAGCGCCGGGTGTGCGCGGTCCCAGGGGTCAGTCGAAGCGCGGCGAGGGGGGTCGTCGAGATTGTTCGACGGCAAGTAGCTGAAGAGTTCGCGAATCATGGCGAGGCATTCGGCGTCGTCGCGCGAAACAAAATGCGCAACGCCGCTTTTCTCGTTGTGCGTCATGGCGCCGCCGAGCTCCTGCTTGGTCACTTCCTCGTGTGTCACGGTTTTGATAACGTCCGGACCGGTGACGAACATGTAAGAAGTGTCGCGCGTCATAAAAATGAAATCGGTGATAGCTGGTGAATAAACCGCGCCGCCCGCGCAAGGTCCCATGATCGCGCTGATCTGCGGTATCACTCCGCTGGCCAGCGTATTACGGAGAAAAATCTCGGCGTAGCCCGCAAGCGACATCACGCCTTCTTGAATTCGCGCACCTCCGGAATCATTTAAGCCGATTACGGGAGCGCCAGCTCGCATCGCCAGGTCCATAATTTTCGTGATTTTCGAGGCGTTGGCTTCGGAGAGCGAACCGCCAAAGACGGTGAAGTCCTGGGCGAAGACATATACGAGCCGGCCATCGATGCGGCCATAGCCGGTGATGAAGCCATCCCCAGGCGGACGCTGCGTTTCCATGCCGAAATCGTGCGAATGATGGCGCACGAACTTGTCGAGCTCTTCGAAGGAACCGTCGTCGAGCAGCAAGTCAATTCGTTCGCGCGCGCTTAGCTTCCCCTGCTTGTGCCCGCGTTCGCGACGCTCCGCTCCGCCGCCGGCTTCAGCTTCAGCGTTGAGCTTGCGCAACTCTTCCAGGCGGTCATGATGTTTGCGATGTTCGGTCATGGGAAAGCAGCGCTTTCGTCTCGATCAGAAATGCCGCTGATTAAACACGGCTCACGCTAGCACGATGTGGGACGGAATGCGAGAGGCCGGGCACATCTAGAAGGCGAAAGGGATGTAGAATGGCTGCCGTTTTCCCATCACAAAGGAAATCCCGACACGAAGGAGAGTCTCATGTCGTTCGGCACAATGCTTCGCTCATCTCGCGTAACCAATTGCGTTCGTTTTTCTGGGCTCATCCTAGTGCTGATGAGTTTTGGGCCGGCGGTCTTTGCCCAGGATGCAGCCGTCGACAGCAAGCTGAAGGGCTTCGATTCCTACATGGAACAAACGCTGAAAGATTGGAATGCACCGGGGATCGGCGTGGGAATTGTTATTAACGACAAACTGGTGTTCGCCAAAGGGTACGGCTATCGAGACTACGAGAAAAAGTTACCGTTCACGCCGACAACGCTGGTCCAGATCGCGTCCAACAGCAAGCTGTTCACGGCTGTGTCCGCAGGGATGCTAGTGGAGGAAGGGAAACTCACGTGGGATAAACCGGTCCGGCAATCGGTGCCTACTATTCAGTTCTACAACGACGAGCTGAACAACAACGTCACTTTGCACGACATGCTCTCACATCGCACGGGCGTGACGCGACACGACCTGATCTGGTTCAAATCTGACTTCACCAGGAAACAGCTGTTTGAAAAGCTAAAATACCTGGAGCCCGAACAGCCCATGCGGCAGACTTTCCTCTACAACAACCTGATGTTTTCGGGGGTAGGAGAGATCATCGAGTTGAAATCCGGAAAGCGCTGGGAGGACTTCGTGCGCGAACGCATACTCTCGCCGCTGGATATGAACAACACCACCTACACCATCTCCGACATGCTGAAGAGCCCCGATCACGGCGTGCCGTACGAGGAAAAACGCGACTCGTTCGAGCTCTATAAAGGACCGTATTACGAGGACACCGAGGGCGTGGCCCCGGCGGGCGGAATTATCTCGAATATCGACGAGTTATCGCACTGGCTGATCGCTCTGATGAACGACGGAAAATACAATGGGACGCAGGTATTGTCGGCCAATGTTCTGAAGGCCACGCTGCAACCGGCCATCGCGCTGCCCAACGTTACTGGAGAATCGCAAGGATTCTGGGAGTTGTTCAATGCGGCCTACGGCATGGGACGAGAGACCGCCTCTTACCGGGGACATCTGCTCACCATGCACGGCGGTGATCTGCCCGGCTTTCACTCCCAGATTTCTTTCATGCCCAACGATCACATTGGCGTGATCGTCCTAGTAATCGGCGATCATAGCGCTCCTCTCTACAATGTGGTCAGCTACAACGTGTACGAACGGCTGCTCGGAATGGACCAAACGCCGTGGAGCCAGCGGCGACTGGCGCAACGGCTGGCCGACAAGAAAGCGGGAACCGCGGGGCGGGCCAAAGCCGGCGAAGACCGAGTGCCCAACACTAAACCCTCTCACGCCCTGGCAGACTATACCGGCGATTACGAAAACCCTGCATACGGCATCCTGAAAATCGGGATCAAGGACAATCAGCTTCAATTTGGATTTCACGAATTCCAATTTCCGTTGAGCAATTTCCATTACGACCGGTTCGATACGCCTGACGACGAGCTCTACGGCAGATTCTCGGTAAACTTCCGGACGTCTCCCCAGGGAGACATTGATAGTGGGGTCATTTCTCTCGATCAAGCGGAGGTAACTTTCACACGCAAACCCCCGGCACTGGAAGCAAGTTTACTAGAGAAGCTCGCGGGCACTTACCTGACCCCGGACAAAACCAAGTTTCAAGTCCTCTATCAACCAGGCACCGGCCTTTCGCTAGCATTTCCGGGAGCGCCCCCGCAGCCGCTCATCCCGCTTAAAGGTCTCCAGTTCAGGACTCCGCAATTCGCCAATGAGATCTTCGAGTTCGTGATGGAAGATGGGAAGGTGAAGGCTTTGAAGGATCGCGACCCGTCTGGCGAAGTTTCCTTCGAGCGGCAATGAGGACGGTTCCCGGCGACGTCAAAACGAACTGAGGGGGCACTGCACGTAGCAGTGACGTTATTCGCGGCAGGCATCCGCGGTGACGGGCACGCTCGCGGGGACAGGCAACGGCGCAAGGTCGTACTTGACCAGAAGCGCGTTTACCGGTGCGAATCCTTGCGCCGCCAGATCGCGCCACGCGGTAATATTTTTGTTCAGGCTGGCGCAGGATTCGTTCAGGGCTGACTCGGCGGTTTGTGAAGGAGCTGCGTCGCCGCTTTCGATCATGAAAGAGACGCGAGCCAGATCGCGGTGGATGGGGCCGATCCCTGGGGCTTTTGGCGTGCCCTCCTGAATCAGTTCAATCTTTTTGTCGAGAACCTTCAGTGCGTCAGCTAAATCCTTTTCCGCGGGAGCTTGCGAAGGTGCGGTAGCTGAATCTTTCGGTTGCACGCTTTGCTTTGGTTCATTGGCTGCACTCTTTACCTGACCTGCAAGGTCTTTCTGGCGAGCGGCGATGGCTTGGCGTATGGGAGCGATGGCGAGGTAGGCCTTGTAACTTGACGCCAGACCAGCGGTGATTTTATTTCCCGCGTCCAATTGCTTTACAAGATCGGCCTGAGAGGCGTGGACTCGTGGATCGAGCGAGATAGTGAACGGCTGCTTCATCAGCACTCCATTGGCGATGAGCACAGCTTCGTATTGGCCGGGGACGGCGAGCGGGCCGAGAGTTTGTTCGCGCGGAGTGTCTTCGGGAATCGCGTGGTCGGAAAGTGTGTACTCCACGTAGTCGAGAATGTTGCCGTAGTAGCTGAAGGGCAGCGTTTTAGGAGAATCGTAACGCAGATCCCAAACGAAGCGGTTGTGTCCCACATTTTTTGAAAGCGCCGCGAGAGCGCCGAACCAGTACTCCGGAACATTCTTGGGAGTGGTATCAGGAGTCGGCGCGAGACTCGTAAATCGCCGCACGAATTTTCCCTGCGCATCGTGAATCTCGAGCGTAATGACGCCAGGGGGAGCGGATTTCAAGTAGTAATCGAAGATTGCGCCGTCGGGCGGATTTTTTCCGGCCGGCGTTTCGGGAGGCATCGGAGTTTCCTGGTCGTTATCCCAGCGAACGCGCACTGCGGGAGACGGCCGCAACAAGTATGCGTTCGCGCTGGTTATTTCGGGCCCCGCCTGGCGCAACGGCGAGAGGTCATCGAGAATCCACATAGCGCGGCCGTAGGTGGCGGCTACCAGATCGTCGCCATGCACGGCGATGTCGCGTACGTCGGACGCAGGGAAATTTAATTGTAGAGACTGCCAGTGATCCCCGTCATCGAAAGAAACATAGATCGCATTTTCAGTCCCGGCATACAGCAGTCCTTTGCGCGCAGGATCTTCGCGAACTACGCGCGCGAGCCAGGAATCCTCGAAGCCTTCGGTAATTTTTTGCCAGGATTTGCCCGCGTCGTGAGTGCGGTACACATATGGATGCTTGTCCCTCGAGACTTGTGTGACGATGTAGGCCGAATCGGCGTCGTAGTGTGAAGCTTCGATGGCTACGATGGTGCTTTTGGCGGGCAAGTCAGCGGGTGAAACGTTCTGCCAGGTTGCGCTGCCGTCTCGCGTGAGTTGAATCAAACCGTTGCTGGTGCCGGCCCAAATCACTCCCGCCCGGGCAGTCGACGGCGCGAGAGCCGTAAGAGCGGCAGGCCGATTCGGGCGCTGCAGTTCGAATTCTTTTTCGTCGGAGTCCGTACTAGCAGCGCCCACTTCGTCGGAGTCTTTCCGGCCATCAGGAGAAATAATTTCGTCAGACGCAGGCGCGTGACCGGAGGCACCTGCGGGCGATTTTTCGCCCTTCGCGGGAGCGCCGGGCGGGACTGTAAGATCGGGACTGATTGTTTCCCAGCTTTCGCCAGCGCTCGTGGTCTTCATCAAATACTGCGTACCGAGGTAAAGCGTCTTTGGATCCTGGGGCGAGAAAACGAGCGGAGCCATCTGCGAAGTTCGAAACGTCGTGCCGCGCACGAAAACGTGTGTGATCTGGCCTGTAGTCTTGTCGAAGCGCACGACGCTGCCGTACCAGCCGCCGGAGTAGACGATGTTTGGATCTGTAGGGTCTGGCGCGATGAAACAGAATTCAAATCCGCCGATAGAGAACCAATCGCGGAAGCTGATTTCGCCGTAGTCGCTGCGATTCGGGACCGCGACAGTTCCGCTGTCTTGCTGCGGCGCGTAGGCGTAGTAGGGAAATTGATTGTCGGTGATCACGTGATAGAACTGTCCAGTGGGCTGGTTAAACCAACTGCTCCAGGTCTTGCCGCCGTCCACACTGATTGTGGCGCCTTGATCGACGCCAAGAATCATTCGCTGGGAATTTCGCGGGTCAATCCATAGCACGTGATAATCGTCGCCTCCCGGCGCGCCTTTGTAGGCGGTGAAGTTCGTGCCGCCGTCGGTGGAGCGATAAACCGTGGTCTGCATCACGTAAACCGTGTCCGCATTGTTGGGGTCCACAAAAATACGGCTGAAGTAAAGATTTCCCAAGACGCGCGAGTCGGTCGTAATTTTGCGCCAAGTCTGCCCGCCATCGTCAGAGCGGAACAAACCCGGCTCGGTGATGGCAAACACACGCTGGCCGCGAGTTCCAGGAGCGACAGCGAGACCGATGCGGCCCAACGGTTGATCGGTAGGAAAGCCGGTGGTGGGGAGTTCTTTCCAAGTGGACCCTTCGTCGAGCGATTTATAGATCCACGAATTGGGCTTTTTCGAGTCATCCGGAGGGCCCTGGAAGAAATCATAGGGCTTCCACAGCGCGGTGTAGAGCACGCGAGGATTGTTGGGATCTGCGACTGTGTCTGCGGCGCCGGCGAAGTCATCGCGGTAGAGCGTCTTCGTCCAGCTATTACCGCCGTCAGTGGATTTGAAAATGCCGCGCCAAGGACTCGATGCCGCGACGCCGAGGATGGGATGGCCTAGCGCTCCGACAACGACGATGTTGGGGTCGTGCGGGTCGACGATGATCGAATTGATATAGCGAACATCTAGCAAGCCGACGTGCGTCCACGTTGCTCCGGCATCGGTGGATTTATACATTCCATTGCCGTCGGTCTGCTCGCCGGTCCCGACATAGACGACATTGGGGTTCGACGGAGCTGTTGCTACGGCTCCAATCGAAGCGACATGCTGATCGTCAAAAATCGGTTTCCAGACGCGGCCAGCGTCCGTTGTCTTCCACACTCCGCCGCCGGGAGTGCCCATGTAATAGACTGCGACGTCTCCTGGGATCCCCGCCACAGCGGAGACGCGGCCCGCTCGATAGGGTCCGATCAAACGCCAGCGCATTCCGGCGTAGAGGCTGGGATCGACCGGCTGAAGGTTCTTCTGCTGGGCAGGCAAGGATGCGGCCAGCATCGTGAATCCGAGAAAGACGACCGCAAGGAATCGCTGAGTGCGAATCAAAATATCCTCCAGAAGCATGAAAAGTGTATCACCGCTGACACTTTCCCTGAATCTACGGCGGAACTGCGGTAGTTGAACGTCACGCGGTCACTCGCAAGCAAACATCGTCGGAGGCTTCGACCCTGAAACGGCGTCAGTGCAAGCCCGACCAATCGTCAGCGAGCAAAATCGAGTTACTCGGGTTGGAGGGATCGTACTTCACGCTGGCAGTTTGGCCGGTGGCAATACGAGTCAAATGCAAACGCTCTTCGAGGCCGGTAACATCCTGGGCGGTTTCGTAAGTGACGCCGGAAATCGAATAGGTGTAGTAAAGCAGCTTTTGCGTTCCGTTTGACGCAGCCGTGGCGGGCTTGCGTTTTTCGAGGATGCTGGAAGGCCGCGCTTCGTGCGAGTCGCGCGAGTGCTCGACGATTTCCAGAATTTGTCCTTCGACGATGCGTCCCACGCGGTTTAGAAACGCGCAACGTTTGCGTTCGATTTCGCCGGCGTCTTCCGGCTCGCGCCGCAGCCAGAAAATAACGCCGGCCAATGCCAGAGCTGCAATGCCCGCGAGGGGAAGCCAATTGTGCCAATCTTTTAGTAATTCTTTCAAAGCTCGCCTTACGCTCCTGCAGGAACATTACGGCCAGAGGCGGATACGGATCAATTTTCCGCGCCTTCAGGCGGCCCGATTACAGGATTTCGCAGCGTGCCGACGCTGCTGACGCTAACTTCAACAATATCTCCCTCACTCAGGGAGCCGACACCGGAGGGCGTGCCAGTAGCAACAACGTCGCCGGGCTCGAGCGTCATCACCTGCGCGATGTAGCGAATTATAACATCAAGGGAAAAAATCATTTCCGAGGTGTGTCCATACTGTTTCCTGATGCCATTCAAGAACGTCTCGATGGTGAAGCCCGCCGGATCGAGCGCTGTCTCGATAACCGGGCCGAACGGACAGAACGTGTCGAAGCCCTTGCCGCGCGTAAACTGAGCGTCGAGCCTTTGGATATCGCGCGCGGTCACGTCATTGAGGCAGGTGTAGCCGAGAATGTACTGCGAAACATCTTCATCGGGCAGCAGGTTCCGGCAGCGGCGGCCGACGATCGCTGCGAGTTCGCCTTCGTAGTCAACACGCTTCGAAATACTGGGCAGGAGGATAGGTTCGTCAGGTCCCACGATGGACGACGGCGGTTTCAGGAAAATCAGCGGTTCTTTGGGAGCTTCGTTGTTGAATTCTCTCGCGTGCTCCAGATAGTTGCGGCCGACGCAGACAATTTTGCTCGGGGTGCATGGCGGAAGAAGCTTTACGGAATTTAGCTGCCAGGAGCGCCCGGCGCGTTCGCGGCGTCCCCAAAGATCGCCCAGGATCTCGTGTACCTCATTGCCGTCGATAACTCCGCTGCGGATTTCAGGGTGGATTTGATGATCCGAACGGTCCACGTCGTTGGCCGCGAATTCCAACGTCTGGAAGCGGCAGAGTTTCATCGATGATGGGCCGCAGGGTCGTTATGTCTGCGGCGTGGCGTGATTGGGTGATGCCGCGCGTGAATAACCATCCCGCTGACCCATGAACCGACGGCGAAAACCCCATAAACCACGGTTCCTTCAATGAAAGCCTGGAAGGGAGTGCGCAAAATCTGGAAGAGATTTCGAAAGAATATCCCCGCGATGTCGTAAGCGATGACGAACATCACCCATCCAATCATCGCCGCTGTGAACATCTGAATCGGGCGATTCAGAAAGCGCACCACCGGAATCAGCATGAAGATGACGAAGAGACCGTAGGACGCCGCGTTCCTTTCGAGCGCGCGATTATCGAGCCAGGGGAGCCGATTTGCCGCCACCAGCGCACCGAACATGACCATTATGAGCAGCGTGCCGAAGTAGAGTCCGGTCCACAAAGCGGGGCGAGGCTGCGGCTTGTGAGCTTTTGCCCCGATCATGCGATCGATGGGAGAACGATCGGTCATGGGTTCTTCGGCCGGCCTTCCACTGGAATGCTGGCGGGAGCGGGCTCGCTGGCGTGGCTTTCATTGCCAGCCCGGTCAACCGCAGTTGCAGTGTACATGTAATGGTGACTGGGTTCTGCATTCATATCGTGAAACGCAGGCGTAAGCAAGAGTTCCGAATTCAAACGTGCTCCCGGCACACCATCCTGCTCCGTACGATAGACGTTATACCCCGCTATGTCGGTTTCAGGGCTGATGGCCCAGGAGACGTCGAGATACCCAGGATTTTCACCCTGTGCCGGCACCACTACAACAACGAGTCCTTGAGGCGCGGCTGGCGGAAAAGTGTCGCGGGGAGTGACAACAATTAAGTTCGAGTCAGCTGATTCCAGTGTCACGTCCGGATACTGCGAAAGACTGCGAACGGAATACACGTAGGTGGTGCCGAATTCAACTTGCATGTCTTGAAAACTAGTTTCAGGCGTTTCACCGATGCGCGCGAACGGAACCTTCAGTTTCGGGACCTCACTCACCGATATGAACGCATTCGCCGCAGGCTCGGGCTGAGTCTGAACTCCTGGCACAGCTTCCGCGCGATAAATATGATAAGCGGCGATTGCCGGCGTGGTGCCCGCAGGCGTTTTTTTCGGCGGTGTCCAGCTGAGGACGATCCCGGCATGCGTAACTTCCGCCTTGACGTCCTCGATAGGATCGGCCGCCGGGTAAATGCGGACGTCGGCTTGATTCGAATCCGCTGATTCCTTCTTGATAGACGCTCGTGTGCGGACGGTATACGACGCTGTCCACCCTATGTGTTGGCCTAGATCGCCTGCATCCAGCGCACTTACGACGCGGACGTGGTTTTTCTGGGAATAATGATCCACCATCGCCGGAGGAATTGTGAGAATCAATTCTGCCGTCGCTTTCCCGGTAGGGGCTGTCGGCCCGGGAGCCGGCTCGAACTTGCGGTAAATCTCAATCGCGGGAGTTTGCTTCAGGGGACGCCGTTCCACGGTTTCTTTCGGCATCGTGAACGTCAGGATCACGTCATTACCTTGTTGTTGCGCTGCGAGGTCTGCAATCGCCGTGGGAACTTGAGCTTTTCGCTCAATCGGTTCGCCGGGTGCAGCACATCCAATGAGCCAAAGCGACGAAACCAAAAATGGAAAAAGAACAATGAGGATGAGCGGAGCGCGCGCTTTCGAGGCGAGGACGGGAGTTTGGTCCCCTCTGGTGACTTCCATTTTCCCTTTTCTAATTTCTAAAGGATGTAGCGGCTCAGATCCTGGTCTTTCACGATATTCGCAAGTTGCTTTTGCACGTATGCAGCATCTACTTTCACAGTTTTCTTTTTCATCTCGGGAGCTTCGAAGGAAATTTCTTCAAGCACTTTTTCGAGAATAGTGTGCAGCCTGCGAGCGCCTATGTTTTCGGTCTGCTCGTTCACTTTGGCAGCAAAACGCGCGATCGTTGCGATTGCGTCGTCGGTGAAGGAGAGCTTCAGCCCCTCGGTGTCGAGCAACGCGATGTATTGCTTGATGAGCGCGTTCTTGGGCTCGGTGAGAATCCGAACGAAATCGGCTTCCGTGAGCGAGCTGAGCTCCACTCGAATGGGAAAGCGGCCCTGTAGCTCCGGAATCAAATCCGAAGGCTTCGTTGTATGAAAAGCTCCCGCCGCGATAAAAAGAACGTGGTCTGTGCGGACCATTCCGTAGCGCGTGTTTACCGTAGTGCCTTCGACGATCGGAAGGATGTCGCGCTGAACGCCTTCGCGCGAAACGTCCGGGCCGTGTCCGGCTTCGCGGCCGGCGATTTTGTCGATCTCATCGACAAACAGAATTCCCATTTGTTCCACGCGATCGACGGCAAGACGCGTGACCTGGTCCATATCAATGAGACGGTTTTCTTCCTCTTGAATTAGATAATCAAAGGCTTCGGCCACCGTCATCTTGCGTTTCTTTTTCTGCTGGCCGAAAAATCCGGAGAGCATATCCTTGACGTTGATATCCATTTCCTCAACGCCCTGATTTGTGACGATTTCGAAGGCGGGCATGGCGCGTTCGCGAACTTCCACTTCCACCATCCGCTGGTCGAGTTTTCCCTCACGAAGCTGGGCGCGGAGCTTGTCGCGAGTGCGCTGCAATTGCTCGCGGCGCTGAGCTTCACCGGCGGGGTTCGCATCCGCGGGAATCGGCGAAGAGGGCAGAAGCAAATCCAGCAAACGCTCTTCGGCGGACTGCTCGGCGCGCTCGGCTACTTCGTCGAGTTTTTCCTCGCGGACCATGTCTATAGAGGTTTCCACCAGGTCGCGCACCATGGATTCCACGTCGCGGCCCACGTATCCCACTTCGGTGTACTTCGACGCTTCCACTTTTACAAACGGGCAGCCTGCCAGTCGCGCGAGGCGGCGCGCAATTTCCGTCTTTCCAACGCCGGTGGGGCCGATCATTAGAATATTCTTCGGGAGAATTTCTTCCGCAAGCTCGGGCGTGAGCTTTTGGCGCCGCACCCGATTTCGCAGCGCAATGGCAACGGCTTTCTTGGCAAGATTCTGCCCCACGATATATTTGTCGAGCTCGATGACGATTTCTCGCGGAGTCAGCTCGTCAAACGAGGGAAGCGGCTCGGGCTCGGCTGCCTGCGATTCACCTGCCAAGTAGATCACCATATCTTTCTCCGACTTTCCGGTCATAGTTCTTCGATGCTGAAATTGGCGTTGGTGAAAATGCAAATTTCGCTGGCGATGCGCATGGCTTCCTGCGAAATATCCTTCGCGCTGAGCTTTGTGAACTTGGAAAGCGCCCGCGCCGCAGCAAGCGCGTAGGAGCCGCCTGAACCGATGGCGCAGATGCCGTCGTCCGGCTCAATCACGTCGCCACTCCCTGAAAGCAGGAACGTGGATTTTGTGTCCGCGACAATCAAAAGCGCTTCAAGATGGCGCAAAGAGCGGTCGGTGCGCCAATCCTTGGATAATTCCACAGCGGCTCGCGGCAGGTTGCCGTGAAACTCCTGCAGCTTATTTTCGAAGCGCGAGAAAAGCGACAGCGCGTCTGCGGTGCTTCCGGCAAAGCCTGCGATGATCTTGTCATTGTAGAGGCGCCGTGTCTTCTTGGCGTTGTGCTTGATCACGCCTTCGCCCAGCGTCACCTGGCCGTCAGCCGTGAGCACAACTTTGTTGTCTTTCCGTACGCACAATACCGTCGTACCGTGCATCGGTTCACTTTTTCGCTTCATGGGCATCAGGTGATTATACCCCTCGCGCGCCGCATCGGCCAATTGAGTGCATGGTACTGTTTTTTGGCACGATTGAATCCATGTAGACGCATAACTTGGCTGGCCTATGCGAGGCCGGTATCCAAAGCCGCATAGAACGCATCGAGTTCGGCGGGTTGCGTAAAAATGTGCGTGGCTATGCGGATGTGGTCTGGCCCGCCGGCAACACGGATATTTCGCGAGGCGCATTGGTCCATCACAGGCTTGAGGTCGAGCTTGCCTTTCGATTGATTAGGTTCGAACGTTACGAGGCCGCCGTAAAAACGGTCGGCGCTCGCATTGGTGATGGTGAGTTGCGGATGGCGCGAGACGCGGTCACGTACTTGCGATGCCAGTTCGTGAATACGCGCGTAAACAACGTCGGGTCCCAGTTGCTGGTGGAAATCGAGCGCAGCCTTCAGACCGACCATCACGGAGAGGTTGGAAGTGCCAAACCATGAAAAACGGTAGGCTTTCATATCGTAGTTGTTCCAGTTAGCGGTAGCGATGTTCACCCACAAATCCTTCAGGCGCTCGTCACGTATGTAGAGCGTGCCGGTGCCCTTCGGCGCCATTAGCCACTTGTGCGGGCTTGTAGCGTAAAAATCACAGCCGATATCGTGGAGGTCGAGTGGGATCTGACCGATGGCATGCGCACCGTCCACTTGCGAGAGGACGCCGCGGCTTCGTGCCAACGTGCAGATTTCCTTTGCCGGAAGAATCACCCCGGTTACCGTAGTGATATGGCTGAAAAATATCACACGCGTTTTTTCAGTAAGCGCGCTTTGAAAACGTTCGACGATTTCTTCCACGCTGGCCGGCGGCTTCGGCAGCGCGACCGTGTTTAACTTGACGCCGAAGCGCGCGGCTTTCTGTTCCCAGGGACAACGGCCGCCGGGATGTTCCTGGTCGGTGAGCAGCACTTCATCGCCGGGCTTCAGATCGAGACCGTTTACGACCACGTTGTTAGCTTCGGTTGCGTTGCGAACCAGCGCGAGTTCGTCGCGGTTCACATGGAGATAGGCCGCCAGAGCATCACGCAATGCGTGCAGACGGTCATTTTCTTCATAACCGAACCAGGGATAAGCCGGCTCACGGTATTCCTCGGCGGAAAGAATATGGTCGATCATCGCGCGGAGAACGGGGAGCGGCGAGCAGCCGACAGAACCGCAATTCAGATCGATGCGGTCCGGCGCAAGCAGCCACTGGGCTCGCATGCCAGCCCAGTAACGCGTCGGATCACTCGAAAGTAGATCGCGCGCAGGGAGCGGGGCGGATTGCGTGCAGAGAATTTGCTCTGCGCGCTGGAACGGCATACCCAAAAGCGTGGCTGCGACAGCTGCGCGTCGAATGAAATCGCGTCGAGGAAGCACAAGGACCTCCGAATGATTGGCCGGGGGAATTATGCTCCCGGGCATGCTGATTCTGCTAGTGGCGGGAGGTAAGAAGAGAAGCTCGGAAGAAATCCGCAAAACCCAAAATCAAATTAGCAGAACGAAATCGCGGAGCCGCCAGATTATTTGTCGGTTTCGCTGGTTGAGGAGTCTTTTGACTTCTTGTCTCTCGGTTTTTTGCCGATTTTGGCCCAACGCTCGTCGAGAGATTCTTTGGTGAAGATGGAATCGGAAAGATTCGTGTTGTACTCGCACTTATCGAGGAACACCTGGAAGACCTTGATCCCGTTGCGGTCGCGAGTGATTTGGAACGGCGTTTGGATGCCCGAAAAGGGATGATAGTTTGAGAAGTATTCGACTTCTTCCGTACGCATGCGCGTATTGGCGTTGCGCGTGTCTATGACCATGCGAATGGGCAGGTGTGAGGATTTCGCAATCGCTATGCGGATGGTGCGGTTCTCACTGTCCACCAGTTCAACCCAGTCTGACTCATGCAGATCCACCACGTCGGGCCCGCCGTAGCGAAAAACCATATCCGGCTCATGGATTCTGTGCCGGAGAATATTGTCGATATCCGTCTTCATATCGTCCTGATAGCGCGCGAGGTCAGCAGTGCGCGCCTCGGTGACCCCACCGCGATCGAGATCCCAGCCTTTATCACCGTTTCTCACTTCAATGATATTGCGCTTGGGAAGATTTTCCTGGCGATCTTTGAACGGAGGGTTGGGGATTGTGTAGTCCTCGAAGTGACCATATCCATTGAGTTCACCGGAATGTCCGAACTGGCCTACGCGTCCGGTGCAAGTGACGTCACGAACATTCAAGTATGCTGCGCCGCCCAGCCCCTCAATCGCCTGTTGCAAAATTTCCTTGGCTTTCGCCGCGCTTTGCGCAGGCATCATCACCTCGGATTCTTGCGCCGACGATTCCGCCACAACTGCAAGAAAAGCAAATACCAGGGCGGCCGCTGCCGCAAGCCTGCGCGCGCTTATCCACAAAGGACGGAACCTCCATTTACGTTGATTACTTCTCCGGTGATGAAGGTTGCCAAGTCCGATGCGGCAAAAAGGATGGGACCTGCAATTTCTTCCGCCGTCGCCACGCGCTTCAATGCGATGGGAGCCAAGGCCGACTTCATTCCGGCTTTTTTATGCAGCACCGACGCCGACATGTCGGTATCCACCCAGCCCGGCGCGACGCAGTTTACCAGTATGTTGTGACCGGCGAGCTCGGAAGCTAGCCCCTTCACAAAACTGATGATCGCACCTTTGCTGGCCCCGTAATGCGAATGGAATGCTTCGCCGCGCTGTCCAGCGGTGGAACTGATGGCCACAATGCGCCCGCCTTTCTGCGCGATCATGTGCGGCACCGCGTAATGAATCACGGCATAGACGCTCTTGAGATTCACGCGGATCATTTCATCCCACTCGCGCTCTGTGAGCTTTTCAATCGGAGTGTCCTGCTCATTCCAGATGCCGGCGTTTGCCACAAGGATATCCAAGCGGCCGAGCCGTTCGCGGGCAAAGTCGACGAGTTTTTTCGCATCTGCCATTTTGCCCAAATCGGCCTTGAACGATTCCACGCGCGTGCTGTGCTTGCGCGCTTCCTGTTCTACCTGATCGGCAGCCTCGCGATTGCGGTGATAGTTGAAAACTACATCGGCTCCTGCTTGCGCGAAGAGCTTCACGGATGCCGCACCAATCCCGCGCGAGCCTCCGGTTATAAGTGCGGCCTTTCCTGCCAGCGAAATCATCTAAACCCCCAGCAAAAAATTGATAACAGTCCACAAAGTTTCAAAAGCCGCTGCAAGACAAGTTAACAGAATTTTGTTGAGCTATGAATGTACCGGCGCTTTGCGCGCTGCTTTCACCAGTTCGCGAAACAAAGCCTGTGCTAGCGAATCCCCTTCAATCATGCGCTCCGGATGCCATTGCACCCCGGTAACCCAGTTCGAATCGCCCGTCCATTCGACCGCTTCGATCACGCCGTCTGATGCGTGCGCGCTCACGCAAAGATCGTGGCCCAGATCGAGAATTGACTGATGGTGCGAACTGTTCACGTTCACTTCGTGTTGTCCAGCTAGTCGGGCGAGGCGCGATCCTGGCTCGATTCGCACCACATGAAACGGCTCTGATGCGCCTTTTTCCCATTTGTGCTGAATTTCAGTTTGGATTTCGCTCGGGATGTCCTGAATCAGAGAACCGCCTAGGAAAACATTCAGGCTCTGAACGCCGAAGCAAATAGCGAGAACGGGCTTGTGTTCGGCAAACACATGCGTCAGAAGCGCGAAGTCAGTTTGTTCGCGATTGGGATCGGAATCTCCACATTCCCGTAGCCGCACAGCGTGAAAGTGCGTTGGCTCAACGTCCGCGGGGCTCCCTGGCAGCACTATAGCGTCGAGCGTATGCGCGATTTCTTTCAGCTGGTCCGGCGAGAGCGCGAGAGATACCTCCACTGGTTCGCCACCGGCGCGGAGGACGCCCTCGCAGTACCTTTCGTATTTATCGCGCTCCCCCGTAAGTTCTTCTTTTCGTGTGCGATAGGGGATACCGACTCGCGGTGCTTGGGTGCATTCAGATACCATGGAATCCTCATCCTACCATTGAGAGTCAGCGCCAGCAACCTCGCGAAGATGTTCGGTCGAATTCGGGCGAGGAAATCTCTAGGCAGGTTAACGGAAGGGGGCGCACAACACGCCGTGCGAATCAGAACGAGCTGGCGCTCATGGTGATCAAAGGCAGTGAAGAATTTGACCGCCGGGCTGTCGAGGCGGGCTTCCTCGGAGGGTGAGTCTTCACCCAAGTGTCGTAGTTCTGCTTCATCTGATCGATATGGTGCGGGATGTGTCGTTCCTGAATCTCAATCCAGCCGCTCAAGCTTAGGTGTCCGTCGGTTGGGTGATTCACAGTATGTTCCCAAACCGTTTCGGGCAATGCGACGAGCAGTTGATACGTCGCCTTGCGCAGGCGACGAATAATTTCGAGTGCCTCGCGCGTGCTTTGGTGAAAGTAGCCCAGAGTGCCGGCCCAACGTGCCGGATCAAATTTCATTACCGGGCTTTCGGGCTCGGCGATAAAACGCCGGCAGCGGATGTAGGCGCTGGCTTCGCTGTCAGCAAGGTGCAGAATAATCTCGTGGATGCTCCAGCGGTCATGCGAAGGCTTATGAAGCCACATTTTCTTGGGAAACTGGCGCAGCGCGGCCGACAGCAGAGCCGGCGCACGGCCGAATGATTCCAATTGTTGTCGTCTCACTTCGCGGTTCATGGACACCTCCTGCATTGTTTTCTTAGACGCACAAGTTGCATTTTGGCTGCCAGCACCTACGTGAATAAACGAAGAAATGCTGTTGATTGTTCCAACACAAACTAAAGTGCTTAAAAGCTGAACTAAGAGCGTCCGACTTAGGGAAAACCGTGTTCGGGGATGGGACAGATAACGCGTCCCGATTTCAAAAAACATTACAAATAGGGTTTTTGGGTGCTATTTCACATAGACATCCGCAAACCCGAAAACAATTTATGCAGAATGTGGAAGGCAACTACCGGCTTGCGGGAGGCTTGACGGTCGGCTCTTGAATAGATGGTTTTTTTGTCTCGCATTTGCGCCAGATGGCGTGAATATCCCCGACCAGATAGAGCGAACCCGCGACAAACACAACATCTCCGGGATCGGCGAGCTCAACTGCGCGATCGACCGCTTCGGCGGGATCGGGAACTACAAATGAACGTTTCGCAAAATGGCCGGTAACCTCCGAAAGCAGCCGCGCAGAGATCGCGCGCGACTGGCGCGGCATCGTAAAAATCACAGCCTCGGCGCGTGAAAAAAGCAGGCTCGCGATTTCGTCAACGGCTTTGTCGCGCATGGCGCCGTAAACCAAAAATATGCGGCGACCTGCGAAGTTCTCCTCCCAAAAGCTTAGAAGCTCTCTGGCCCCAGCTGGGTTGTGCGCGCCGTCGAGATACACGTCGGGCCGCTGAGAAATGCGTTCGAGGCGGCCAGGCCAACGCGCTGTCGCGATTCCGCGCTCGATTGCTTCATCGCCAATTGAATATCCTCCTTCCGCGAGAAGGCGGGCAGCGGTGGCGGCGGCCAATGCGTTTTGAACCTGAAAACGCCCTGGGAGCGCTGGCGCGATAGAGAGTTTTGGAGGCGATTGCGCAAACGTGGCGGCTGCGCTATAGAAGCCGCCTGACACTTTCATATCTTCGATGTTCCACGATTCAACCACTTGCACCAGTCTGGCATTCATTTCCGCGGACCGGCGGGCGATCACGGCGGTGGCTTCGGGCCGCTGTGCCGCACTCACCACCTTGGCGTTAGCCTTAATAATCCCGGCTTTTTCCGCGGCAATTTCTTCGATGGAGTGTCCCAGGTAATTTTCGTGGTCGTAATCGATGGGCGTGATTATGGCGACCCCAGGATTAACGATGTTTGTCGCATCGAAACGCCCACCCATACCGACTTCGAATATTGCGAACTCAACGCGGTGTGAGGCAAAAGCTAGAAAAGCCATTGCCGTGACGCATTCGAAGAACGTCGGATGGGCTGCAAGCCTGCCCGAAGCCATGAGTGATTCGATTGAGGAGCGCACGCAAGTCCAAGCGGCCGCGAAATCCTGGTCAGACATATCCTTGCCCTCGATGCGGATACGTTCGTTGATGCGCTCGAGGTGCGGAGAAGTATAAAGCCCGGTTCGTATGCCGGCAGTTCGCATGATGGATTCGAGCATCGCCGCGGTGGAGCCTTTGCCGTTTGTCCCGGCGATGTGTGCGCAGGGCATAGCACGATGGGGTTGACCCAAATCCTCAGCAAGGATGCTGATATTTTCGAGGCCGAATTTCTGCACGGGAATTGCTACGGAAGAAATTGCTGTAAGGGCAGCGGACGCGAATCTCGCAGGCTGGCGTGGCGCCGCCAGTTCTTTTCCAAGCGAAAGGAGCGCGCGAACGGATTCTTCGTAGTTCATATTTGCTGCGGAATTTTATCCGAGGAAAAAATTCAGCGCCTGAGTGATGTAGGGCTTCAGCTCCTTGCGCGAAACGACTGCGTCAAGGAAACCGTGGTCCAGAAGAAATTCCGCGGTCTGAAAGCCCTCCGGGAGCTTTTGCCGGATAGTCTGTTCAATTACGCGCGGCCCGGCAAATCCGATCAGCGCTCCAGGTTCGGCGATATTCAAATCGCCCAGCATCGCATAGCTCGCGGTAACACCACCGGTCGTCGGATCCGTGAGAATGGAAATGAACGGCACGCGCGCTTCGTCCAAGCGGGCTAGGGCTGCGGAAACCTTGGCTAGCTGCATCAAGCTGACCACGCCTTCCATCATGCGCGCTCCGCCTGAACAGGAAACGATAATCAGCGGAATTTTCCGGGCCAACGAGCGCTCGATCGCTCGCGCCACTTTTTCGCCGACCACCGCACCCATCGAGCCGCCGATAAACCCGAACTCCATCGAGCAGCAGATAACCGGCCGGCCGTTCAAATGGCCTTCGGCGGAGAGGATCGCGTCTTTCATTCCCAATTTATGCTGCGCGTCTTTCAGGCGTTGCGCGTAAGGCTTTGTGTCAGTGAAATGGAGCGGGTCGCTCGAAGCGAGTTCGCTGTCGAGTTCGGTCCACGGTTCGTCATCGAGCAGGAGCTCGATCCTCTTGCGCGCGCCCAATCGGAAATGGTGATCGCATTTCGAACAAACTTCCCAGTTCGCCTCCAGGTCTTTTTTCCAGATGATGGCCCGGCAGGAACCGCACTTTGTCCACATACCTTCGGTGCGTACGCGACGTTCTTCCACCGGCGTGGGGTTCTCGATCGGTTTTTTGTCCCGCTTAAACCAAGCCATGGCTAGTAATCGATCCCTCGCTGAGCGAGGATTCCTTTCGTGTACGGATGTTTCACCTCACGCATTTCCGTCACCAGGTCCGCAGCTTCGACGAGTTTCGGATGCGCATTGCGGCCGGTACAAATCACATGGACGCGCTCGGGACGTTTTGTGAGCGTTTCCACGACGTGCTGCGGATCAAGCATTTTATAGCTTATTACGTAATTGATCTCGTCAAGCACAACGAGGTCGTACTTTTCGCTGTATATCTGCTGGCGGCCGTACTCCCAGGCCTGCTCGCATAGGCGGACATCTTCGGGGTCTGTCTCCGCTCCGCCGACCTTGACGAATCCGCGTCCCATCGGCAGAATTTCGAACTTGTCGTCACCGAGCATTTTTGCGGCATCCAGTTCGCCGTAATGCCACGAGCCCTTGATGAACTGCACCATCAACACTCGCAGCCCTTGCCCCACAGCGCGAAAGGCGGTACCCAGGGCGCAGGTAGTCTTACCTTTCCCGGGTCCAGTGTAAACAATAAGTAGTCCCTTACCTTCCGGCATTAGTGCGCGGCTCGCAACAACGATTTACAATACTGGCCGCCCTCCAGCGAAAGGTCAAGCTGCCTCGGGTTGTGCGCTGACTAGGCAAGGCTAAGGAAGGCTGTCGCCATCATTATGGGATATACTTCAGGCGAAATACGGGTTACTGGCGCTTGGTGAGAAAGACCCGCTGGATTGCGTCCGTTGGCTGCACGGCTATTCAATCTTCTCTAAGAGGAGCTAATATGCTGAAACGTTCTGCGTTTTTCACGGCGATGTTTCTAGGCGCCGCCATTCTGGCTACTTCCGGCTACGCACAGGGCCAGAGCCCACGCCCCAGCCCGTCAGCTACGGCAAATTGCAGCTTCAGCGATGGCAAGACCGTGGCCGTGGCCTATTCGAGCCCACGCGCCAAGGGCCGCAAGATCTTTGGCGTCCCCAACTCGGATCCGAAGCCCCTGGTTCCCTATGGCGAAGTCTGGCGCGCAGGCGCGAACGAAGCCACCACGCTCACGATTGACACCGACGCGGTGATCGGAGGCAAGACTGTGCCCGCTGGTACCTACACACTTTTCACGATTCCGAACCAGGATAAATGGACTCTGATCATCAACAAGACGACGAAGAACGCCAAGGGCGGTCCATTGTGGGGCGTTCCTTATCCGGGCGAGGAGGGCGACTTCGCGCGCGTGGATATGAAGGCCTCCAAGTTGGGTTCGTCGGTTGAGAACTTCACGATTTCGTTCGATAAGTCAGGTTCCGGATGCGTAATGAATCTGGACTGGGAAACGACGCGAGCCTCGATCGAAATTTCGGAGAAAAAATAGACGTAGTTTGCGGACACCTGTTCACTAAACGCTAAACCAGATGCAGGTGTTTGACCAGGCTTGCCGCCGTCTGCGTAACCCGCGGGCGAGCGGCCTCCGACATCGGCTTATTGCCCGCGGCATCGCGTTCGCGCAACACCAGCCAAACGCCGGGCCGGTGAACGTTCTTGTCGTGGCAAATCGCGCCCGTAAGCTGCGTGATTTCGAGATTGCTTCCGTCCAGCTCCACACTGAAAAAAGATCGCACTTCGTCCAGTAAATCCTTGAATCCTTGCGATGCGAGCATCGGATCCACGTCGCGCGGAATGGAAGCTTCTACCTCTAGCAGATCGTAATCCGATAGTGGCTCGGTGATAATTATCTCCACCGAAGCGCTGGGAGCCCCAGCATCATATGAAATTTTTACGGGCATCTTGATCCCATTGTTGCAGAAGACGGCCTACTTCGGATAGGGGTGGGCTGCCAGAATCGCGAAGGCACGATAGATTTGCTCGGCTAGAACGACGCGGGCGAATTCGTGCGGCATGGTGAGAGTTGAAAGCGAGATCCTCTGTTTCGCTTTGGCACGAATTTCCTCGGGAAAGCCCTCCGCGTCGCCGCAAAGAAAAACCAGTTCGCGCGTGCCGCGGTCGCGTAAATCGCCCAGCCAGCGCGCGAATTGTTGCGACGTGTATTGCTTGCCGGCAGCATCCAACAACACAATCGTTGCCGCAGGATCAACTTTTAGTTTCTTGAGGGACGAATGACCCCCATCACGCAGCACCATGACTTCCATTTCAGAGTAATGTTTGATGCGTCCAACGTAATCATCGAGAAGAGCGTGAACTTCCTCTCGCCGCATCTTTCCAAGCATGACTAAACGAATTTTCACGATCTTATCGCTTCGAAGAATGCGGCTCAGATGAGGTCGTATTTTTTCCGCTTCTCCAGCAGGGTCTTGCGGCTGATGCCCAGAATATCCGCGGCGCGTCCTATTTTGTAGTGCGTCCCTTCCAGGGTCAGCTCAATAGCCTCGCGCTCCAGATCTTCCAGCGAACGCAGCATCCCTGTAAGCCCGTGCTCGTTGCCGGCTGCGCGCAGAATCTCAGGAAATTCCTGGGGTGACAATAGCGGCTCCTTGGCAAACACCAGCGCGTGTTCCACCGCGTTCTTCAACTCGCGAACGTTCCCGGGCCAAGCGTAGGCCTGCAGCATTTCCAGCGCTTTGGGATCGAAGGATGCTTCTAGCCTGCCGTGTACCGGCGCCAGCCGCGCGAGAAAGTGCGAAGCGAGCGGAACAACGTCGGCGCGGCGTCCGCGAAGGGGCGGAACATGAATGGCCAAAACATTTAAGCGGAAAAAAAGGTCTTCGCGAAAACGGCCCGTTTCAACGGCCTTGCCCATGTCCGTATTTGTCAGCGCCATTAACCGCGCTTCCATACGAAGCGTTTCGGTGCCGCCTAGTCGTTCGAAGGTGCGTTCTTCGAGCACGCGTAGTAACTTTGCCTGCATCCCGGGAGCGAGCGCTGCAATTTCGTCGAGCACGATGGTCCCTGTCTGCGCTAATTCGAGTCGTCCCGGTTTGCGCGCCACCGCGCCTGTGAAAGCTCCGCGTTCGTGCCCAAACAGTTCGGATTCGACTAGCTCCGCTGGCAGGCTCGCGCAATCAATCTTCAGCAGAGGAGCATCGCGGCGGGGCCCGCGTTCATGAATCCATCGCGCGAGCTGATCTTTTCCCGTGCCGCTTTCTCCCGTGATCAGAAGCGTAGTGGAAGTGTCTGCGAGCTTTTCCGCGATTTCAAGCAAGTGCAGCGACGCGGGATCTTCCGCTACCCACGAAATGCTCAGCGCGGTCATTGCTGCGTAGCATCACCTTCGGCATTGGTTTGGCTAGAAGGAAGCGGCGACGGCGCAGGGAATGTCACCCGTTCAGCGGAGCGCCAAAGTCTTTCGAGATCGTAATACTGCCGCGCCCGCTCGCTGAAAATGTGCACCACAAAGTCGCCGTAGTCGAGCAGGACCCATTCCGCGCTGGATTTTCCTTCCCGGTGCGCCACTCGGCGACCCTGGCTACGGAGTTTTTCCTCGATCGCTTCGCCGATGGCCTGGATTTGCGGCTGGCTCTGTCCGGAGCAAAGCAGGAAATATTCCGCGAACGCTCCGGCACCGGAAAGGTTAAGGACCGTGATGTCCACGGCCTGTTTGTCCTGGGCCGCTTCCACGGCCGATTGAATTTCGGGACGAAGGTTGATGACTGTCACCTGTAGAGAGCCTGTTCCAGAATGTATTCCTCTACGCGTTGCGGCACAAGCCCATGAATCGTTTGCCGGCGTTCAAGCCGGTGGCGAATTTCGGTTGACGAAATATGGCTCGCCACCGTGGTGAGCAGATTAATCACCGATTTGCGTAGCACGATCTTGTTCGGATCGTTCGATGCCGTCCGCCCGAGCCTTTCGGGGGGAATCACGAGACGCAACGCGTCCAACCGAAAGCCGGGACGGCTCGCGATGATGAAGTCACAACTGTCGAGTAGCACTTCGTAATTCTTCCACGTGGGAATTTCGAGAAACTGATCCGCCCCGAGAATAAAATATAAATGATCGTCGGGGTGCTCGCGATGGAACCGGCGCACCGTGTCAACGGTATAGAAAACGTGCGTCGCGGCGCCCTCCGGTGGTGCTTCCGCTGTGGAAGTATGGAAGCCCGCATGGTCCGCGCACCCGAGCGCCACCATCGCATAGCGATGCAAAAACGGCGTCAACGCTCGCTTGGCTTTGTGCGGTGGGCGCGACGATGGAATGAAATAGATCGCGTCGAGGTGAAACCGTTTCTGCGCCGCCTGCGCCACAGCTATGTGCCCTGAGTGAATAGGATCGAACGTGCCGCCAAACAGCGCCACCGAGCGGCGATGCGCTGGGCCGTGCGCCCTATGGATCGAGTGCGGGCTCAACGCTTCTCCGGAGGCAATAAAGTAGAGCCGTCATCGTCAAGACCTGCTGCGGCGGACCGAGCTTCTTCGGCGTCGCGTTCGCGTGACGCCACCGGTTGAGCTTCCGATTCGACCGGCATGGCGGGTTTCGGAATTCGGTCGAGCGCGTCAGCCATCGCGCGGACCAGCTCAACAATCCCTTCGCCGCTGGCAGAAGATATCGCGTGGAATTCAAGGCCGCGCTTCTTGGCAAACGCTCGCAATTCGTCCAGATGCTCGCGATTAGTCGTGGCGTCAAGCTTGCTAGCAACAACGATCATCGGTTTTTCAATCAACGCCGAGCTGAACGAGGCCAGCTCGTGCTCGATGATCTCGAAATCGCGGATGGGATCGCGGTCGTTTGCGTCGCTCGTATCCACAAGGTGCGCGATCAATCTTGTACGCTCGATATGTTTCAGGAATCTCGTGCCCAGTCCTACGCCTTCGTGCGCGCCCTCGATCAATCCCGGCAAATCCGCAACAACAAACGCGCGGCCCTGCCCCGGCGCAGCGTCCGGATCGGCGGAAACTACGCCAAGGTGAGGTTCAAGAGTAGTGAACGGATAAGCCGCGATTTTCGGGCGCGCCGCGGAAATGCGCGAAATCAAAGTCGATTTCCCTGCGTTGGGGAAGCCGACGAGCCCGACATCGGCAAGCAATTTCAGTTCGAGCCGCAGGTGACGCTCTTCGCCCGGTTGACCGTCTTCATGTTCGCGCGGTGCCTGATGCCAAGGGCGCACGAAATGCGGATTGCCGTTACCTCGCCCGCCGCGTCCGCCTTTGGCTGCGCGGTACCGCTGTCCGGCCTCGACAAAATCAAAGACTTGTTCGCCCGAGTCCGCGTCGAAAATCACAGTCCCGACGGGGACCTTCAGCACCATTTCATCGCCCGACGCGCCGTGGCAATTCGAGCCTTCGCCATGGCCGCCGCGCGGCGCATGAAATTCACGATTGTAGCGATAACGCAGAAGCGTGTTGTCGTGCGGATTCGCTTCGATGTAGATGTCGCCGCCATGCCCGCCGTCGCCGCCCGAAGGTCCGCCGCGCGGGACATACTTCTCCCTTCGAAACGCGACGCACCCATTGCCTCCGTCGCCCGCCTTTATCGAAATTTTGGCTTCGTCTGCAAACATGAATTACTCGCTAAGAGAGGTACTGAGAGAGCATACGCCGACGCAAGGTTCATAAACAAAAATACGCGCCCCGGTGCGGTGGAGCGCGTAAAGAACAGCGCAGAGCTAGTTGGCAGGTGCTGCGGCGGCTTCCTTCTCGGTTTGTCGCGCGCCCGCTTCTTCCACTGTGAGCACGCTGATGTAACGCCCGTGTCCACCCTTGTCTTCGAACAGGACAATGCCGTCAATCAACGCGAAGAGGCTGTCATCTTTCGCCAGTCCAACGTTCTTTCCCGGTTTGTAGTGCGTGCCCCGCTGGCGAATCAGAATGCTGCCGCCGGTAACGAGCTGGCCGCCAAACCGCTTAATTCCAAGTCGCTGACCGTGCGAGTCGCGTCCATTAGTGGATGAGCCGCCGCCTTTTTTGTGTGCCATGAAGATCCCCTACGGAATTTGGATGTCGCTG
>Ga0209330_1000073_pt1 | contig 49288 bp, 40 predicted proteins | sample JacPinW_OM2H0_O3_FD_187969 | JGI IMG/M metagenome (GOLD analysis project Ga0209330, IMG submission 187969) | Forest soil microbial communities from Algoma, Ontario, Canada - Jack Pine, Ontario site 1_JW_OM2H0_O3 (SPAdes) (version 2) | ecosystem: Environmental > Terrestrial > Soil > Boreal... | reverse complement strand
CCAAACGGGTTCTGGCATGTATCATCCGATTGTCAAAGAGCAGGTACTCCCAGGTCAACTGGAAGAACTACAGACGAACCCCCATCCTACAGAAACACAATTTCAGAGTCAAGCATTAATCCTAAGAAAAAATTGGGCAGAAAATGCGCGGATGAATTTCGAAGGTTACAAGGAAGATCTCGCAAGCGCGACTGCAGGTTGGACGTGAAAAGCGGAGAAAAAATGCTCCGACGGGTTGAACTCGTAGAGGCGGTTCTAGTTTCGGTTAGAAATGGCGCGAATGTTTGTTTTGAATAAGTTACATCGCATTCTGAATGCGAGCCAGTTCCGGTTAGAAATGCGAGAACTCCCCGATAAATATGGGCGGATTTTTTTTCCAAGACTTCTGAGAATGCCTGACGGAATTGCAGAGGGAATGCTGCGTGGCGGCGCCGGCGTGCGGGCGCTGGTCTTCTTCAGCCAACCGCTGTTCTCGATCCAAGCGCCGATCTCGCCGTGCATGTACGACCCTCCGTCGAGCCAAATAAGTACCGCTCCATACGGTAACATAGTAGTAAACACAAGTCAAGGCAAATTGGGACACCCGGAGGACCGGACAAGGCTCGAAAAAAGCTAGTTAGGTGCATTCGACGCTATTACTTGCCCAGGTCAGGATGCCGAAAGGCACTACGGATACTGTTTTTCATACGCGCCGTACATCCGGTTTCATATGTAAAAATATGAAAATCGGTATTTGAGGCGTCTTTCTGATTTTTGTTTTTTTGTAATCTGCTGATTCCGAAAGACATATTCTTTATGTTACATGGACACGAACGTGCCAGAGGTTCTTTCGGTAGATATAGTATCGCTATTCTTGGATTTGGGTAGTGGGGGCGATTGATGTTCGTTGGGGTCTCACCAATTTCTCAGTTAAATCTCTAGGAGGTTGTATGAATTGGAAGCGTTTTCTCGTCGCAGTGTTTGCGGCGTTGTTACTCTTGCCAGGTATTTCCATGGCACAAAGTATCGTCACCGGCGCCATCAGCGGCACAGTGACGGACCCGTCCGGCGCCGTGATCGTGGGCGCGAACCTAAACTTGAAGAATCCCGCCACCGGTGAATCTCTTAGCACCAGCACCAACGGTACCGGTGGTTTTCAATTTACGCTGTTACAGCCTGGGACCTACACATTGGCGGTAACTCAGTCTGGGTTTAAGCAGGCTTCCGAATCAGTGGAAGTTCACCTGGGCCAAATCAGCACAGTGAACCTGAAGCTGGAAGTCGGAGCAGGTTCCGTCACCGTGGAAGTGACGGGACAGGGCGCGCTTTTGCAGACGGAAGACGCGAACATCTCGACGAACTTTGATACTCGCCAGATCGAAAACGTTCCGAACCCCGGCGGCGACATCACGAACATCGCGCAGCAGGCTCCGGGCGTGACCATGAACACGACCGGCAGCGGCTTCGGAAATTTCAGCGCTTACGGTTTGCCCGCAACTGCCAACCTATTTACGATCAACGGCAACGACTACAACGATCCTTTCCTGAACCTGAACAACTCCGGTTCGAGCAACCTGCTGCTTGGGGGCAACGAGCTGCAGGAAGTTGCGGTGGTCGTCAACGGGTACACCGGGCAATATGGGCGGCAGGCTGGCGCCCAGATTGACTACACCACAAAGGGCGGCGGCAACAGCTTCCACGGTGACGTGGCGTACGACTGGACTGGCCGGGCACTGAACGCGAATGACTTTTTCAACAACCTTGGCGACGTCGGCCGGCCGTTTTCCAATAACAACCAATGGGCGGCTTCACTCGGCGGCCCGATCAAGAAGGACAAGCTTTTCTTTTTCGTGAACACGGAAGGGCTTCGCTATATTCTACCAACGTCTACGCTGGTCTTCACTCCCACGACGGCATATGAGAACTACATTCTGTCTCAAACGCCGATCGCTTCGTCTCCGACTGTCACAGCGTTCTACAACAACATGTTTGGCTTGTACAACGCAGCGGCTGCGCGATTCCCAGCAGCAGCTCCCTCGCTAGGAAGCTGCGGAGCTTCGTCCGGTTTCCCTGCTTTTTCGGGCGACCCCAGTGGAAAGACCGTCGCTTGTTTGCAATCGTTTCAGGATACCGGGGAAAATCAAAACAAAGAATGGCTGTTGGACGGGCGCGTGGACTATGTGCTGAGCGACAAGGATAAGATTTTCGGCCGATTTAAAGTCGATCGCGGATCTCAACCCACGTACACCGATCCAATCAGTCCCACGTTTAACGCGCTGAGTATCCAGCCGGAAGACGACGGCCAATTGAATTTTACGCACGTATTTAATCCGAATGTGGTCAACAGCTTTGTTGGGTCAGTACTGTACTACCGTGCGATCTTCCAGAATCAGAACCAAACCGCTGCGCTGGGGCTCTTTCCCGGAATCCTGACGACGAATGATTCTTCTCTTACACCGCTGGGGACCACGTCCGGGGATTTTCCGTTTGCGTTCTTTTTCCCACAAGGTCGAGCAGTGACTCAATACCAGCTCGTGGACGACGTCTCAGTGACGCACGGGAGAAACGCTTTCAAGATGGGCGTCAACTTCCGGCGCGTGGACTGGAGCGATCACACTGCGGCGCAAAATACCTTTTACCCAGGACTGACAGTGTCATCGCTTGGGTTGGAGCAGAATCAGATTTTCGAGCCGGGCTTCGGCGGCACAATCGTGCAAAACTTTGCGACAGGCACTTCGCAGCCCCTTTCGAACTACAGCGTGGGAGTATATTTCCAGGACCAGCTTCGTGTGAATTCGAAGCTGACATTAACCCTGACATTGCGAGTGGATCGCAACTCGCCGGGCGGTTGTGCGTCGGGTTGCGCAACGCGTCCAAGTGCTCCTTTCGATCTAATGCCTCACAGCGCCAGCGATCCTTTCAACCAGGACTTCCTGAGCGGATTCCACCAGATACTGCCTAACGTGGAAAAGATCGTACCGGAACCGCGATTCGGTTTTGCTTGGACTCCGTTTGGGGACAAGACTGTATTCCGCGGCGGTGTAGGGCTCTTTACCGATCTCTACCCGGTTGCGATCCTAAACGCGTACACCACGAACTTTCCACAGGTGAACCGGTTCACCATTCCGGCGGGAACTCTAGCCTTTACGAATCCCGCCACGATTGGCGATACCGCCACCGGAGCGGGCTTGGCCGCAACCTGCAATGCTGGATTCGCGTCAGCTTATGCATCGGGCGGAACCCTAGCCAGCTATCACGCTGCTAACCCGGGATGCGTAGACACCAATAACAATCCACTGGTGGCAAACTTCAACGATCCGAACACCAACGCCCAGAACCCCAAATTCATCGAGTGGAATTTCGAGGTTCAGCACAGCTTCGGAAGCCATACCGTGGTCAGTGCGAACTACGTCGGTAATCGTGGATACGACATCTTTCTATTCAATCCGTATCTGAACGCTTTCGACACCGCCGGATTCGGAGGACTGCCGACGACGGCTATCGATCCACGAGTTGCCGAGGTCACCCAGCTTACGAACAAGGGCTATTCGAATTACAACGGTTTGAGCCTCTCTTTCCAACAGAATAACTGGCATGGTTTTAGCGGCCGGATCAATTACAGCTACAGCCACGCCCTTGACAATATCTCCAACGGCGGGTCGATCGAACCCTACTCGGCGTTCAGCAACGTGAGCATCACCGAGCAGATCAGTCCGTTCAATCCCAATGCGCAGTATGGCAACGCAGATTACGACATTCGCCACTACATCAGTGGGAATTACGTATATGAGCTGCCGTTCAAGAGCGAAAGTCGGCTCATGAATGCCGCTATCGGTGGGTGGCTGATTTCGGGTACGGTCTACTATCACACGGGCCTGCCTTTCACACTCGTGGACGGCATAACGGCGGGAAATCTTGCGCCGGAAAACAATAATAACGTTACCGTTCTGCCGCAGGCTATTTCGCCCATCGCATCGTCATGCAGCGGCGGAGCCGTCGCCAATCCATGCTTCAATCTTGCTCAATTTGCAGGTCAACCGAACCCGGCGATCACGACCGGGTCCAATGCAAACGGGCCTTGCGCTCCGAATGCGCCGGTCCCAAATGTTTGTAACAATCCAGCGCCGACAGGATTCATCACCAACGTCGGTCGCAATTCCATTCGCGCACCTGGATATTTCAACACCGACTTCAGCATACGAAAGAATTTCAAGCTGAACGAGCGGTTCAACTTCCAGGTCGGAGCGAATGCTTATAACGTTCTGAACCACGTCAACTTCCAGGCGCCAGCCGGGAACATAGCCGATGGTCCAGGCGTATTCGGGTCAATTATCTCGACGGTCACGCCGCCAACGTCCGTGTTCGGAGCGTTTGCGAACGGGAATGCCGACGCGAGAGTGCTTCAGATTCAAGGTAAGCTAACCTTCTAACCTCCCGATTAAGGGAGAATGACGTAAAAGGGCGGCCCAAACGGGCCGCCCTTTTTTTTTGATTTGAGACCTTGCATCCCGTCAAAGGTTCTCCGGATTCTCGGATCTTCCCCCGGACGTGCGCTGCTATTCGTTCGAGCGTGACGCAATTTGTGGAATCCCACGGCACGGAAGGTGGGTGAGACACCGGATTCGAAGGGCTCAGCGTGTCGGGCTTACTGCAGAATGGCGCTAATTCTTAGAGATTTTTTCCTCTACCTGTTTGCGAATCTCCTTAGCTCTTACGCCGGCGGGGCTGTCGGGGTCAAGCTTGATGTAAGCATCGAGATCCTGAATCAGGGCGGGATAATTTTTCTGGCTTATATGAATGTTGGAAAGCAGGCGATAGACAATTCCGGCGTTCGGATCAAGAGATCGGGCTTGCTCTGCCGATTTCTGAGCGTCTGCGATTTTATTTTCGTTGAAGAGAATCCGGCCGAGCTGGTAATGGCCAAACCATGAGTTTGGGCTCAGCTCGAGTCCGTGGCGGGTCATTTTTTCACTTTGGGCGAGATCTCCGGTATCGATCAAAAAGGAGGCGAGTCCTATGACCGGTTCGCCATATTTGTCATTGCTCACTTCGATGGATTTGCGAAAGCTCTTTTCTGCCTCGTCCCGCGTTCCAAGAGTCAGGTAGGCCATCCCGATCTGGTAATACACTTCATAAAAGCCGGGCGCGATCGAGACGGCTTGCTGAAAGTCCGCAAGGCCTGCCTGCGGATTCTTGTCAAAGTATAATTTCTTCTCACCCGAAGAGAGCAAATCGCGAGCGTTCTGCGGCATGGACAATTCATGCGCGGAAACACTTCCCGCGGGGGAAGGTGCCGCCGGGTCACCCGGGTTCGGATTGAGGTAGATGGAAACGCCACGGTCCGAAGCAAAACTCAGATCGATATGCAGATCATAAGGTTGATAGCCAGGGGCAGTTACGGTCAAGATGTAATCGGTGTGACGAAGTTGACGAAAGGCAAATTCACCGGAATCCGTGGTCACCATCTGATCGAGCATATTACCGGCTGGATCGCAGAGACGAAGCGAAGCCTGCTGGACCGGGCGTTTTGTTGCCTCAGAATAAATCGTTCCGGCAAGGCTGACGGACTGCTGGGCAAAGAGATTTTGAGGGAGCGCAAAAATCGAGGTCAGCGCGAAAATAGCGATGCAAAACCGGGGCATAACCACCCCAATCCTCATGAATTGCGTCCAGTATATCACCGCGGCGGAAGAAGGGAAGATTTCTCTGGTTTGAATCTAGACCGGAGCCGCGAATTTTTGTAGCGAATCTTGGAATGGCGGACGGGCCACGCCGCGTTCGGTGATGATGGCGGTGATGTAGCGCGCGGGAGTGACGTCGAAGGCGGGATGCGCTGCGCGAACGTCGGCTGCGATGCGCACGCCGGCGAGATGGGTTACTTCCTCTTCGGAGCGCTCCTCGATGGGAATTTGGTCGCCGGAAGAAATGGAATAGTCGATGGTGGAGAGCGGCGCGGCGACGTAAAACGGCACGCTGTTTTCACGGGCGATTACCGCGATTCCGTAAGTGCCGATTTTGTTTGCGGTGTCGCCGTTGCGCGCGATGCGGTCGGCGCCGACTACTACGGCGCCGACGCCGCCGGTCTTCAGGAAATGTCCGACCATGTTGTCGGTAATCAAGGTGAGGGGGATGCGGTCCTGGTGGAGTTCCCAGGCCGTGAGGCGCGACCCTTGCAGATAGGGCCTGGTCTCCGGGACGATCACTTCGATTCGATAGCCGCCTTCGACGGCCATGCGGATGACTCCCAAGGCGGTGCCGATGCCCGCGGTTGCCAGAGCACCAGCGTTGCATTGCGTCATCACGCGGCCACTCTTGGGCAGGAGTTCGGCGCCGAAACGACCGATGCTCTTGTCGCCTTCGCGACGCTCTTCGTGGACTTTTAGGGCTTCGCTAACGAGTTCTTTGCGGATATGTGCCAGAGCTGCCGCTTCGTCTTTGGAAGTGGTGCGCGCGAGTTCTTCGAAGCGCAGTTTGAAGCGCTCGATGGCCCAAAATAGATCAACAGCGGTGGGGCGAGTGTGCGCGAACGTTTCGCAAATGACCGGGAACTCCGCGCGCATTTCGCCGAGCGATTTTGCTTTGGACTCTTGAACGGCGAGAGCGATTCCCATCGCGGCGGCGACGCCGATAGCGGGCGCTCCGCGAATCACCATGTCCTTAATGGCCTTGGCGAGCTCACGATAGTCGGTGTAGGTGTGATGGATCACCTCGCCGGGAAGCCTGCGTTGGTCCAGCAGAACGACGCCTTCGGATGTCCATCGAATTGGTTCAACCGTGTGCAATTAGCTTCTCCGAGAATCTCAGCAATTCTGAATATGGGCTTCGGCCGGGATCAATGCACTCCCGGCATGTGGCGCAGGCCGTGCGTTGCAATAAGCAGGCCGATCACCTGCACCGAATTATAGCTCGTGTGAATCACAAAACCTGCGACGACAGTTCGCGAAACCGCGCGGGCAAACGTGAGTACGATTCCGACGAAAATCAGAAGAGCGATCTGTCCCCATCCGCCCCACAACTGCTCGGCGTGCAAGAGGCCGAAAAGCAATCCAGTGGAGAGGATCGCCCAAACTGTTCCGAAGCTGCGTCCGATTACGGGATAAATGTAGCCGCGAAATATGGTCTCTTCCACTAAGGGAGCGAGCAGAACCGCGATCAGCATGAATAGAAGGGTCGTATGGGGATCCTGAAATAGAGACTCGATGGGCAAATCGTTCTTGGGGGGAAATAACGCGGACCCCAGCGAAACAATTATGGACAGAAAAAAACCGGCGATAACCAGTCCAGAATAGACCGCCGCCCGTGGGAGGCGTCCGGTCTCGATTTTGCGCCAACCGATTGTGTGCCAGAACGGGGAATGAAATCGTATCCGCATCTGCGCGGCGAGATATGCGAGCAGTCCTAAATCGAGTAACACCTGGATCAGAATGTTTAGCAGAATTACTTCGTGCGGCGATTTTTGGATGTGGCGAATGTCAACGCCCGCTATCGCAAGGCCGGTAGTGATCAGCAGGCTGAGAAGCAGAAACCCGGCGATTGCGAGTACTACGAAGGCGGCCAGGTCTGCCCAACCCCAGGGCACGCGAAAATCTTCGGGGACAGGATTGCTCGTAGGTCCAAGATAATTTGAGGCATCGGATTTCCCGGCAAGGTTCGTTGATTGGGCCAGTGGTGATCCGGGAGGCAGCGCGACGGGCGGAGAGTCAAGGGCTCCTGAGGGATTGGAGGGCGGCGCAGGATCTTGCTCGAAAAAATTATTTTCGTCAGAGTTCATCGAAGTCTCAGCTCGCGCGTTTTCCGTTCACTAGAGTGCCATTCGAGCCGTTGCCGTTCAATGCGCGGGCAAGAATCTGACCGGTATAAGACTTCTTCACTCGGGCGACCTGCTCGGGCGTGCCTTGCGCGACGACGCGGCCGCCTTCTTCGCCGCCTTCGGGGCCGAGATCGATAATCCAATCGGCTTGCTTAATCACGTCAAGATGATGCTCGATGATTAAAACCGTGTTGCCCAGCGTAACCAGGCGATTCAGCACGCCCATCAATTTTTTAACGTCATCGAAATGAAGGCCGGTGGTGGGCTCGTCGAGAATGTAAAGCGTGCGGCCGGTTTGGCGGCGAGAAAGTTCGCGGGCGAGTTTTGTGCGCTGGGCTTCGCCGCCGGAAAGAGTGGTGGCCGATTGGCCAAGTTGAATGTAGCCGAGACCCACATCGACCAGCGTCTGCAGTTTGAGCTGAATCGAGGGAATTTTGTCCATCACGTTTAGCGCATCTTCGATCGGGAGGTCCAGCAAATCGGAGATGGAATAGCCTTTGTAACGCACCGCGAGTGTTTCGGCGTTATAGCGCTTGCCGCGGCAGACTTCGCAAGTGACGTAAACATCAGGCAGGAAATTCATTTCGATTCGGCGCAGTCCGTCGCCCTGGCAAGCTTCGCACCGGCCGCCCTTCACGTTGAAGCTGAAGCGCCCGGGACGGTAGCCGCGTTCGCGAGATTCCGGCAGCATGGCGAAAAGTTCACGAATCGGCGCGAACACTCCGGTGTAAGTGGCTGGATTTGAGCGCGGCGTGCGCCCTATGGGCGCCTGGTCGATTTGAACAACCTTATCAATGTGCTCAATTCCTTCAATAGTGCGGTGCGCGCTGGGTTTTTCCATGGAGCGATAAAGTTTCGCAGCCAGCGCGCGATAAAGAATGTCGTTCACCAGCGTGGACTTTCCGGACCCAGAGACTCCCGTCACAACGGTGAGCAGTCCAAGAGGAAAAGTGACATCGATATTCTTTAGATTGTTGCCGTGCGCGCCAAGAATTATCAGAGATTTTCCATTCGGACTGCGGCGGTGCTCGGGGACCGGAATCGTGACTTTTCCCGAGAGGTATTGGCCGGTGAGGGAGTCGGGATTCGCAGCGATTTCGTCAGGCGGCCCAGCGGCTACCAAGTGTCCGCCAGCTTTTCCCGCGCCAGGGCCGAGGTCGACCACATAATTTGCGCGACGGATAGTCTCTTCGTCGTGCTCGACAACCAGAACGGTATTGCCGAGGTCGCGCAAGGTTTCGAGGGTGCTGAGCAGGCGGCCGTTGTCACGCGCGTGCAAGCCGATGGAGGGCTCGTCAAGCACGTAGAGCACTCCACGCAAACGCGAGCCAATCTGTGTGGCCAGGCGTATACGCTGAGCTTCTCCGCCCGAGAGAGTTGCGGCGGAACGATCCAGGGTAAGGTAACCGAGGCCGACGTTTAGAAGGAACTCGAGCCGCTCAGCGATTTCGCTTAGCGGCCGGCCGGCGATTTTTCTCTGCCGAAGAGTCAACTGGCCGCGGATTTTATCCACGGCTGCACGCGCTTGCAACAACGGCAACGACGTGAAGTCCGCGATGGAGAGGCCCGCAATTTTTACAGCGAGGCTCTCTGGGCGCAGGCGGCGCTCATTACAAGCGGCACAACGCGCAGGAGACAAGTATTGGGCAATCCACTCGCGATAGTTGTCGGACTTGGACTCTTCCAGACTGCTTTCGAGATGTCCCAGGATACCTTGGAAGTTGAGACCCTTGTTGGAGACTCCATTGGACGGATTGCCGTTCAGGATCAGGTTTTGTACTTTTCGCGGCAGCTTTTCGAAGGGTGTTTCGAGGTCGAATCCATGCGCGGCGGCGGCAATGCGCAGAGTGCGTTGTAAAGATGCAGAGCCTGAGCCGGGACCGAGGCCCCCCTCAAAAAGCGGCTTGCTCCAATCCACAATCACTTTGGCCGGATCGAAATCATATTTGGAGCCTAAGCCGTGGCATTCGGTGCAAGCGCCGTAAGGAGAATTAAAGCTAAACGAGCGGGGTTCGAGTTGCGGTACGGAAATACCGCAATCCGGACAGGCTAGCTTTTCAGAATACACGTGTTCTTGGCCGCCGACGACGGCAATGGTCACTAGTCCGCCGGTAAGTTTCAACGCGGTTTCCACGGATTGCTCAAGTCGCTGCGCGATGCCGTTTTTCAGAAGCAGGCGGTCAACAACAATTTCAATTGTGTGATTTTTACGACGGTCCAGCGGGATGGGTTCGTCCAGATTTACGAGTTCGCCATCAACGCGCGCGCGGACATAGCCTTCCTTGGCATATTTTTCGAGCTCTTTTTTGTATTCGCCCTTGCGACCGCGCACCACCGGTGCGAGCACCATGATGCGTTCTTCCGGTTTCAACGCTGCCACTGCTTGCACGATCTGTTCCGTGGACTGGCGGGCGATGGGCTTACCGCACTTGGGGCAGTGCGGCGTGCCGATGGCACAGTAAACCACTCGCAGGTAGTCGTAAATTTCGGTAATCGTGCCGACGGTCGATCGAGGAGACCGCGTGGTGGTTTTCTGTTCGATGGCGATAGAAGGCGAAAGCCCTTCGATCGAATCGACGTCCGGCCGTTCCATCTGGTCGAGAAATTGACGCGCGTAAGCTGAAAGAGATTCAACGTACCGGCGCTGGCCCTCAGCGTAGAGTGTGTCGAACGCGAGCGAGGATTTGCCCGAACCGGAGAGGCCCGTGACCACCGTGAGGGTATTGCGAGGGATCTCCAGGTGGATATTCTTCAGGTTGTGCTGCCGGGCGCCCCGGATGACGATTTTCTTCAGACTCATGTTGAGAATGGACGGCTGTCTGCAAGGCACGCAATGCCAGACAGTGGGCGTAACTCGCCCAAGGTAATCTATCAACATAGCAAGGTGGGCTTGCTGCGGTCAAGTTGAGGCCGAGCACGGTGCGGTTTGGAGAACCGAAACAAAAGCAAACTATCCGCGGGTATTCGAGTCGGGGCGGGCGGGAAATTTTAGCGGGGTCTCTGGATTTTTTACTCGCCAGGCAATATGAAAGGCTAGTGTTTTCAGCGGGATAGCTTTGGTTCTTGGCGTGCGACTCGCATTCCCGTCAGAGGGAAGGAAAGCCGAGGATCCCTTCGGGGATTGAGGGCTGGGCCGGCTTCCTTCCCTCGGCCTTCTTCCGGTTCACTCCCGATTAATTCCAACGCCTTTGGTCTAGTTACTCCTCTCGTAGGACGTCCATGGGTTCCACGCGGGCGGCGCGAATTGCAGGTATCAGAGACGCAAGTACTGCGACAACCAGCATCGTGAGAACCACCGATGACAGAGTGGTGACATCTGACGGAGAAATTCTGTAGAGCATTTGGGAAAGGACACGTCCGAATGCAACTGCTAGCCCGTAGCCGACGACACAACCCATGAGCGAAACTCCTAGACCACGAAGAAGGAAATGCTTGACGATTTGCCCGGGCAAGGCTCCGAGCGCAAGGCGCAAACCTACCTCACGCCTTCGCATGCTCACCGAGTAGCTTAGAGTGCCGTATATCCCTATGCAGGCGAGAGACACGGCCGTAAGGGCAAAAAACACCAGCAGAACGGTCCGCAGACGATTTTCTGAGAATGCTTCGTCGAGATGTTCTTCCAGCGGAATAATATCGAAGACCGAACGGCCGGGCTCAAGTTCGTGAACCTTCCGGCGAATGGTTTGAGCCATTACCATGGGAGCCGTGCGCGTTCGAACAAGATAGAACGGGTCGGGGACGGGAGCGCTTGAGCAATAGTAGACGGTAGGGCCGGGCTCGCGGTTCAGGCCTTCTTCGCGAGCGTCTTCGACGACGCCGCGAATCTCAGCGGGAGGCAGATGGAACGGATTGTCCAGCAGTTCAAGGTGGCGTCCGAGGGCCGTTGAACCGGCCAAATAAGAGTTGGCAAAACTGCGATTGATGAGAGCTCGAGTGGTATCGGGATCCGCGGGGCACAGTTCGCCTTCGAGGAGAGGAATCTGAAGGGTGGCGAAGTAGCTGGAAGAAACCCAGCGGCTCTCAGCGACGATCTTGCGCTGCGGATCGATCTGTCCTTCTGTCAGCTTGATTTCCGTCTGATATTGAGACGGCACCCCCGGCAGCACAGCGGTGGTTGCCACTGCGTCCACGCCTGGCAGGCTGCGCAACGAATCAATGGTCCGGTCGATTCGTTGGGTGAGTCCCTTCATATCGGCAGTCTCTCCCCACGACGCGCTGATATGAAGGGTCAGAACGTGACTGGCATCAAACCCAGGCGAGACGTGACCGAGCGCTCGAAAACTTCTGAGGAGCAATCCGGCGCCGGAGAGCAGCGTGACGGCGAGTGCAACTTGAACGGCGACGAGGACCCACTGCAGGTGATGGCGTCCTGAGACTTGTGTGCGGCTGCCCTGCGCGAGCGAGCCGGAGATATTCGTCCGGGTGGCGCGAATCGCCGGGAATAACCCGCAAAGCAGGGTCGCAAATACGCAGCACACCAGCGAATAGAACACGATGCGCATATCGAGGTGGATTTCCTCGACCCGCGGCAACCCCGCAGCCAAAGCCCGAAATACCGTCGATGTTCCGCCGGCAACAAGTAAGCCGAGCGCGGCACCGATGAACGCCAAAACAAAAGTTTCAGTCAGCAGTTGAATGATCAGCGCTGATCGGGATGCACCAAGTAAGAATCGGACGGAGATGTCGTGTTGGCGTTCGGCACCGCGAGCCAGCAGCAGCGCGGCAATGTTAGTGCAGGCAATCAGAAGCAGCAGCGAAACGGAACCGAACAAGATCCACAGCGAAGACTGCGCACTCTCAATGGTCGCTTCTTTGAGCGGCTGGATTTTAACGGCCAGGTCAGCATCCGTTTTTGGATAAGCTCTACCGAGTTGCGCCTGGACTGTGGCCAGATTTACGCGTGCCTGCTCAACATTTACGCCCTGTTTGAGCCGCCCGATCACCTTGTACCAAGTGGAATCCCTACTCTGGCTAAAGGGGCTATTAGTAGGAATCGGCGACCACAAATCTACGCCGCGCTCCGGGAACAAGAACGAAGAAGGCATAACGCCGACTATGCTGCAGGAATAGCCGCCGAGCCGCAGCTTCTTTCCAACCACGTTCTGGTCGGCGTTGAAGCGCTGTCTCCAGAAGCGATCGCTGATAATAACTGCGTTCGGCCCTCCAAAAGTTTCTTCGTCGGAATCGAAATCGCGGCCGAGTGCGGGCGAAATTCCCCACACTTGCAGAAAGCGAGGAGCTACCCAAGCCTGCGATACTTTTTCCGGGAGAGCGGCGGAAATCTCAGAGACGTCCTCCGTGTAGTATCCCGTAATCGCCTGGAAAGTGGAATTCATCCGGTTCCAATCTTCGACGCGGATCGGCGCAACAAAAGTTTGCGGGCTCTTGACCTTCGGATTGTACTGATCGATTCGCATCAACTGGTCGCCGTTGGGGAAGGGTAAGGGCCGCAGGAGGATGGCGTCGATGGCCGAGAATACGGCGCTGTTCGCGCCGATGCCGAGAGCCAGCGTGAGGATAACGGCGATGGAGAATGACGGCGATTTGCGAATGAGGCGCAGGGCGAACTTCACATTGGCCAGTGTGCTTTCGATTACGCTGACGCGATGAACGTCGTGCAGATCTTCCTTGATCTGCTGGTGGCCGCCGAATTCGAGCATGGCCTGCCTGCGCGCTTCTTGCGGAGCCATGCCGGCCGCGATGTTTTCGTTAACTAATGTCTCAATGTGAAAGCGAAGCTCTGAGTCGAGTTGCTCGTCGAGAGCGCGTTTGCGAAAGAGAGACTTCCACCAGAGCATGTCGGCCTCCTACTAGGCGGTTTGAAGAATGTGGCTTACGGCATCGGCCAAGCGATGCCAATTTAGCTCTTCGCTCGCTAGTTGCTTGCGGCCCTTTGGCGACAACTTATAGAACTTGGCCTGCCTCCCGTTGTCGGATTCACCCCACTCGGCAGCCAGCCAGCCTCGCTTCTCCAGACGATGAAGCGCGGGGTAGAGTGAGCCTTGCTGGACCTGCAGCACTTCCTTGGAGATATGGCGGATTCGTTGCGAAATGCCGTAGCCGTGGACCGGACCAAGAGCCACAATTTTAAGGATGAGCATGTCGAGGGTGCCCTGCAACAACTCGGACTTCTCGATCGGCATCGCGCCTCCTAGACGTTCTACATATATATTCGGTGCATAGGTAGGTTGTCAAGGAGAGAGAATCGAGATTGCATTTGGGCCTGGTATCGAGGTTAGTTAGACGCAGGGAGCGCAGCGCCATTGAGGTCAACCGAAGAAGCCAGATGGCGCCGCGATCAGCGGCAAAATGTTTGGGAGTGCGAAGCGAACATGCCGTTGTGCAATAATTTCGTCGCGACCGTATGATTAGAGTCCCCGCTGGGGCGTGGTCCAATTGGTAGGACGCTGCACTGTTAATGCAGACGGTGGTGGTTCGAATCCACCCGCCCCAGCCAGTTCCGAGGTTCGCAACTCGAGGAATGCGCGAGAATCTTAATCTTTGATGACGGGGAAACCTGATTCGGTCCAGCCGCGCCAGCCGCCGTCCATTGAAATTACGTTGCGATAGCCCATTTTCTGAAGATTGTCGGCAGCCAGAGCCGAGCGGAATCCGCCGCCGCAATAAAGCACGATTTCCGCATCCTTATCCGGGATAGCCTTTTCGACGTCACGTTCGATGATGCCTTTGCTCAAATGGACGGCGCCGGGAATGTGGCCGCGCGCCCATTCGCTGTCCTCGCGAGTGTCAACGAGAACCAGGGGATGGCCGGAGTCGATTTTCTTTTTTACTTCGCGGTAATCCTCTTCTTTGATTCTTTTCTTGGCGTCCTTGACGAGTTTCAGAAAGCCTTCGGGATGGTCCATTTTATTTCCTCCACAAGACCGGCAAGCTAATAATAGTAAAAAACGTTCCGGATGCGGAATAAACTAATTTTCTGGGAGTGCCCTGGCTCGGAGAGCCGCAAAATCAACAACTCGCGGGAATTGCACCGCGAAAGGCAGGCGCTGCGCGCCGCTGTTTTTTGTCGGAGCTGAAGCTCCGACCCCCTGGAACACTGTAGCGGCTTTGCCGGAGCCCTTCAGTGCGTTTAGGATAAACTGAAGCCTGGCAGTGCGGCAGGCCGGCTCCGAACCCCCGAAAGAGCTGCGGCGAATGTTCGCGAGGAAATTAGGACGCTACGAACTCTCTACTTCATGTCACGCCAGTTGTAGCCGACCTTGGTATCGACGATCAACGGGACGCCGAGCTTGTAAACATTTTCCATCACGTCCTTAACCAGCTTGGTTAGGCGCGGGATTTCATCTTCGGGGCCTTCAAAAAGCAGCTCGTCGTGAACCTGTAGGATCATTCGCGATTTGAAATCTTCTTCCGGCAGCCTGCGGTCCAGTTCAATCATGGCAAGCTTGATGAGGTCGGCTGCGGATCCTTGCATGGGCGTGTTCATGGCGGTGCGCTCGGCGAAGTTGCGCATGTTGGGCTGCGGAGAATTGATTTCGGGAATGGGGCGAATGCGTCCGAAAATCGTTTTGGTAAATCCTGTTTTGCGGGTCTCGGCGATTTGCGCATCGAGATATTTCTTCACGCCGCTGTAGCGTTCAAAATAGGCCGCGATGAATTTGGCGGCTTCTCGCGTATCAATTCCCAAATTTTGGGCCAGGCCGAACGCCGAAAGGCCGTAAATCACTCCGAAGTTGATGACTTTTGCAATGCGACGATGGTCGGGAGTTTGTGCAAAGGGCGCTACACCGAAAACTTCCTGCGCCGTTCGAGAGTGGATGTCTTCGCCGCGACGAAACGCTTCGACCAGAACGGAGTCTTCAGAAAGATGCGCCAGGATGCGCAGCTCGATTTGGGAATAGTCCGCGGAAAGAAGTTTGGAGCCGGGCGCGGCAATGAAAGCGGCGCGGATTTCGCGACCCAATTCCGTGCGGACCGGGATGTTTTGCAAGTTGGGGTTTGAAGAACTGAGACGGCCGGTGGCGGTGCCTGTTTGGGAGAATCGTGTATGCAAGCGGCCGGAAATCGGATGAATCAGCTTGGGCAAAGAGTCGGAATAAGTGGATTTCAATTTTGCGAGTTCGCGATATTCGAGGATTTTCTTGGGCAATTCGTGCACGAGGGCTAGCTCGTTCAACACTTCCGCGGCGGTGGAACGCGATTTAACGCGGCTTTTTCGCGGCGGCTGCAGATTCAGTTTGTCGAAAAGCACTTCGGCAAGCTGCTGCGGAGAATTGATCGTGAATTCGAAACCTGCCAGATCGTAAATACTTTTTTCCAGCCGAGTAATCTCTTCCTGAGCTTTCTTGGAAATGATATCCAACTCTTTTTTGTCCACGCGGACTCCGGCGGCTTCCATACGGGCAAGAACGGAGGCCAGCGGCAAGTCAATTTTTTCGTAAATGTCAACGAGCCCCTGTTTTTCAACCTCTGCACGTAGGATGGGCGCTAGCCTCAGGAGGAAATCTGCGCGCTCGCCGGATGCGCCTGAGAGGGTCCTGTTGAGGTGGCGCAGAACTACTTCCGCGAATTCATGATTCGCGGTGGTGGGGCGCAGAAGATAGGAATACAACATGGTGGCGTGGCGAATTCCGGAGACCGCATTTGGATTCTCAGCAGAGTGGGATGGAGCCAGGAGTTGAAAGAGCTTAGGATCGTGGACTATTTTCGGACGCTTGGCATCCGCAGACCACTCTTTCAACACGGCCAGATTTTTATTCTCGGCGTCGTTTGCCAGGATGCGCGCGCTACCGGGCTTGGAAGAAATCTCCACGTTCAGGACATAGGTGCCGTAACCTTCATCGTCCGGTTCCTTCGAATCGAGCGTGAGCCATGCGGATGTTTCAGCGGCGGGAGACGTTGCTTTGAAAAACTTGACGAATTCGTCGCGCGAATCGAATGCGGTGTAATCGGATTTCTCTTCATCTACTGCCGGAGCAAGTTCGCGGAGGAGGGAAGTGAATCCGAGCTCGGCGTATAAGTCGCGAAGAGCAGAAAGATGCGGTTGCTGGATCTTCAAGGCTTCGAGCTCGAGTGGAACCGGGGCATCGAGAGGAATTGTCGCCAGCTGTTTGCTGAGTTTTACAAACTCGCCACATTTTTCGAGGGCTTCGCGGTAACTGGACCGTTTCACTTCTCCGGCGCGCCTTAGAGCTTCCTCGGCGCTGCCAAATTGCTGAATTAGTTGGCGCGCGCCCACTTCGCCGATGCCGGCTTTGCGACGCTCGCCGGTGGCAGGCTTATCGTTGGGATCGCGCGCGCCCGGAATGTTATCGATCGAATCGCCCATCAAGGCCATTACGTCCGCGACTTTGTTGGGAGGCACGCCCATCAACTCTTCGACCATCTTTTCGTCGACGATCAGATCGCCTTTTGTCGGGTTGAGAAGGCGGACAGGGCCGCCGACGAGCTGCATCAGGTCCTTGTCACTGGTGACGATGTAGACCTCGAGATCCTCTTCCCTGGCTTGGCGTGCGAGCGAGCCGATTACGTCATCGGCTTCGTAGCCAGGATATTCGAGAATGGGAAGACGCATGGCGTCGCAATAGCGGCGGACGAATGGCATCTGAATGGAAAGCTCATCGGGCATGGGAGGGCGCTGGGCTTTGTAAGAGGCAAAAAGCTTGTCGCGAAAGGTGGGAGAGGGGTGGTCGTAAACCACGGCAAGGTAATCGGGGCGGCGATTCTTGTCGTTCAATAGTCTCCGCATCATGGTGGCAAAGAGATAGGGAACTTTTGTGGGAACGCCGCCGCTCGTTTGCAGCCGGTCCATGGGGGCAAAAAAGGCACGGAAGATGTAGCCCATGGCATCGACCAGGAACAGGCGCTTTGTCTGTTTGGAAGGCATTCAACCAGGTTGGTTCGCTCGGTACAGAGCGGACAGCAAGTATATCAAACTGGAGTTTTTCTGCATTCGGCAACACCGGCAAGCAGATTTCAATCCCAGGGGGAACAATGGCGCTTGACTCATAACCCATTGAGGCTTATAGGTATTACATCCTTTTTTTGATGGCTGCAGAGCGGACAGACGGGGGATACCTGTTCGCTAAGTCTTCTGCAGTCTGAAAATTGCTGCGATTCGGTTTTCACAACAGGGGAGCATTTATGAAACGTTTCCGCCGGTGGGGCTTTCGCTTCGCGTTGGTATGTGTAGGGGTGTTGGGGATATTGGCTGGCGCGCGCACGAGTCCGGCCCAGACGTTTCGCGGAACGATTTTGGGTACGGTGACGGATAGTACTGGTGCGGCGCTAGTCGGCGCACACGTGACGGTTCACAATGTGGATACCGGCGTCGATCGCAGCACGGATACTACGACGGACGGCAGCTATCTGATGCCGGAGCTTCCGGTGGGCAATTACAACGTAACCGTCCAAATGAAAGGTTTTCAGAAGACGGCGACTAATGGGGTACTCGTTTCAGTGGCAGTCGAGCGGCGCGTGGACGCCATTTTGAAACCGGGCGAGGTGAGCCAGCAGATTACGGTTTCAGGCGAGACGTTGCCAGTGGTGGAGACCGCGAGCGACACGCTGGGCGGGGCGTTCGAGAACCACGAGATCGAAGAACTGCCGATCAACGGCCGGGACTATACGAAGCTGCTCATCATGGTTCCGGGAACGGCGGGCGAGCCAAATGGCGGCGGTGATTCACCGGGGTCCCTGGGGCTTTTTAGCGCCGACGGCAGCCGCGGGCGTTCGAACAACTACATTCTGGACGGCACGGATATGAATGACGGCTACCGTAACCTGCCGGCGATTAATCAGGGCGGAGTTTTCGGCGTGCCGGGGACAATTCTTCCCGAGGATTCGATCCAGGAGTTGAACGTACTGACGAATTTCGAATCTGAGTACGGACGAAATTCCGGCGCGGTAGTAAGCATCGTTACAAGGAGTGGAACGAATCAGCTACACGGCAGCGCGTTCGAGGATTTTCGCAATGCGGTACTGAACGCGCGAAATTTCTTTAACTTTGACGGCCAGCCAAAAGATGCTTTTCGCAACAACCAGTTTGGCGGCTCGCTGGGTGGGCCGATCGTCAAGGACAAGACTTTCTTTTACGCGTCCTATGAGGGGCAGCGCGAAGGATTGGCCATTACTTCGCTCAATAGCGTGCCGCAGCTTGGCGATTACGCTTCTGCAATCACTGCTCTGGGCGGCAATCCGGCGTTGTGCACGGGCACCATTATTGCATGCGTCCAAGGAAATTCGGCCGTCGTTAATCCAGTGATTTTGAATCTGTACAATTTGTGCAACAGCAATGGACACTGCTCGGGCGGAAACAATGTCTGGCCCACCACAATAGCCGCCGCCGGACCGGCGACGAACAATCTGGACAGTGCCCTAATCAAGATCGATCATAACCTCAACGCCAACAACCAGATTTCCGGACGCTACTTTTTTGGGAACAGCCATCAGAGTTTCCCGCTGGGAGTGGGTGGCGGCAATAACCTACCGAATACAAACACCGACGCGCCGATCCGGACTCAGTTAGTGTCCGTTAGCTGGGTAAGGACTGTTTCACCGACGAAGGTAAACGAAGCGCGGTTTGGCTGGAACCGATATCGCAACGGATTCTTCCCTCAGGACGCGGCCATTTTCGGCGATCCGAATGTCTCTCTGGGACTAAATACAATCGATCTTCAAGGCGCGGGCACCGCGAATCCGCGCGACTTCGGTCTGCCCACGATTGAAGTAAGCGGACTCGCGCACCTGGGCTCCTCGGCGTTTTCAAACCCACGCAATCGCGTGGATTCAAACTGGCAGTTTATCGACAATTTTTCGTGGAAAGTGGGCCGCCACGACATCAAGTTTGGCTACGAATTCCGACGGACCACGGTGAAATCGTTCAACGACCTGATACAGCGCGGCGAACTCGATTTCAACAGCCTTGCGGAATTTCTTGGCGGCGGGCTGGATGACGGGACCATTAACGTGGGAAATACGTCGCGGAACGCCCATCAGAATTCCCACGGACTGTACATCCAAGATGGAATCCACGTGAACAGCCGACTGATGGTAAACCTTGGTCTTCGCTGGGATTATGACGGAGTGATCGGCACGGATGGCAATCAGTTAAGCGTTTATAATCCTGCGGTCGGCTTGGTTCAAAAGAGCCAGCTGTATCCCAAGGATCTCAACAATTTCGGTCCGCGCGTGAGCGCTGCTTACGATCCGTTCGGCAAGGGAAAGACGGTAATCCGCGCCGGTGCGGGCGTATTTTACGATGGTTTTTCGCAGGACCTCTTCACCGGCCAACTGGCATTCAACACAGACAATACCGGAGCTGCGTATAATGCCATCGGTCCGAACCCTGTTTATATTACGGGCGTTCTGAATCCGGCTCTGCAGGTCGGTGGTCCGGGGCCGTTGTTTGGCGATTCGATTATTAAGGCCGGCGCACCGGTCTTCGATCCGAATTCAGTGATCGCCGGTCCGACGAATGCGACTACGGACGCGTTCTCAGTTTCTCCGAGGCTGCGTACGCCCTACGTTTACAACTACAATCTGAACATTCAGCAGCAGTTGGCACGCAACACTGTGCTGCAAGTGGGATACGTAGGATCGATCGGACGGAAGCTCTTCTTCTTCCGCGATATCAACCAGCCGACGCACGCAGAGATCACAGCGGCGGATCTCGCTTGCAACTGCATCAACTCCGGAAGCGTACCTCGACCATTTGATACCGCTGCGCCGCTCAGTCCCTTGGCACCGAACCAGCCGTTCATTGTCAACGAAGTGGAAACCGGCGCGAATTCGAATTACAACTCGCTTCAGGCGTCACTGACGCAGCGGAGTTGGCATCGCTTCAACAATCAGATCTCGTACACCTGGTCGCATTCGATTGATACAGCGAGCGACGGTCAGGATTATGTTCCCAACGCTTCGCAGCCCAACGATAGTACGAACCCTGGCGGCAACAAGGGACCGTCGAACTTCGACGTGCGCAACAGATTTGTAATGTCGTCCGTGTACGATTTTCCGAAAATAGACAGATTCAAGAAATTCGGAGAAGGCTGGTCGTTCAGCGGAATCCTGACTTTACAGAGCGGGCACCCGTTCAGCTTGAACTATAACTTTGTAGGCGATTACGATGGGAGCGGCGAAGGATTCGGACGGCCCGATGTTGTCGGTCCAGTCCACTTTGATTACGGCAATCCTTCCCAATTCCTGGACTTGTCGGCTTTCAGCGTACCCTGCACGCTTGTCGGGGGCACGGCGGACACAAATTGCGTACCGGGAACTCGCCATTTCGGCAGTGAAGGGCGCAACTCCTTGCTTGGCCCGGACTACAGGAACCTGGATTTCGCCATCAGCAAAATGACGCCTATCACCGAACGCTTGAAACTCGAATTCCGAGCGGATTTTTACAATATTGCTAACCATCCGAACTTCGCCAGCCCGCTGCTTCCGGCTTTCTTTGCCGATGCCGCCCCGAACGGGATCAGCACTGGATCTGGGATGTCGCCTAATGTCCTTCCACTGGGACGAAGCATAGGATTCTCCCAACTTACCGCTACCTCGGACGTTGGCTTGGGCAACCCGATTCTGGGAGGCGGCGGCCCGCGAAGCATCCAGTTCGCGGTAAAGCTTTTGTTCTAGGACTCTCTCAAAGTAGCGCAACCTGAGCGGCTCGGCCCTCCGCGATCGCGGTGGCGTCGAGCCGTTTTGTTTTGCGGAATAGCTCCGAAATTCGGGAGGTATTTGTTAGGCTGGTCTGCCTTGTGGCAGTTGACGGGTCAGCCGGGAACCGCCAGTTGTAACCTAAGTGAAATCTTTTCAAGGGCCCTGCGTATCCATATATGGAGCGAAGAAAGACAACCGGAGAGATGAGCGCCGCTGAAATCGCGGAAGTGCTTACCCAAGTCCGGGCGGGCGACGCAGACGCCTGGGGCGAGCTCTACCGGATGTATGGGGCGGCGATTTTCCGGTTCTGCTGCCGGGCGCTGCCGACGCGCGAAGACGCAGAGGATGCGACGACGGAAGTTTTCATGAAGGTACGCCAAAAACTCGGGACCTACGACTCGTCGCGTCCCTTTACAGCGTGGCTCTATAAGGTTGCGAGCAATCATTGCTGGGATATGCTGCGCCGGCGACGTATACGGCAGGATCTGGAGACGGGAGATCTGGAGACGTTGCCGCTCGAGCATCCCGATCCGAGCCAGCTTGAGCGTCTGCAAGCGGAGCACGGCAGCAAAGAAGTACGCAACGGTCTGCAAAAGCTCCCGGACCGGGCGCGGATGGCGCTGGTTTTGCGCTACTTCGCAGAAATGAGTTATGACGAGATTGCCGACACGCTGGGGGTGCGCCGCGCGTTTGTGGGAGTGTTGCTGCTGCGCGCGCGACACCAGTTGCGCGATGTACTGGCAGGGAATGACGCTCCGCTGATACGCGGAGCCGCCGGGGGAAAAGCATGAGTCACTTCGACGAGATGACTGGGCTGCTCTATTTGGAATCTCAACTCGACGCCGAGCACGCGCGCGATATAGCTGCGCACGCTGCTTCCTGCGCGGAGTGCCGCGAACTGCTTCATGCGCTCGAGACCGAAGGGGTGTGGCTGCGCGAATCGCTCGTGGCGGAAGATGAATCAGTGCCGGCATATCTTACAGAGGCTTCGGGACGGCACGGTGCTCCGTGGGGATGGATTTCCGCGCTGGGCTTGAGCGCGGGAGGCGCCTATACGCTTTGGAGCGGATTCGTTGAACCGTGGCGCACACAGGCTGCGCAGGCCGGTTTTACCCAAGGGAATTTGTTCACGATGCTTTTTTTCAGCGGAGCATTTTGGAAAGGATGGGACGCGATGAGAAGTTTAATGGAATTCCTGGCAGTGGCGACTCTCGGGCTTGTCGTAATATGGCTGCTGCGCCGCCGATGGCGCAGTTTTCCAACGATTGCGGCAGTTATGGGAGCGATCATTTGCTCGTTGGCGATACCTCCGATTGCATCCGCTGCGGAAATGGAACACGGCAAACCCAATTACACTCTGCCCGCCGGCGAGGTTGTAAAAACTGATCTTTTTGTTGCTGCCGACCGCACCCAGATTAACGGTGACGTTGACGGCGACCTGGTTGTCTTCTCGCATAGCGTTACCGTAAACGGCCATATAAAGGGCGACATTCTCGGGTTTGCGGCAGAACTCACTGTAAATGGCCCTGTCGATGGAAACGTGCGCGCATTTTCTCAAACGATCGTAGTCAGTAGCAACATCGGGAAAAATGTGATGGTGTTCGGAAGCGAAATGAACCTCCGGGACACGGCCAACGTGGGCGGCACCATTACTCTCTTCACTGGCGATACGGCGTTAAGCGGGCACGTCGCGGGAGACCTCTTAGCCTTTGGCGGGAATTTTGATATTAACGGTGTGCTGGGCCATGATGCTGCATTTCAGTCCGATACACTTTCAATCGGACCCAGCGCTGAAATAAAGGGGCACACAAAGTTCCAGGGGACACGCGAAGCAGAGGTTTCGCCCTCGGCGAAATTGGGAAATCCCGTGGAATTCACGCTGAAGAAGCGCGGTCCCGAGAGGAATTATTCGTCCGCGAGATTTTACTGGCACCAAACGCTGCTTTGGGGAGCGAGTTTCGTTTTCGGGCTTGTGGTGCTGTTGCTCGCACCGGGATTTTTCTTCGACGCAGAGCGCGCCTGTAAGAAAGTGGGCCAATCAATCGGCTTGGGCTTGCTGTTCCTGTTTGTGACTCCAATTGCAGCGATTATTATTTGCATTACGATAGTAGGACTCGGCGTCGGCATCTCAGCCTTACTCTTGTGGATTATTGCAATCTACTCAGCGCAGGTTTATGTGGGATCGTGGCTGGGTGAAAGAATACTGGGCGAAGGAGTCGGAGTAGGTCCCGCGCTAGGAAGGCTTGCGGTAGGACTTTTGATCCTGCGGGCTGCGCATATGCTGCCACATATCGGAGGTTGGATCGCGTTTCTCGTGACGGTCTGGGGCATGGGAGCCATGACACTTGCGCTGTACAGATATATGCGGCCGCAGTTAGCCACGGCGATTTGAAAAAGCACTGCAGTTAAGCCTGTCCATCTGGCGCACGCGCAGAGCTGAGGGCCTGCGAGGCGAGTTTCAGACGATTCCGAGCTTCTTGCCGATGCGCTCGAAGACTTCGAACGCCCGTTCTAGATCACTGCGCTTGTGAGTTGCGGTAACGATTGTGCGAAGGCGCGCTTTCCCTTCCGGAACCGTAGGGAAGCCCAGAGCGACGACGAAGACACCTTCCGCGAAAAGCTCCCGGGAAAACTGAAATGCTCTTTCGGCATCGCCTACCATGATCGGCGTGATCGGTGTCTCGCTCTTACCGGTGTCGAAGCCGAGTTTCTTTAGTTTGCGCTTGAAGAATTTTGTGTTGGACCAGAGCTTCTTTATGAGCCGGTCGCCGGCTTCGGAGTCAAGCACCTCAAAGGCGGCTTGGCAAGTGGCGGTAACCGACGGCGGGTGCGAAGTGGAAAAAAGAAAGGGTCTGGCGCGCTGGTAGAGAAACTCGATCAGATCGCGCGAGCCGCAGACGTAACCTCCAATCGAACCGACGGCTTTGCTGAGAGTGCCGACCTGGATATCGACGCGGCCGTGGCAGCCGAGATGATCGATGGTCCCGCGCCCACGGCTTCCTAAAACGCCTGAAGAGTGCGCGTCATCGACCATCATGATGCAGTTATACCTTTCGGCCAGATCGCAGAGCGCGGGCAAATTGGCGATATCGCCGTCCATGGAGAAAACGCCGTCCGTGATCAGAAGCTTCTTGGCATTCCAGTTTTCGGTTTCTTTCAGGATGCGCTCACAATCGGCAATGTCTTTGTGCTTGAAGACTTTTATGGTGGCTTTCGACAGGCGCGCGCCATCGATAATCGAAGCGTGATTCAGCTCGTCGGAAATGATCAGGTCGTCTTTACCCAGGATTGCTGAAACGGTTCCTGCGTTCGCGGCAAATCCGGATTGAAAGACCACGCAGGCTTCGACCTTTTTAAAACGGGCGATCTGTTCTTCGAGGTTCATGTGCATCTTCATGGTTCCGGCGATGGTGCGGACGGCGCCCGAGCCGACGCCGAATTTCCGCGTGGCGTTGATTGCTGCGCGGCGGAGCTTGGGATGGGTAGTCAAACCGAGATAGTTATTCGAGCTGAGGTTGATTACTTCTTTGCCGTCAAAGTTTGCGACGGGCTTCTGTTCGCCTTCCAGAATTTTCAGACGAAAATAAAGATGTTTGGCTGTTAGGTCTTCGAGAGCATCGTGCAAATACTGAAGCTGCGGGCGGGTGGCTGCGGTGCTCATAATTTCTCCGATTATTTTATGGAACTAACTATTTTGGCGAGCCGTTGGGATAGAACAGAATTTTACCAGCTTGTCCGGACTCCAGCAGCGAAAATGCGTCAGCGTACTTTTCGAGAGGCAGTCGCTCGTTGAACAAAGGCTCAAGATTAAGCCTACCGTGCTTCAGAAGTTCCGTCATCTGTACCCAAGTTTCGAACACCTTTCGGCCGTAGATCCCTTGAACGGTGGCGCCTTTGAAAATGACATCATTTACAAGGTCGAAGGTGACAGGATCTTTCGGAATACCCAAAAGCGAAGCGCGTCCGCCGGGCCGCAGCATTTGGAAGCCTTGATGAATCGCGACAGGATGGCCGCTCATCTCGAGGAGGACGTCAACACCAGCGCCGTCTGTGGCTTCCAAAACGCGCGCGACGACATCGCCCTGGTTCGGGTCGAGGGCTTCGTCCGCTCCCATTTTTTTGGCGAGCTCTCGACGGTGCGGATTGACCTCTGTGGCAAAAATCATCGCGCTGCCGCACGCGCGTGCCACGGCGATCGCCATTAACCCGATCGGCCCGGCGCCGGTGACGACCACATTCCGCGCCGCGATTTCGCCCGCGAGTACGGTGTGGACTGCGTTCCCCAGCGGGTCGAGTATTGCGGCATAGTGTTCTGGAATGGCCGGGTCGATTTTCCAAATACTGCGTATCGGAATAATCACGAATTCGGCGAAGCAGCCGTCCGCATCAATGCCGATTATTTTGACGTTTTGGCAGAGATGGAGCTGTCCCATCCGGCACGGGCGGCAGTGCCCGCAATTCACGTGCATTTCGGCGCTAACAAAATCACCGGGCTTGACCGAGGTGACTTCCGAGCCGACTTTATCCACCGTGCCGCAGAATTCATGCCCGAAGGTCATCGGAGGGTGAATGCGCGAGGCGGACCAGCGGTCCCAGCCGTAAATATGCAGATCGGTTCCGCAGATCGAAGCAGCACGGACGCGAACAAGCACTTCCGTGGGGCCCGGCGAAGGAACAGCCACGGACTCAAGCTGGGCGCCACGCCCGGGACGCATCTTGCGCAAGGCTTTCATCGTGGCGGTGGGCATCGTTTACCTGCAATCGTCGTTCAGACCAAACGAGCAATGTTAACACACGCTCCCACAACGGAAAAATCGAGAGCGCACCGCCAGGCATTCCGTTACAATCGCGGCCGGACATCGTATCGAGTGTCATGCGCCCACGCATTGCCGACGAGGCGCGGGAGGACCGTTGAGTCTCACACAGCGTCTGCGAGAGATCCGCTCCGGTTTCGAGCCGGCCTTCTGGGTGGCAAACGTCAGCGAGCTTTTTGAGAGATTGTCGTACTATGCCGCCTTTGCATCGCTCGCGCGCTACCTTCATGAAACCTTGAATTTCCCAGTAGCACAGGCGAGTAGCCTGACAGGTCTTTTTGGCGGCATGGTTTGGTTTCTTGCAGCGTTCGGCGGGACGCTTGCGGATCGGCTGGGATTTCGGCGATCACTTTCACTCGCATACCTGGTTTTAAGCTGTTCGTATTTCCTGCTTGGTTCGCTGGCGGCTCCTTGGCTCGGTCCGGTGCGAGAGGCCGTACCGTTGGTCGTTTTGGTCACTGTTGTACTGATGCTTCCGGCGATTGGGATTGCGCTGGTGAAGCCGTGCGTTGTGGGGACAACTGCGCGCGCGTCGAAAGAAAATGTGCGGTCGATTGGCTACTCAATTTACTACACACTAGTGAACATCGGCGGTGCCGCTGGCCCGTTTGTGGCGTCGTGGGTGCACCAGCACCTGAGCGTTGAAGCAGTATTTCGGGTGGCGGCGCTCAGCGTTTTTCTGATGTTCTTTGCGGTACTTGCGTTTTTCAAAGAACCGAGGCGGTCAAAGGAAGCTCAAGCAGCGACCCTAGGACAGGCGGCACGGAATTTTTGGATCGTGCTAAGCAATCCGCGATTCATGGTTTTTCTACTTATTTTCTCCGGCTACTGGATCGTTTATTGGCAGGAATTCATCATTCTTCCGCTCTACGTTCATGATTACATCAATCCAAAAACGGATACGGAATTGATGCTGATCACCGGCCCACTTACTGTAATCAGTCTCCAGATGGTGGCAAGTTTTCTCACGCAGAAAATCCCCGCATTTCGCGCCGTTACGCTAGGGACGCTCGTGTCCGCATTGGCGTGGATCATTCTAATTATCCATCCAACAGTTCCAATGGTGATTCTCACGCTGTTCGCAGTGTCGTTGGGCGAGATCACCCAGTCACCGCGTTACTATGAATACATTTCGCGACTCGCACCCCCCGGCCAGCAGGGGACCTATATGGGCTTTGCGTTCTTACCGATCGGAATTGGCTCGCTTATTGGCGGGTGGCTCGGCGGAAAACTGATTCACCACTTCGGGGAAGTTACGCATCAGCCCCAGCGCATATGGTGGGTAGTGACAGGCATTGGGGTACTGACGGCTGGCCTTCTTTGGATTTACGATCGAATTGTGAAACCCAGTCAGGAGATTGCCGTCACTTCCTAAGGATGACATTTGCCACGCGACTCTAGTTGACCATGCGGCGGAGATTTTCGATGGCTTGCTGCGCAAGAGCGTACTGGGGCTCGATGCGCAGCGCCTCCTGAAAGCATTCGCGGGCGCGAGTAAGCATGCCTTTGGCGTGGTAAACGCGGCCCAGATTGAAGTATGGGTAGTGACGCGGGTCGTAGCGAGGAGCGGCGATTGCGCGCTCGAGCCAAGGGACGGCTTCATCGAAACGCCCAAGGGCGATCAAATAAGAGCCGATGTCATTGTACGGATTGCCGAATTCCGGATCCACCTCGATGGCGCGTTTGCACTCGGCGATAGCTTCGTCAACTTTTCCTTGGAAGTGATACGTCCAGCCCAAAAAGGTATGAGCTTCCGCAGTTGGGAAGATTTCCAGCGATTTTGTGTAGAGCTGGACGGCCTGGTCGTAGTCGCCGTGCATTTGCGCCCGGTAAGCCTGCTGAAGCAACTTCCAAGCGAGCTGCTGTCGGTCGAGTGACATTCTATTTTCTCGGTAATGACGACGGCTTTAACGCGCAGGCGCGCCGGCAACCATGGCAATTGCTTGTTCGGTGGAAACGAAGGCAGCGCCAAGGGATTTGAGTTCATCGAGCGAACGCTGCCCGTCAGCGCCTTTTAAGGTTTCGACGGCGTCCTTGACGATCGATACTTTGTGACCGCGGTCGAGCAAGCCTTTTGCGGCCAGATATACGCAGTGTTCGACAACCACGCCAAAAACCAAGTATTCAGTATCTTTGCCAAGTCGATTAACGATTGCTTCGGTATGAGGATTACTGAAAACATCCAGAGTTTGCTTCTCGAGAATGAGCTGCTGATTATCAAGAATTGATCCGGGCAGCTTCGCACTTCGGTCATTCGGAACAGAATGTACTTTTTGTGCTAGTCCCTGCGGAATGATGCGCTCGCCTGGAGTTCCACGAACGCAGTGCGACGGAAAGATTTTGAATTCCGGATCGTCGGGCAGATGACGACAGGCGCTGGAAATGAGCAACACACGCCCCGCACGCGCCTCATCCACCAACCGCTTGATGTTTGGAATGATTTTTTCTCCGCCGGAAACGTACAGCTTTCCTCCGGGCAGCATAAAATCCTCTTGCACGTCTACTTCCCAAAACACGACTTTGTTTTTCTGCATGAACTTAACTATTCCCGACGGTGCCAAGATTTATTTCTGCGCAGCCCTGCGGACGCGCCGTCTCAGCGTTTCCAGCATCGTTTTTAGCCGTTGGCTGTAGCGAACGGGGTAGACGGCGGTTCGATTGATCTGCAGAAATCGCTGGGGCAGATGACTCAGGCTGTTTATGCAACGCCCTCGCAAAACACTGATTGATTCTGCCGGCGCGACCCGCTGCCCGCCTCGCATAACTTCTATCAGCATGGGCTCACCGCCGTTTGCCGGTTCGCCGTCCAAAGCGATTTTATCGCTTAGGTACTGACCTTTGCCATTCGAATAGCGGAGAACTTGTTTGCGTCCCGGATAGGTGACTTTTGCCGTGCTCAATTTCGCTGCTTCGCGAATTTTTCCAGCGCGCTCGACTTCCACGAGCTTGTAGATCAAGTTCAGGTGCGGAGCGTCTCCCGGTGTGGCCAAAGAGGTGCCGACACCGAAAGCATCAATTGCGGCACCACTGGCTAGCAGCTTCGTGATTCTGTATTCGTCGAGGTCACCGGAAGCGAATATCTTGACGTCCATCCATCCCGCGCGATCCAGTTCTCGCCGAACCCAACGGCTGTCTTTCGCCAGATCGCCGCTATCCAGGCGCACACCCGCAGGCTTACGTCCCATCTTGATGATAGTTTTCAAGGCGTCGCGGACATCGTAGGTGTCGAGCAACAATACGGAATGTGTGGGAAAAGCGTCCAAAAAGTGGCGAAATGCGGCGGTTTCGTCTTCGTGCGCCATTACCCAAGAGTGTGCTTGGGTTCCGTAGGTATCCATGCCGAATTGTTGTCCGGCGAGAACGTTTGAGGTTCCCTCACATCCGCCAATCGCTGCAGCACGTGCTGCGAGAAGACTGGCCTCGCTACCGTGTGCGCGTCTGGCGCCGAATTCCACGATCTGGCGGCCCTGCGCCGCGGTAACCACGCGCGCTGCTTTGCTCGCGATCATGGTTTGGTAGCTCAGCGTCGCGAGTAAATAGGTTTCCATGATCTGGCCTTCGATGATGGGCGCGACGACGCGCAACATTGGTTCGCCAGGGAACACAAGCGATCCTTCCGGCATGGCCCAGACATCGCCGGTAAAGTGGAATTTTTCGAGGTACTGGAAGAATTCATCGCGAATATTGCAAAACACCGGATGCCGGCGCAGGAAAGAGATTTCGTCTTTTGTAAAGTGGACGTGTTCTAAAAACTCCAGTGCTTGTTCAAGGCCAGCGGCAACCAGGTAATTGCGCTTAGGGGGCAGATGGCGGACGAAGAGTTCAAACGTGGCGCTAGCGTCGAAGCCGGTCTGCAGGTATCCCGCAGCCATGGTCAATTCATAGAGATCGGTTAAGAGTCCGGAGTGTTCAAGCATTCGGCAACTATCCGCGACGGCGACGCAAGCCAAGACCGCCAACCACCACTAGCTATGGAGAGACGCAAGCGCAAGGCTGTATTTGCGCCGCTTGAGATAAGGAATCACAAGTCGATGAAAAGACAAAACCCCCAAACCTCCGTCGCATGTATCGGGACGGCGATCCCTGGGGGTTTTGCCGCAAATCTCTGCGCCGAATTTGTTACTTGAGTACGGCGTCTTTAAAAGCTTTTGAAGCGCGCAAGCGTACGACGGTCTTGGCCTTGATCTTAATGGCCTCGCCCGTAGCCGGGTTGCGGCCCATACGCGCCTTACGATGTGCCTTCACGGAGCGGCCGAGACCCGGGATCACGAATTTACCCGCGCCCTTCGTCTCTTTTATGGCCAGCTTGAAGAATTCATCAAAGAAAGATGCAACTTGTTTCTTGGACACCGGCTTTTCAGGGGTGCTGACCTTTTCGGCCATGTGCGCAATAATCTTAGACTTGCTCAGCGGATTTGCCATCGAGTTACTTTCTCCTCTTCGTTTGTAATTTCTTTTTGGCACCAGGGTCCCGGATGCCTTGCGGACTATAGCTGCACTATCCGCGGAACGCAAGGAAATCCTTGAAAAAAGCCCGAAAAATGGCCCTTTCCTGAAGCGATTCAGTTCCCATGAGAATTTTATTACGAGGCGAGCTGATCGTAAAAAAGCGCAACCGCCTTGATGCCGCCGAAATAATTCTCCAAGGCGATGTGCTCGTCCGGAGCATGCGCATTTTCGTCCGGCAATCCAAAGCCCAGCAGGACACAAGGGACCTTAAACGTGTCGTGCATCTGGGTCACAAACGGAATGGAACCGCCTTCGCGGATGAACACAGCCTTTTTGCCAAAGCCAGTCTCCAACGCGTTAATCGCTTTCTTGAATATCGGATGGGAGTACGGCGCCACCCACGGCTTTCCCGTGCTCAGAACTTCAAACTTACAAGTGACTGTTTTCGGCAGCAATTTTCGAATATGTTTTTCGACGAGTTTCGCGATTCTTGCCGGGTCTTGATTTGGCACCAATCGCGTGGAAAGTTTTGCCCACACTTTTGACGGAATTACGGTCTTAGCGCCTTCACCCATGTAGCCTCCCCAAATTCCGTTTAGTTCGAGTGTTGGCCGGATCCAGAGCTGTTCGACGATGGTGTACCCCTTCTCACCGCAAAGTCCCGGAGCGCCCACCGTCCTACGGAAGTCCTTCTCTTTCCACGGCAGGGAATTCAGAGCTTTGCGTTCCCGGTGAGAGAGAATCGCTACACGGTCATAAAAACCCGGCACGGTCACGCGAAAATTCTTGTCATGAAGCTTCGCAATCATTTCGGCAAGGATGGTGATCGGATTCGGCACAGCGCCGCCAAAAACTCCGGAATGCAAATCCTGCACCGGGCCAGTGAGCTCTACCTGATAGTAATTCAGTCCGCGCAAGCCGTAGGTGATCGACGGCACGCCCTTTGCGAGCATCGAAGTGTCTGAGACGACCAAGGCATCGGCCCTCAACCGTTCGCGATTGTTCTGTACGAAATCCCACAGGCTTATGCTGCCGACTTCCTCTTCACCCTCGATCATCACCTTCACGTTTAGTGGAAGCTTCCCGGCCGTATTTTTGAGGGCCTCCAAGGCCTTCAAATGGATGTGAACCTGGCCTTTGTCGTCAGCCGTGCCACGGCCATAAAGGTTTCCGCTTCGCACGGTCGGTTCGAATGCAGGACTGGTCCACAGATCCAAGGGCTCGGCAGGCTGAACATCGTAATGCCCATAGAAAAGAACGGTGGGTTTGCCGGGAGCGTGCAGCGATTCTCCGTACACCAGGGGATGCATTTTGGTGGGCACAATTTCAATATTTTCCAGGCCGGCGGCGCGCAACTTCTCCGCGACCCAACGAGCGGCCCGCTCGATGTCAGGCTTATGTTCGCTCTTCGTGCTGACGCTGGGAATCCGAAGAAATTCCTTTAGCTCGTTCAGATTTTCCTCGCGCCGTGACTCAATGTAGTCAATCAAGTTCATACTACGCTCCTGACTCGGACGACGGATCGGCCACCGTGGGCCGTATGCATTGTATGGCACAAACGCGTAATTCTACGGAACGTTGAGCAATTCTAGCAAGGTTTTTGCGTCAACTGTGTTTTTAGGCACTTCTGAGGTCATGTATGGTTGACTCCTGGTCTTGGGCCATGCACGATAGAAAACGGACATGAGCGAAGCACAGATTAACCAACAAACTAGCAGCCAACAGCGGCGCAGTTCGCGCGTTTTCACTCGCATACCAGTGCGAGCGTCGGGCAAGAGCATCCATGGCCGCAAATTCCGCGAGAATAGCCAAACGATCGTCATCAATGCTCACGGAGGGCTGCTCTATCTTCAAGAGGAACTTGCACTAGGCGCAGACTTGGTGTTGATTAATCCTGTAACTGAGGAAGAGCAAGAATGCCGAGTGGTTTATCTTGGCGACACTTCCGAAAAAGGAACCCGCGTAGGTGTTGAATTTCTTTCGCCGAGCCCGCATTTTTGGGGTGTGGATTTCGCTCCCCAGGATTGGCCAGCAGGCCCGTCTTCCCGTCCCGTTCACTAATCTCAACCCACGGCAACAATGGGGTGTTTGAATTCCGTTTCTCGTAGGACGACACAATCTCGGCTACTACGGATACTCGCCTATTGGTTCGAAGCCGCGGGCGCTTCATATTTTGACAGGTCTACGTCTTTCCATTTCCCATCAATGATTTCTTTCCGAATCTGTACTGCAGTCTTGCCTTTTTGGGATTCTGTATATGCGAGAACAGCTTCTTTTTGACACAACGCGCAGACGGACGCATGGCGGTCGGTGTAACAGCTCAATAGACTGGTGTGTCCTATATCCTTGTCACAATGGCAATAGCAGGGCTGTTGATAGAGGACGTCCTTGACCTTCGCCGCCAGCGCATAGGCATTTTGAGTCTGTACGTCGGTGAATTGCGCTGGGTTGAGTGTCTCGGGTAAAGGGCCCGTAGGGCGGCTGGAATGGTACGCCGGGACCGCGGGGACAACGCTCTCTTTTTCCTTGTCCACGGGGTTCGACTGGCCAGATTGGTCAGCAGCGTTTTGGGCATGTACGAAACCAACGCCGAAACCGGCCAGTGCGATTAGAAATATCGTCGCGACTAAAATAGCATTTCGCATCATCCGAGCTCCCTCTGCGCAGCCGAAATCTCGCCAGCGCAGACGTATTGCTCCGTAAATCCTATCACAGGCGTCACATAAGCGAGGTGGGATGTCGCCATAGAGCGATAGATCATCGGGTGACTTGTGCGGCGGAATGAACGGCTAAAGAATCTTCCGGAGAAGGAGTAGACCAGGCGAGCGCGCCAAGGGCCAAAATCACAGGGTAACAAACGATCACGTAGCGGGGCTCGACTGTTTGCAACTGTGTAAGAAAAACTGTGCGCACAAGGACCAGTGTAATGAGGAACGCGATCGCCGGCTGTCTGCGAAAACGCCATGCGCCTATTAACGCCATACCGATATAAGCAAAGTTCAAGACTCCGAATCCTAATGTGACGCCGAAATCCATTCGATTACTTCGCCACTTTTCCGCGGGCGGCCATAGATTTCCGGAGTACGGAAGCAAGGCGATGCGCGGCGTAAACCACATCATCCACATGCGAGCCAACGGGATTTCAAGGTAGGTCCTGATCGGCCGGTGTTCACTCCGCTCTCGTGCCAGCATGGCGAATCCGCGATCGAGAGTGGGGGTCATCAGCAAATTCGTGTTGTAGCGGTCGAAGAGTGCTTCCACGCGAGCACGTTCGGCGCTGGAATCGAACGCGGTTGCGGGGAAATCGCGGACTTGAATGGGCTCCTTCCCGAGCTTCCAAGTGACAAGGTAAGCTTCGCTGAATCGAACCATCCACGTTCCAGTCCATTCGTAAAAGCCGCGCGGGATAAAATCGCCATAACTTTCTGCGTAACGCGGTGCGAGGAATTCCGCACGGCCCATTGTTCTGGCATTGCGTGCCGCCCAGAGCGTTAAGGGGAGAATCAAACCCACCGACATCCAGGCTACAGCCAACATCAATCTCGACCAGTTCTGGCGGCGTCGCCAGCAGACGGCGAGCGTTATTCCTGCTGCGAGCAACAAGATTGGCGTCTCCGGTCGCACTAAGGTGCCTAGGCCGATGAGCATCCCGGTGACGAGCCACCATCCGGCGTCGGAAACCGAGGTTTCGTTGAGCGGCTGATTCGAAGGATTTGCAGATGCCCGTCCGAGCGCTATCACAAAAGCCAAAGCTGCTAGTGTTGTGAGGAAGGTTGCGAGCGTTTCGGTTAGAACTGCAGCGCTATAGTTTGCCGTAAATGGACACAGTGCAGCCAGCCACAACGCAACTGTGGCCACGCGAGTTTTACTGCGCGCGGGAGCAATATTCGCGGCGATCATGGCCGTCAAGACGCAAGTCGTCAAATCGACGACTGCTTGAACAAGCATGACTGCTCTACTTGATCGCCCGAATACGGCATAAACGCCAGCGAGAAACGCGGGGTACCCCGGCATGCGCATATCCACTGAAAGAAGTTGTCCGTGAACAAACAGGCCGTAGACTCCGTGGTCCAGCCAATTGCGTGCGAGTTCTTCGTAAAATTTTGTATCGCCAGCATGGAACGGGAAATGGATGATGAAAAACAGCCTCAGCGCGAAGCCAAACAACAATGCAGCCACTAGATGCTTGTAGCTCAAATGATGAAAGGTCGAAGAAGCTTCGCCCGAATGGTTCGCCGAGAAATCAACACGCCGCGTTATGGGAGTATTTCCGGCAGGCATCGATTTTGGGTGATGTGAGTCCCGAAGAAGCGCTGCATTTCAGTCAACAAACTGAACTGAAATCAATTTACACGAAACCCGCGAAAACTGTACAGCAACGGTTTCGAATTGTCGGCATGTCTCGATTTAGACTGTTTAGTTCAGAAGCCAGATTAGCGCCGGTCTCGTCAATCAAGTTGCAGGTCAACATTTACGGGAAGAATTGTGACGGCCACGTGCGGACCTAAAGATTCCCGGGGAAATGCTCCTTCCATTCCCAGTTGGAACCATGGCTGGTTGCAAGTAAACTTAGCTTTGCGGAGGGGTAGGAAAGCGGTTGACTCCGGCGGTCTTGAAAACCGTTAGGCCCGAAAGGGTCTCGTGGGTTCGAATCCCACCCCCTCCGCCATAATTTCCTATCGTTTTATTGGTATTTTGTGGTGTTTTTCAGACGTCGAGCTTTTTTGTACTGGATTTGTACGGCGTCCGTCCAGGTTCTTGCGCGTAGCCTTGCGTTCTTGCGGCTCTTCGAGCGCGAGGTGATCAAAGCCATTAGCCTTCAAAACAGCCTGGTCTAGGGCTTCCTGACGCTCCTTAACCCATGCAGCATAGTGTTTCCACACAATCTTGGGCGAGTTCCCCAGTAGGGCAGCCACGTTCTCCACGCTGGTGCCATTGCTGAGCAACTTGACGGCGAACGTATGTCGGAACTGGTGCGGATGGGGATTGCCAGGGAGTTTCGAGGCCCTAAACACGGGTGCGAAGTAGTGGTCCCGATAGAGATTCGTGACCGCCTTCAAGGATGTCGCACCATTCCAGAAGAAATAGCCCTTGCTCGTGGGATCGAATGCTCGCAGCGCATCCACGACTAGCCCGGGCAGCAGAACGGAAATGTCCTTGTGCGCCTTCTGCGTTCGGAGTGACAAGCGGTTCTTATCGAGCCTGTCCAGGCGGAGCATCGTGGCGTCAGAAATTCTTAGGCCCGAATAGCGCATGAGCAATGCCAGCGCATACGTTTTGGGGCTCGTAACTTGGGCCGCCTTCAAGATGGCATCCATCTCGTCATCGGTGAACGGAACAACCTGCGTGGGGCTCACAACTATTTTGCCTAGTTCCAAGGCTGGATTGCTCTCGACTATTTTTCGACTGCGAGCGTACTTGAAGATCGAACGCAGGCGTTCTTGTTTCTTCTGCTTCGCCAAATCGCCGTCAGGCCACGTCGAACGAAACTCTTCTAGTAGCTGCAAATCAAACTCGGTTAGGAATCGGATTCCTTTGTCGAGCGCGAACGCATCCATTTGCTTGAACAGTTGCTCATACTTCCGAACCGTTTCGTGGCTCTTGCCTTCGGTCTTCATGTTCTGAATGAATTTCGTTTTGAAGTCTTCGATCTTCAGGAGACTGGCTGGGCCCGATGGTTTCCTGCCCTGTTCTTCCCACTGTTGCTTGATTTTCTCCGCGTGTTTCCAGTCGCGAGTCTTCATGGATTCACGCACATAAGTACCGTCCGGCTTCGAACCTGAAACCCAAATTGGACAACCCCGACGCCTGTTCGTACAAACGACCGTATCTAACGAAGAGCACTTCTGGGGGTTGTGACGGCGATACAATTCGAGCGGCATTACGAATTCCTCCGCTGAACACGGGCAGCCACTGATTCGGGAATTCGGAGGGTCACATACGCCCGCTTGCCCTTCTTGGGCGGGTTCTTGAGTTTGATTACGTCAGGTTCGTTCTCGAACAATTCGCGAATTTTATCGACGCCGAGACACCACAGCGCCGCCAATTCCTGAACAGAGTAGTGCGCGCCCTTGACGTGCGCCGATTCCGCCTTGGTCTTTTTGTCAGCCGTCTGCTCAACCATGGTGCCAAGCTGCGCAACATCTTCTTCTGTCAGAGCGAAACGATTCCAGCCGAGCCCCGGCTCATCAGGACCGCCAGCGAAGGACTCGAATGCTTTCCTCGCGTTACCGTTCAATCCCTTGCCAGTCGCGGACAATTCAACGGACGGCCTCACCTTGCCCGTAGCAATCCACAGAATGAGCAATCCCTCGCTGATCCCAACCTTCGATGCGGCTTGTTTGAGGTTGAACATTATTTGCGTCTCTTGTGTTCATTCACGAACGCTACGATGGCCCGACGGATAATACGGGCGACGGATTCGTCTTCCTTCTTGGCGATTCGCTGAACCGCCTTCAAGTTCTCTTCGTCAATTCGCAGCACGATATGCTTCCTTAACCGCATGGTCATATTGTAACACATTTGGAACACATTGCTAATTTAGCGTGTGAGTCAGAATTGTAGGACCTCAATTCAGACTCACGCAGCCGCGTTGACTCTGCCAAGCAGTGGAGAGCATCATCAAAAGGAGCGTTGAGACGCTTTCCAAATGATTCAGAAAAGTCGCGAGCAAGATATTGATCGAGACGGGCGTCGCTTGCTGCGAGAAGCGCTGGAACCGTTAGGTTGGGTCATAACGGGTTTTGAGGAAGACTACGGCATTGATTACGACGTGCAGGTTTTTGTGGATGGCAGGCCTGACGGAGTGTGGTTCAAGATTCAACTGAAAAGCTCTGCCTCCAGTGAGTATTCCGCAGATGGAAGCTTTGTTTCGCAGGAATTGAGCGTTGATCATGCGAGGCATTACGCACTGGAGTTGCGTGAGCCTATATTCCTAGTTCACGCAGACGTTCGCGGGCGAAAGCTTTTTTGGCATGCGCCACAATTGGACAAAGACCTTATAAGAAGGCTGGAGGAAGGTAGCGCATCGACGACAATCACGGCCCGAGTTCCGACCTCTAATTTGATCCCTGATACAGCCCAATCCTTAATGCAAGCGGTCGAGAAACTTTATCTGGTTCTCGCCAATCGAACTCTTATTAGCACCCCTATCTCTTCCTTTGCAGAATCTCTAAAATACCAGCCCGGCGAAGCTCAGCTACGTGAGGAGTTCCAGCGGAAAAATGACGTATTGAAGCTCCGCAAGGTCGCCGAACTCACGGTCGCAAGACAGTTTTTTGAGGCACGATCTCGCGCTCGTATTGTCTCTTCTGATCCTGATGCTTCTATCGAGAATAGGTTTTGGGCAGAAATGCAGATCGGCAACATTGATTGGTCAGACGCGGTCACTCAGAATCGCCCCCAAGCCGAATTGCCACAAATCTATCTAAATAACGCGAAAGCTCTTCAGTTGCTGACGAAGTCAGGACCGGCCTATCTTAAATTCTTTGCTCTAATCACCAGGAAGGCCGCCGAGCTGGATCAACTCGTCCAGGACAATTGGGGCTTAACGATCCTATATCGCCAGCATCTCGAACGTGCTGGGAATCCCGTGATGGCGCTGAACTATTATGCAGCTCACGCCGCAAGCACTCGGCGCGTCATATCAAAGTACAACCAGTGTCTCAGGCTCGCCAAGTACGCAGCTAATTTCAAGGGCCGCTGGATTTTGCCGCGAGCCCTCGTAAGAATCGTTCAAGCTGCGGCGTCCTTCGTCCTGCGACTTGGTTTCATGGGAATGCAAGATGCAGCCGATCAGTTCCATTCATCGATTCTCCAGATTTCGAAACTTATAGCTTGGATAGGCGAGGAATCTGGGGATGAGGAGGCGATTGCCCTCGCGGTAGGCTCAGCGCTTTTGCCCATTAGATCTCAAGAGACAGAGGCGTTCAAATGGGCCGTCGCGGTACTGGACCGCATAAACGATCCCAAGACGAAAACGCAGGCAACAGAGGTTATAGAACGCCAAATTCTTCGATGGAGAGGTGGTGCATTAGAAACGGACTCTTATCGGGGCAATCCGATACAACAGATCATAGAAAACGCTGCGGCCTCCCTGGGCATAGACTTATCCGACGATCAGAATCCGATTGTTCAGGGCTTGCGAATAGCCGCGAAGGATAATACACCTGCCCGAGTGCTAGAGACATGCGAGCACATTATCACAAGCTTGGGTGCAACAGGCCCAGTGGCACGACAGATTCGAGTGCTTTTTGGAATCGAAACAGCTGGCTCGAAAATCGTACATTGCACTCTCCACAACTATCATTACGAAGCAAAGGATCTTGATTCGGCGTTTGCCGAATTCAAATCGCGCTACTGCGATTCTTGTCCTGATCGTTCTCCTCGGCCCGCTAAATGGATATACACGGAAGCTTTTCAAGAAGAGTTCAACGCGAAGCACCTTCAATTCGTCAAGGATTTCAACGCTACAGGGGCCGGGTTTAGGCTCACATCTGAGGACTAATCGACGGACGATGATGCGCTCGATGCCGGTGGAGGCTCAATCGCGTTTGGGTGGCGTAATCTTGTCCATCTTCTTGGAGCCAATGCACAGGAGCGCAAGACTAAAGCTGGATATGAGACAAAGCCGACTGCCCCGCGAACCTATGTCGTCGTCCAGTTCGATGCTTTCCTCATTCCCGACCGCTTGACTAGCAAAAGAAGGCGTAAGAAGTGGCCGCACGTAGAAATTCATAAACATTCCGTAGCCCGACAGCCAGACGAAGAAAATCCACTCCCCGACAACCACCAAGACGATTGATGCAAAAACATTCCTCCCACGATAAACAAGTCTCCTCCAGAGGTTCCTGCCCGTACCTGCCGTCACTACGGACATAATGCAGACTAAGAAGAACAGCGATAGAAATGCAAATTCCAACTGAGCGAAGCGCGCATCCTTGGCATCGTAGGGGATCAGCGCGGCAGGTCGCCACAGCACCGTATATCCTCGGACATCGTTTTCCCAACGAAAGAAGAATCCTGCGAGGCCTAAGATAGCGAACCAAATAATGTAAGCCTTCTGCCAAGAGGCCGTGAACCAGTTCTGCCAGAATCTTTGAAACGCGAGCGTATAAGCACTCCAAACTTCGCCACCAAGTGCTTCGCTTACTGTCGCTCTCCACGTGCGCCGAGTTTTCGCCAATAGCAGAAGCATCAGAACTGAAAACAGATATAACCAGGTGTAGTATCCAGAAAAGACCTCTTCGCCACGCTCTGAGAACCTCGGACTGTAATTCGTCAAGAGACTCAACGATTGAATGAGAACCACGGTAAACAATGCCCCGCTTATGAGCGTGTTAGGCGAAAGTACGAATGGCCTTTTATAGACATATATCTTCACATCATCAAGATTGGATTCGCGGAGGTCGCCCGCCAAGAATTGCGCAAGCGCAAAATCTTTAGCGCGTCGTTCCTTGTGTTCAGTCTTTGCAAGCAGCGAAGAAAGATGTATTTCATAGCATTTTTGTTTGAATCCTAGAACTATCGCGGTTGACAGAACGAGTAACGCACAGAAAGGCCAAACGTCGGACAATAAGGCACCGTCCAGCGGAACTGGTTCCTTGGTGTAAGGAAGTGAAAGTTCCATTTGGTAGGCGTCCCGACTTTTACGGTCATAATCCTCAAATTCACGGATGTGTTTGCTGAACTCAAGTATAAATTGGTTGGATGCCGCTAGGTCCTTTTGTGGGTCAGGCCAAGGCTTTTCCCAAAGCCGAAGCCTCGTGCTGTAAATCCATTGACTAGCAGAGCGCGGACTGTCGCATAAAAATTCCCATGCCCCTTGCGCATAGTAGGGTTCCCTAACGAGTTGGAGGCAGAAGGCCTGATCGACTTGGCCCAACTTCTGCTGGCCGCTCTTGAGCGTAGACCACACAATAAAGAGAGCCACCATGAGCAGCAACAGAATCGAAACTTTCGCCTTGAACGTTTGCCCAACTAGGTGTGCGAACTTATCTTCTGGCGTATCTGGCATGTTAATCGCTCAGATTCTACAACGGAGTCACTTGCCACGCCGAGCGGCTTCTTGGACGCTACTCGGAATTTGTATAGATTAAGAGCACCATTTGAGCAGGTTTCGTGCGGGTTTTGTGCAGGGTATCAAAACCGAGCAACAGTAATGGATGCTTCATTTAGCTTACGAAAATGACAGAGCGGACTGCAAAAGTAAGGAAATACACTTTCTATGATGACAAAAGCGATACGTACGATTATGGTTGACAATTGGATGCGAGTGTGATAAACTATGAAGTAGAGTCGAATTAACGTCCCGCCGAAGCAACAATCCAGCAGGACACTTCCACTGCATTAGTTGCACAACTTGATTTTCGTAACGTATGACGAGTTACGACGCTGGGCAAAAAGCGAGACTGTTTGTATTGATTATCCCCGCAAGGCACTCCTAGAGTTCCGCTTCACCCAAAAGTTTCCCGATTGCCCTCGGGGATAATCGAGTCAAACAGCCAGTGCAAGTGCCCATCAAAAGGCATTTGTATCTGGCTGTTTGCATTTCTGGAGAAAAGCCGTGAGAAAACGAAACCGAAAACTAAAAGCATCGCCCAGCGGAACGGTTTCGCTTCCGAGTATTGGCGGCAAGGTAGATCACCCGACATCAGCAATCTTCGCCACTAGCAAGCCGATGCCGCAAGGTGCAATCGCTTCTGCCAATCTCTCGGATTCAACCAAGGCACGCATAGCAGCGGAGTTGGCAGTAGAGTCCAAAAAGTAAACGAGTTTTTCAGGGTTCGCAGATTACCCGTAACACAATCCGCAGTGCCCGATCACACCCGCACTCTAATCCCGAAGTGAATGAAGTTAAATCGGACAGCGACCGTCCATAGGATCGCAAAATTCCTACTCACCGTAGGGAATGCAAGTTGGGGTGGGTGATTTTACTCCCGTGGAATCACCCTCCCAGCCTGCACGGGAGCATTTCAAATGGGAACCAAGACACCTAGCATGACCTTGTTCCGCCTAGCCAAGAAAGCTGCGGGACTTGCCGCGCCTGAAAAGCGAGCCATCATCGCCATCGCAGATGCATGTTCGATGGCTGACGGGGTATGTCGTAAATCCATCCTTACGTTGTCTGAAGAGTGGGGATTCCCTGAGCGGTCCATTCGGTATGGTATTCGCGGCAGGCAGCGCAAAGACGGGACGGAATATTTCCCAGGACTCTTGAAGCGCGGCATTGTCTCCGCTGTTGAGCGGGAAGGCATGCCAACCATCTACGCCATTGATGAAGCGCGGTTGGAATCCTACAGCGCAGTTACCTCGGCACAAGTAGCAAGCGAACCCCTGCACAAAAATGGAGTCACCCCTGCACAAACGGCGAATGACCCCTGCACAAATGACGGCGAACCCCTGCACAGTGGCAGCCAAGTTCTTAATTCAATTCTAGAATCAGTTCATAAAGATAGTTCTAGAGTGAGTGATTGCAACGCAGAAAAAACTTCTATTGAAACAACAGCGGACAGTGAAAACCTTCGTACCTTGTCCGTGCAATTTTTGAAGACCACAGGTGCATGTTTTGAAATCAACGACAGAGTAGCGGCGCGCTTATCGGCGGTAATAGCGAAACATGGTATGGACGCTATCAGGTTCGCTCTTCAAGGATTCGCCAACCACGACCACGATTGGTCGAAGGTGAAGAACTCTGCCGTGCTTTTCCTGAGCAAGCTGGACTATTACCTTGGCGTGCCGACGGAGTGAACACGGTATGAGCCGAGAATGGATGAAAAAACTCGCGCCTGAAGTCCGCGCCCGATTGGAAGAGCACTTCGCTCGCAGACCGAATGGCAGATCGCGTAAGACTGCCGAGGAATTGCGCGCCCGCAAATCAGAGACGCAGTGCAGAAGACGCGAAGGGAAACGCATCGCCCGGGACCATGAGGCTGACGCCTTGAATATAATGCAATGAGTCCCGAACGGGTTTCGCGCGACAGCGCAGATCCGCCTTGCCCGCGTGCCGAAAGGCACCATGCACAGCACCACAGCATTCGGCCCGCATCATGATCCAGTCTCGGAGCCAAAGCTAGCAGGTCATTTTGGGATATTGAACGTAAAGGACGTAAAATGAATACAAATCAAGATTTTAGCTCTCTGACATTTTCTGGGCTGCTTCAAGAAGTGCACGAATCCTATGCTCGTACTCACTCTTTAATTGCAGACATCTTTGGTCTCGAAGATGTTCCAAGTAGCGAGCCTCAAATTGGGGAAAACTGTCCTTCAGAGCTGCATGTTGCGCAGCCATAGCAACAGATAATTCGCCAATCTCTTTTCCGATATTTGCAAACTCTTTGAGAACTTCGGCGCTGTTCTGATTAGGTGTTCTGTCTCCCAATTGATCCTCCTTGTTGCGAGGTTCCTTACTTGAATTTGCTACGTGACGATAATCACTATACGACGGTAGAACGAACCCCGCTCGGAATTCAGACGATAGCCAAGAATCACACCATTCTTGACCGCTTCGGCTCCTGTGCTAAATGCATACTTTTTTGAGTGATGGCGGGAAATCGAGAGACAGTTTCGTACAACCCACCGCCTAAGGTTTCGAATCGAAAACAGATTTTTGAAAAATTGTTCTAAAGCTGCAAACGCTTTTATTTCAACGAAACGGGTTCATTTGAGCCCTTCTTGTCCGAGAAGTTAAATCCGCAACGCATAAACAGGAGAGAAACGTGGAAACGATACAGCAGTTCGCAGAGAGGCATCGCTTGAGAGTCAGCCGAGACGGATGCAACGATCCAATAATATCTGGCCGTCGCACCGCTCGGCATCACATATTCGATAATGGAGACGGACGGCTCGGAGTATTGCTCATGTTCGATGGCAGCCCCGCCAAGTGGACGAATGCCAAAAAGAAAGCGGTAGCCGTTGGACTCATAGTTCGACAGGACGGAGGCAGTGAAGGCACGATGCTCTTTGATTCGGCAAATCTAAGGCAGTCTCGAATGGCTTTGAATCTAACTGGCGCTCGCATTAAACGCATCCTGACCGCCGAACAGAAAGAAGTACTGGCTTTTAGCCTACAAGCCGCCAGACAAGCCAAGGCCGCGTAAAGAGGCATAGACGAGCCTTGCGTTCGTGTTTGGCATCAAACCTGCCCGTTTTCTGAGGGTCTGAGCCACGCTAGAGAGACGGCTGCGACGATCCCGCTGGCGGCTGAACTCTCGACGGCACAATTGGCAGTGCTGCAAGCCAACCGATACAGACGAGTCCCGAGGCCCAAAACGCACCAATACGCATGATTTTCAGATTCCGTGACAATCGGATTCAAAAGGTTTATCAGACAGGCTGGGAACAGAAACACACCACTATGCAGTAGAGTGATGCGTTTCTCGTCAACGCCACTTCCGTTTAAGTACTTGGTAAGCTGCGACGAAAGGGGGGCCAAATGAAAAAGTACTTCCTGCTCACGGTTCTTGTGCTGCCTCTAACTCTGGGCGCAATTGGATTGATGCTCGCTAGCCTCTACGCTAACGAACCTTGGCGCAGCCTCGCGGTAAATCTCGCCGCTGGTCTGATTGGTAGCGTGATAACGGTTATTTACATCGAGAAGATTATTCGACGAAACGAACAATCCCAGTGGACCAAAGTCATGATTCACGTCGGAAGACAGGTAAACATCCTTGCCAACGGGACGACTACGAGCCTGAGGGTCGCTCTCAAGTTGCGAATGCCTTCGTCCGGCGACTTAGACAAAGAATTGGCGGTGGCAACCGACCCTCGCAGAATGCGGGCGGTGATGCTTTCTTTAATCGAAGATCAATTGCTGCCCCAAATCCCTCGGATCGTGGAATTGAATCAAAAAGGCTGGCGAGCGTTCGCGAACAGTATGTTGGCGAGCATGAAGGATGCGGAGCGAATACTGTCTCTGTTTTCAAAGAATCTCGACCCCACGGTCGTAGGATTGGTCCTGGACATTCACGAGCAAGCCCGAGCGTTGTTTTTGTATTACGAACTATGGCCCGACATCCTCGGCATTCCGCTCAATGAACTAAAACCAAACAACCGAGGCGAATCTATGGTTCCGTACTTCGAGGCGACATACAAACTCATCATTCAGAATGCCGAAAAACTCCTAAAAGCATGCGCCAGCTTGCTACGAGAAATCGACACCCGCTTCCCTGATAAAACACCACCACAATCCTAGAAGGTTGTGGACAATGCCTTCCGGGCTTCCGTGGCGGCTTGCTCATCGCTGACGTGACAATAGCGAGCCGTGCTCGATGCGCTCATGTGTCCGAGGGACTGTCGAATGAATGCCAGATTGCTTCCCGCCGCGACCATGTGGGACGCCAGCGAGTGCTTCACGAGGTGGGGATTACGCTTGCCCTTTGGCAATCCCGCAGCCTCGGCAACGGATTGGAACAGGCGAAAGAATGCCGAGCGGTCGAGCAATCCACCTTTCTGTGACGTGAACAGGTAGGGACTCGGGTCATTCCGATCTGCCAGCCACGCCTTGACCGCTTTGGCTTCATCGAGTAGCGGTTGACCTTGAATCTTTTCGAGGTTCTGCACGTTCGTCATCGAGCCTTTCTTGCGTCGCACCGTAATCTGATTCGACTTCAGGTCAACGTCATCAAGCCGCAATTCGCAAACTTCCGAGCAACGCAGACCGTGCTTGTAGGCGAGCAAGATGGAAGCCCAGGCACGAGTTGAATGCTCTCGGGCCGCCTTTAGCAAAGCAAGCAACTCCTTCGGCGTTAGAAATGTCATGGGTTTTGCATAGCGTTTCATGGCGATTCTCCTAACGCAAGATTACAAAACTAAGGGTGCGTCCGTCCATAGTACTTGAGTACCGATTTGAGGGGGTTCCACCCGTTCGCCGTTGGAAACCCGCCACTAGAATCCGAGAGCCTTTGTTTTCCCCCGAGCGAGAATCCGAAATCGGAAATCAGGCAGCAAATGGGCTCAATGTTGTTTGCGGTAGGCTTGTAAATGTCGGCGGGGAACCTATTTGGGTATACGTCTCCACCCCACGGCATCGACCACCGTTGGCGCGCGATTGACCTTCTCATACTATCGGCCAGCGATATTTTTCTTCTGAGAGGGACCCAAACTTTTCGCAAGGGTTTTCAAAAAGTTCGGGACTCTGACATGGGACCCTTTCGCATACGCGGGTATAAAACTTTTCAACTGGAGTCAATGAATGTCGAAACATCGAGTCAGTCCGAGACCAACGCATGCAGAAGTCGCCGAGCGCAAGAGGCTCGAACTGATTGCCACAGACATAACTAAATCGGAGCCAGAACGCGAACTGGCTCGCGAACGAATCCAGCAGTTGCGCGATGCATCGGTCGCCCGCGCCAAGCTGAATGCAATCCAAGGCAAAGATGTCATGCAACCCGCCGATGAGCCAAAACCTGAAGTAGCCTTGCCCGTGAAACCGTTGCGTGAAGAATGCGAGAGTGACGAAGAATTCCAACAGAGACTAGAATTCTGGCAACTCGTTCTCAATGACCGAGCCGCCCAGAAAGTTTTAGATTCTCTAGATAGCCGCCATTCCGCTCGGGAATCCGCACAGCGAACAATCCGCAAGAGCGCAAAGCGTCGCCGAGAAATGCAGCCCGAGGCTTCGATAGTGATTTGTGGTAAGCCTGCACCGTCTGACGCCGTGGAAGATGACAGACCAGAGGCAGAACGCAATCCGTTCAAATCACGTTACAAGAAAGACTCGGAAGATTATCAACGTGCGTTCAGAGAGTGGGAGGCAGCGTGTCAACTCTATGATTACTTGGCTTCAGAGGGCGAATTGCAGAGGGAGAATCCCGAGGCGTATGCAGCCAAGAAACAAGCAGAGGAAATTGCAGACACTGAGAGACGGCGTAAAAACGTTTGTTGCTGCGAGTCATTTTGTGGTGGAGTTCGGTGCTTCAATCAGCATCCGCAGAAGGAAATTGAGTCTGAGCCATTCATAGCATCACCTCTCCAGAAAGAAACATGGAACGCACAGAGTCAGAAATTCGCAAGAGAGCGCGGTGAAATTGTCGATCCAAAACCCACACCCGTCGTTGAACCGAAGCGTCGGGATGTAGCATGCAAAATTGTTTTGGATGGTTCGATGGTTTGGTCAGACGGTAGTCCTTGTCCCGTTCCGCTTCCACCAAACACGCAAATCTTCAACGCACCAACGCCGCCTTCATATGTCGAGGGTTCGGGCAAGGTCCCTGAAGGCTTCGAACTAGATTTTATGTCGATGTGTTGGGTCAGAAAATCTTAAACAGAACAGGAGATCACATGCCCGATTCACCAAGAGATGAAGTTGCCCGCCGTCGAGCCTTGCGAGAGAACACGCTTCGCGGTCAATCGCAGTACCAAAGAGAGAAGCGAAGAACAGATGTTGGAGGCAATATCCCGCTCGAACGGAGTTTGCCCCAGCATCGCTGCCCGCCATTTAATCTCGAAGACGAAGCAGACCCAAGGGAAAAATAATGGCTAAAAAATTATCCAAGTTACGACCAATCGCAAAGTTACCAGCGGCAAAATATTCAGCGGCTCGCATCCTCAAAGCTAACGCTGCCACGTTAAAGCCTGTTCCAGACGAAGCCGCTATTCCCCTTCGCGCTGGACTCAGACGAAGAGCCGCCGCGAAGCGTTCATTTTAATGAGCACGCCGACACGACAAAACGTCACGGAGTTGTGCGCTGGATTGGCAAAACAATCCGTCGATGCCATCCGCCGAGACATATACGGAGGCGACGTTATCGAAGTCAATCCCGTTGGAGCGGCACGCCTCATGGTTTGTATTTTCGATACCATCTTCCCCGCAATGCTTCGGTTGTCCACGCTTCCGCAGTCGGATGCGCGCGAACTCATCATGGGAGTTTTAGCAGTGCCGAATACCCATCCGAAGTTAGTCGAAATTGCAGAACGATTGAGAGAACAACTATGACTGACCTTCTAGAAACTGCGCGAAGGATTCTCAGCACAGACACTGCACTGAAGCAATCGCCCGTCCGCATGCATTTTGTTGGATCGTCTTCGAATATCAAAGCATGGGGATATTTGCCGCTCACTCGTGAACTCCGTGTGATGTTTCGCAGCGGACAAGAATATAGATACTTCGGAGTTTCTCGGGCGACGTGGAATGCCTTAGAGCGCGCCACAGAATCGAGCAGCGAGGTTAGTGCAGGCGAGAAATTTGTCGCGTTGGTTAGGGACAATCCCAAAATCAGATGCCGAAAGGTCAAACCATAATGCCGATCAAGACTCCTCAAGCCACACCTGTTCGCGGGTTTGGGCTTGGTACAAAGAAATCTACCGACACATTGCCAGTGAAAACTCTAATTGTGGACACCGAGGCAGAATTCGGCTCTTACGAATATGAACGTGCCGTGATTGCGGCAACTTTAGCCGCGAAGCAAGCGGAACAGGCAGAACTTCAGGACAAGCAAAATGCGCGCGATATCGAATGATGTAGCCAGCGGGAGCACACGTTTTCAAGATCACCATTTCTGCGTAGCGTCCTATCGGGAACTCCTACAAATCAATCTTGCAGATTTTGAGACACAAGCAGAGGCGGACGCTGCGCTTTGGCTAAGTGTGTCATCTGGAGTGAAGGCCTTAAGCACGAAGCAGTAGAGTCGGAGATGTAAACATCTGTCGCTTAGGCGACATAAAAAGGTTGAAGAAAATGACAATGCGATTAACGGACAGACCCAAACGAGCAGATGAGCGAAATGCTTTCGAAATAGCGAATTCCAATCGCGCAAGTTTCAAGGATTTCAAGAAGAACCTACTGCCAGAGGAAGCACCGACACAGCCGCCGATGAGAAACGGGCGTCCAGAACACCCATCCATTACGCTTGCTCGTCGGAATATGGATGTCGCAAAGCAAACTGCCCAAGCAGATGCGGCTCACAGCACAAGATTTCAATCCGTCGCCCAAGATACAGAAACAGTGGGGGCTCTGATGCTTCAATGGATGAGACAGACTTCAGGCTTCGTTCCCACCGAGCACAACAAACTTTCGTTGACCAATGCTGTGAACGAGTGGTTGCTCAAGGGACACGCTCTCAGCATTGCTGCACTCAATGATATTTTCAATGTGTTAGTCGAAGGAAATTATTTGCAACGGTCGGGTCATGCGCGAGTCCGTGGCGAAGGTGGAATTATGACTGGGCGAGCAACCATTTATCCCGTGTATGAAACAGCGAGCGAACGGCAGCAAGAATCCTTGCAGTCCGCACCCACTGTTGTGGGCGACCGCGAACTCAGTCTCAGCGAATTACGCAAGATGAGTGACCAAGAATTGGCAGCCCGCGCTCGCGCTGGATACAAACCAAATCCGAATAACATAAGGGTGATCTAATGACTAAAGCCGCATACCGAGACAGCGATGCAACCGTCCAGAAGAAATATGTAGGAAACGTGACGGACGGACCTGTGACGATTCCAGACAACGATGCTGTAGCCAATCACGAAGAGTTTTGGCAACGCATACTCGAAGATACCCAATCTGTCGCAGACAGGGAGGCAGGGCTCAAGCGACTGGATGATGTCGCCTTGCGAAACCTTGCCGTGAGGCAGAGAAATCGTCTCGCAGGAACGCATGAGGCTCCCCAAGCAAATCAAG
>Ga0209330_1000072_pt1 | contig 49393 bp, 50 predicted proteins | sample JacPinW_OM2H0_O3_FD_187969 | JGI IMG/M metagenome (GOLD analysis project Ga0209330, IMG submission 187969) | Forest soil microbial communities from Algoma, Ontario, Canada - Jack Pine, Ontario site 1_JW_OM2H0_O3 (SPAdes) (version 2) | ecosystem: Environmental > Terrestrial > Soil > Boreal... | reverse complement strand
CCTCTCGGTCAATATCACAGAATCTTATTCAGCTACCAGTTTGCGATCGGCGGACTCTCCCGCCACGTTGCTGGCCCAGTGGCTCGGAGAATAGGAGGGTCCATCCTCCTTCCTGCACAAAAGCCTCACTTCTAAAGCGGGAATCGCGCCCCGCTCTTTCGTTGTTTCTCGAAAAAGCGTATCGATCTGTGCAACGCAGTAACGGTCTTTTTAACCCGCTCCATCTGCGCTTTTGCATCGCAAATCAGACAGTCCCAAGATATGTCTTTAGGACTCTTAGTACTGTCTGCTTTCGACGATTTCACTCGCTTCTTCTCCTTTTGTAGGCCCTGGCGGCCACGGCGTCATCCCAACGCCAATACGTTCTTGGCGATGCTCCTGCTCACGGAACAATATGCCGCGAAGAACCAGTGTTTGCAGGAAAAGTGACATGCGGTGTCCGAAATGAGACAAGCGGTCAGAGTTGGCCGTCAAATACTGGTGCCACGGGTCCGTTCACAGGTTTAATCAGCTAGGTCGTTCATCCGTTCTCGTGTCGGCTGGAGAACTCCACGTTCGATCTGGTGTACAAGGTCTGTAATTGTGGCGTTCATATGTACCGGCACTCCGGACGCGTGGCCTAACGTCACCACATAGCCGTTGATGAAGTCGACCTCAGTCTTCCGGCCGCGCTCAAGGTCCTGGAGCATCGAGGGTTTGACATCCCCATAGAAGGCAATTATTGCCTCGACCCACGACTCATAGTGTTCCTCTGCGGCAAAATTGCTCGGCCATCCGGGCGGAATCGGGTCCACGGCCAGACGCTCCAGCCGAGTGCCAATCGCAAGTGCCACGGACAACGCTTCCTCGTACGTCCGGCGGAAGACCTTCTTGCCTGCTTCCGTTTCCATATACTGACGCATGGTTTGCGTACAGAGCGCGCCGAGGGTTGTAACCGAGCAATTGATGAGGAGTTTCGACCAGATGGCACCAGTCAGGTTTGAAGTTACCCTAACCTCAATCGCTCGACCTAAGGCGCGCGCAACCCGCTCGACGCGCTCACTGACACCACCAGCAAGTTCGCCTATCAGTAGATGCCCTGCATTCTTCTGCTCGTAGACGCCGGGTTCTACCATCGTGGCACCAAGATTTGAGAATCCACCCAGGATCTTATCTTCGCCTAGGCGATCCGCAAGCACCCGTGCAACGCCGCCATTCTGTATAGGCAAAATAGCCCCATCGGGGGCAAGTAGGCCCACCACGTAGGGCGCGACTTCCAGAGCGTCCTGCGCTTTGGTGGCAAGCAGGATCAAGTCAAATTGGTCTCCCTTTCCGTAGTCCTCAACTGCGGCAATGTCGATAACGTCTGCCCTCACCTCTCCTCCGATGCCGGACACTCGCAGGCCCGATCTGCGCAGCAGCTCCGCGGATTCGGTATTGCGAGCCGCAAGCCGGACGGGCAATCCAGCGCGGAGGGCGCGCGCGGCGATTGTTCCACCCAACGCGCCGATGCCCACTATCAGTATTTGCATTTTGAAACCTCCAAGATCCCCGCGATGAAGCCCTCCTTGCGTCGCCTCAAGCCTTGACGACGAGGTCGATCTCGACGCAGGCCCCAAGCGGTAGCGCGGCGGCCCCGATCGTCGTGCGAGCAGGAAAGGGTTGACTGAAATACTTTGCGTAGATGCCATTCATCGCGGCGAAGTCACTCATACTCGTGAGAAACACACCGGCGCGCACGACATCATCGAAACTCTTGCCGGTCGCGTTGAGAACCGCCGAGAGGTTCTGGAGGACGCGCTCCGTCTTGGGCACAATGCCCCCCTCGACCACCTTGCCAGTGGCCGGGTCTTGAGCGACCTGTCCGCTGAAGAAGAGGAAACCATCGATTTTGACTGCCTGGGAAAATGGGCCGACCGGCGGAGCAAGTTCAGGCGAGGTAATTGAGGTCTTGCTCATATAAAACTCCTGTGGATACTGGGTTAGCGGGTATGGAATATATGCCGCTAAGAACCAGTGTTTGCAGGAAAAGTGACATGCGGCGTCGGGAGTGGGACAAGCGGTCCGTCCGCAGCGATGTCTCCTTCGAAGGTCCAGCTATAATCCGTGCCGGAGGGGTCGACACACTCATGCTGCAGGCCAGGCCAGATATGGGACGGACGAGATGGATTTTGATCCTGTGTGCGTGGACGATTGTAGGACTGTTGTTCACGGTGCAGGAGATCGTGGTGGCGAAGGTTCACGGCCGGCACGTTAGCTGGGTGATCGTGGGTGCGATCGAACTCGTCTACTGGAACGTATGGGCGGCGTGCACACCGCTCGTGATTGCTCTGGCAAAACGGTTCCCGTTAACGGGGCCGAGGTTTGTACCTCATATAGCGATCCACACGGTCGCGTCGTTTATGATGGCTCCCCTGGGATCGGTCACCGCATACTTTCTGAGCCATGGACTTCTGCTGTTACTTCTTCGCATAACCGATCCTGGTGCGCCACCCCTTCCCCCGACGTTCACAGTCAGTGTTCTGTCGATGAGCTTCACCGGCGTGCTTACATACTGGTTAGTTGTGGGACTGTATCAGTCGATCCACTTTTACCAGGCTGCTATGGAGCGTCAGACTCGAGCGGCGCAACTGGAGACGCAGCTCTCCCATGCCGAACTTGAGAACCTTAAGAGCCAGTTACATCCGCACTTTTTGTTCAACAGTCTCCACACCATTGGAGTCCTGATGCAGGAAGACGTCGAGGCTGCGAGCCATCTGCTGGTCAGCCTCGGCGACTTGCTGCGTATGGCCCTCGAACGGCGCGAGAACGAGATCACCTTGCAGAGCGAGCTCGAGTTTGTCGGCAAATATCTGGAGATCGAACAGACACGCTTTCATGATCGGTTGAAAGTCCACATGGACGTACCGACCGACCTTCTCGGAATCTATGTACCGAGCCTGGCGCTTCAGCCTCTGGTTGAGAATGCCATCAAGCACGGCATCAGCGTCGATTCCGCCGCAGGCCGGCTAGAGATCGCTGCGCGACGCAACAATGGCAGAGTTTCGCTCCGCGTCCGCGATGACGGCCCGGGTCCGGCACCGGGATCGCGTCTGCGATTCGGCGTCGGACTCAACAATGTCCAGTCACGCTTGAAACAGCTGTACGGGGACGAGTCGTCGCTGGAACTTACCAGAGGCGACGGTCGAGGCTGTGAGGCCATCATCACCATTCCACTGCGGAGTTCGCATGAAGACGCGAGTCCTCATCGTCGATGACGAACCGATCGCCCGGCGCGGTATCCGTCGCTATCTGGCCAAACACAACGACATTGAAGTTGTAGGCGAGGCGGCGAACGGAATCAGTGCGGTGGAGCAGATCAACGAACTTCATCCCGACATCGTTTTTCTCGATGTGCAGATGCCTGATCTGGATGGGTTCGGAGTCATCGAAAATGTGGAGCCATTGACCAGCCCCGCTCCCGTTTATGTCTTCGTCACGGCTCACGATGCGCATGCCATTCGCGCATTCGAAGTCCACGCTGTTGACTATCTGTTGAAGCCGTATGATAAGGAGCGATTTGCCAAGGCCCTGGTTCACGCACTCCAGGTCGTCGAACAGCGCGGGACAGCAAATCGAGGTCTCGAACCACTGCTCCAATCCCTCCGCAGTCTCCGCCCATTGGAACGCTTTGTGGTGAAGGACAAGAAGCGGATTTTCTTTGTTCCCGTGTCCAACGTTTTGTGGATCGAAGCCACGGGAAACTATGCCTGCATACATACCGCCAGCGACAGTCACCTGTTGCGGGAAACTTTGGCACATCTCGAAGAGAAGCTTGCGCCACACCACTTCATCCGCGTGCGGAAATCGGCCATCGTGAATGGTGCCTGCATCAGCGAGATTCGTCCGATGTTCGATGGGGTTTACGACATCGTACTGGCAGAAGGAACGGTGGTCACGTCGAGCCGCAGATACGCTCACAAGTTACGGGCGCTGCTGGAAACCTAACCCTGGCAACTGGGATTTAAATTGGCGTGCCATCTTGGAATGCCAGCGGCGAAGGTGATCCGGTTCCATAAAAGTGCGCAAGATGGCTGGTTACAAAAACAATTGTTTCTCCAATGCTCGTTCGCGGCAGCGCCCCGTCGACCAAATTTATCTGTGCGGCAAGGTTCAGTCGCATCGAATAGTCAGCCGCTTTAACGTGTTCGAGCCCGACTGAGACCTTCTCTCCGGAGTACATTAGGCAATTTTGGTACCCGGTTGACTCAAACTGCGCCCTTAGAAGGGATTAGTCCTGATAAGTCGGCAAGTTTTTTAAAGCGGCCGCGTTTGGCGGGCCTTGTTCTTCGAGGTGTGTCTGGATTTCCTGACTTCTCGAACTGGAAGCATCGATGCCGCTTGATCAAAAAACCGCGTTTTCTGATGCGCGCCAACAGCCCGAACGACGTGCCACCCAACGCGCAGAAGAGAACAGTCCGCAATAGTTAGCAAGACTGCCACCGCCAAAATGCAAAGCGAGTCGAACGAAAACTGGGTGCCAACCCGGTTTGACGTGGGTCCATTTATGGGTCCAGCTTTCTGGCCCGTGTTCGTAAGTTTTTGAAAAATATCTTCTGAGCATTCCTGAGCGGAGCGTTCCCCGCAACTCTCTGCTTACTGCCTTGCAACTTTCACACGGTGGAAGTCACAGGTTTAAATCCTGTAGCGCCCACCATCCTTATCTTGCGATGATTCAACCATTTGGAAGTGGCGGTTGTTCCCCTCACCAAATTTCGGGCCCGATGACCAACCCGATGAATAGACGATTTCATGGGGTTGACTCCGAGGCGGGCTTCATCCGCAGCAATTGCTCCATGTACACGCGCTGAGCGTCCAAGCCTTCTGTTTTCGTCCCAGGGGACATGACGCCGGCAAAGCCCGAGGCACTCTGAAATATGCACCCCGTGGCCGCGAGCAGCAACACGGCAATGTTGATTGGGTTCGGGGGTCTGTGGGTTGCGCCAACGAACTTAGTCGGTTCTGTCTGCGCCGTCGTGCTCCACAAATAAATTTCGTATCGATGTCGCTTTTGCCCTGTGTTTGACGATTTTATAAGTAGAAGACTTGTCACATAGGTGCATGCCTCAGATTAGGAGGGGATTATGTCTCTTTTTGTGAAGTTGATGATCGCCAGCTGGACCACCGCAATTGCCGTGATCGGGTTTTGTGCCCTTCACCAATCCGGCAACCTGCTCAAGATTCGCAAACGCATGGCCGTTGTGGCTCGAAACCTCGGCTCCTCAAGTCAGCATAGTCGAAGAAAGCCTGGAATCCGAGGGGGGGACATGGCCTGACAACCTCCAATCTTGCCCCGGTGCCGCCCAGGGACTGAACGCCGGCCAGTGAGCCAGTTGTCCCAGTTCTTACCATTTGTAGTTAGTAGCAAAAGTGCAGGATTGCCACTTTGGAACGAGGAGACCTGTTTATGGCTGCTACTGCGATTACTGATTCTGAATTGCAGTCCAGTACAGAGAGAGCGGCGGACGAAAGTTGCGTGCCCGTCACGGTGAACAGCGGCTTGAAGAGCTCGCGCGCGAGGTGTTCGAAGGACACGAAGAGTATCTTGGGGTGACGCCGGATTAACAGGTTCTTCTCATGTGCTCTTCGAGAGTCACAGTTGACTGCATCCTGCAGAGACGCCTCCCACGTCGCGGCAAAGCTGAAGTTAACGAGCGCGCCCACTCTTTACATAGTGCCACACGGTTTGTCGAAGCCCATGCAGGGGCGTGGGGCGAAGTCTGGGCCGGCGCGGGTTGCCACAAACCAATTTCGTAGCTTTCCGTGATACGAATACTGTTCACCACGGTGTGGGCAGCTGCCTCGATGAGCATTAATGCGACGTTCCGTACGTGCGAGACGCAATATATATATCGTAATACGATATGTAGAACGCAAGTGCTTGGGCGCGCCACGGGCGCCGCCCCTTCGGGTTAATCGAAGAGGCCGGCGGGAGGAGCGACCACTCGGTTTCGCAAACCTTTGCGCTTTCCCTCTCGTACACGAACAGCCTCCAGTCCACCATCTCGCATGCGGACCTGCATACGATACTGAGCTGCGGTTGAGAGACCTTTGCCAAGAAGCTAAGGCGACGGCTCGGTCCCCTTCCAGCAGAAAGCTGCGCCAGTCCGCCTGGTTGATCTGATCTGAATTGAGCCCGGTGAGGCATTCGAGAGCTGGGTTGGCATACACGCAATGGCCTTGAGTAGTCGCCAACCAGGCAGGGCGTGGAGAGCTTTGAATGAACGTGTCGACTTTCGTGGTTTCAGCCATCCGCAGCCAAATTCAAGGGGCCCCTCCGGCAGCACACATGCGAACAACACCGGAATCGGGGTTGATTACGTTTTGCCGGTCGCGCCGGTCGCGCTTGCTGACTTCTGACTTTATTCCATGTGCCGGTTTTACTCTCAAATCTGGGCATCTTCTTACGCGACTCCGGGAACGCCGGTTCCTTCCTGATCGAAAGGCCGCGAGATATCCAACCTTCTCATCTTAGCCAGCAGCGTGGTTCGTTTCAGCCCCAGTTTCGCGGCGGCGCCGCGTGGTCCACCAACGATCCAGCCGACATGCTCTAGTGTTTCCACAATCAGGGCGCGATCGGAGTCTTCCAAAGTCATCGATGACTCGAAAGTTCGGGTGTGATGCAGACTGGGGACCATGGGCTCTGTTTGCTTTTTGTGAAGTGGATTTGGGAGCACACCGTCCCGCGAAAGGATAACCGCTCGTTCTACCAAATTCTGCAACTCGCGGATGTTGCCAGGCCAGGAATACGACTGGAAGGCAGACATGGTTTCCGGAGGAATGCTGTCGACTTGCTTCCCCATGCGGCGGCTAAACAGCTTCACGAAATGCGTGACCAGAGCGGGAATATCTTCCCGGCGCTCGCGGAGCGCCGGCAGCAAGATGGGGAAGACGTTCAGCCGATAGTACAGGTCACTGCGAAATTGCCCGCGAGCGACCATCTTCTGCAGATCGCGATTGGTCGCGGCTACCAGCCGGACATCCACTTTGTGCGTGCGACCGCTGCCTAGTCGCTCGAACTCCTGTTCCTGCAGCACACGCAGCAACTTCGGCTGCAGTGCAGAAGGGATGTCACCTACCTCGTCCAAGAACAAGGTTCCCTTATCGGCCATTTCGAAGCGCCCGATCTTCTGCGCGATGGCTCCGGTAAAGGCACCTTTCTCATGACCGAACAATTCACTTTCCAGAAGATCCAAAGGAATCGCCGCACAATTCAGCCTAATAAATGGGCGTCCGAAGCGCTGACTGGCGGTGTGAATGGCATGCGCGATCAGTTCTTTTCCTGTGCCGGTCTCCCCTTCGATGAGGACAGTCGAGCTTGTGGGCGCAACCTGCTCCACCTGGTCGAGAACAGATTCCAGCGCGGCGCTATTGCCGATGATCCGCTCGAATCGGCGTTCCGTCTGGTCCCCCGTCGGGTACGTAACTGATGCATAATCTGGCACAAAGTACTCCTTTTCAGGCAACGCATACGATTGCTATAACCTGTTTGCTCACAGATCAAGTGCAGCTCGGACCGTCTTGAGCAACAGGTGATGATCGAACGGTTTTGCAAGGAGCTCGACCGCGCCCTCTCTCATTGCTTGAATCCGCATCCTGGCATCTCCATAAGCAGTAATGAAGATGATCGGGATATCGCATTCCTCATCTTTCAACCTGGTCTGCAATTCCAGACCCGACATCCTCAACATAAGGATGTCAGTTATTAGGCACGCGGCTTGATGGTGCACACCAGATGCGAGGAATTCTTCCGCGGATCCAAAGCACCGTGCGACCAGTCCAGCCGCTTCCATCAGGTCGCCCAGTGAATCTCGCATGGCCTCGTCATCATCAATGATCGCAATCAACTTGGTCATCTCGCGAGATCTCTCCGTCCGCCGTTGGTTACTACTTTGGCTCCGAAACATGCGCCTCTGCCCTCTCTCACGTGATCCGTTCACAGACATTGGCGGAGCAGCTTCTGAGTTTGGCTCCGTTCGATTCGTGTATCGCCAGGAGTCCGGCGGCCTCTGGACCGGGGCATCGTTTCGTTAGGACTATCCACAGATCCTCCTGCTTTCCCCACAGTGAAGCGATGATCGCAAAAATGGGACTATGTGTCTTGGATGAAGAGGCCGTGATCGGTACGTTCTTGCTGAATGGTTAGCTTCCAACCTCGGGGCGATGAGGAAGGATATGGGGCCCAGTCCTGAATCGATGGCGAGCTAGGCTAGGAGAAACGCCAGTAATGGTCCGGAAGTGTCGGGCAAGGTGACTTTGATCTGTGAAACCTGCCACAATAGCAATCTCCGAAACTGGAAGGTCGGTGTTTCGCAGCAGCTGCTGTGCATGCTCGACTCGTCGTTGCACAATATAGTTGTGCGGCGATATTCCAAGCGATTGGCGGAACGCGCGGGCAAAATGATGAACCGACAATTGCGCAATTTTCGCGAGCGCTTCCAGAGCGATATTTTCCTGCAGATGCGAATCTATGTATTCGCATATGCGATTAGCGCGTGCGGGTGCCAGACCCCCGCGATTTGTGGGTGGGTCCACCGAGAGCGGCAGGTGTGCGAGCATGCCGATTCGCGGTCGTGAGTGAAGTAGGGCGTCCGTCGGAGAACACAAGCCACTCATCCCACAAGCGGGGGGAGTGATCAAGGCATTCCATGGCTCATCAGTTCCGGTCCGAAGCAGACGAGCCGCCACATCTTGCATCCGCTTGCCACGAAAGATCGAGGAATCATACTCGAAGATCCTCGCCAGAGCCACGCCCCGGTTCAGCACTTCGTCATTGAGACTGAAGAGCCGGCGAGCGATGTGGTCTGCGCCCAGAATTCGTTGATCGTTGTCGACCACGAGCAGAACCGCTACATCACTACCCCCGCAGGGAGCGGCAGCAATGTTCCACGCATGTCGAAAATGCTCGCGGAACATACCCTCCTCGATACCGCGGGCGGATACCTTTGTTGCAGCCATGGCCAAAGAGAGGGACTGCTCTGTGGTTTGCGGATTCATCGATGAAGTATCGAGTACCGCAGCCAATCGACCAAGGGGGTCGAAAATCGGGGCGCCGGCACAGCTCAAGTTGGAATGGCGCGTGCGAAAATGCTGGCCCCGATGTACGGCCGCAGGTCGCTGGTCAGTGATGCACGTCCCGATTCCGTTGGTGCCTTCGATTTGCTCCGACCAGACTCCGCCCAGCCAGATTCCCCAATATTTGAAAGCATCTGCCAATGATTCATTCCCGCGGTGGTGAATGGCAACCCCATTCCTGTCGCATAGTAGAACCACATACTGTTGTGGTCCGACGATGGCGTATAAACGATCGAGTTCCTCCTGGGCGTGCAAAATGAGATTGTCCAAGGGCTCGCGGGATTCTCTTAGTTCCTTCTCTGTGATGATGTGCGGTGCCGCCTGAATCTCCGGATCGAGGTGATGTGCGGTTAGACAACGGCGCCAGGAGGTAGCCATTTCCTCTACCCCAGGGACGAGCGCGCCTTTGCGGAAAACGAGGTCGATGCAATCGACGTGAGCCAGTTCATCGATTGAACGTTCGGTACGGTTTCTGTTTGCGGCAGCCAACCCAGTTTCCCCAAGCGCCGATCTTGTGAATCTTACTCCGATGTGTGACCGGTTGCTACTGAGCTTGGATTCGACAGGATTCGACAACATCCTTTGGGGCCAACAGCACGAATCAAGAGAGCCATCGGAGCAGTCACAGCTTATCGGACGTGCGCACCGTCCGAAACAACCCTGCACCGCACAAGGCGGAGATCGCGGTCGCAAGCCACAGGGCCACTGAGATCGAATAATGTATGACGACTGCACCCGACGCCGCACCGAAGAACATTGCGGCCACCGACTCGACTCTTCTGGTCAATCTCGGGGTCTGGCTGTTCGCGGGCGAAGAAGTCCGCGCCGATGCCCGTAATCGTTAATGTCAGGACCGTTGTCGTAAGATCCGGGACTGCGAGCTTCCCGAAAGGGGCGTTCCGTGTGCCCATCGCGAGCGCCGTCAAAGCGATCAGAGCGAACGGTTGAACGGAGTGTTCCTGCAAATTGCCTCGGTATCCGGTACGGCAAAACGACGCAGCAAACAGAAAAGCGACCTCCAGGAGGAACGCTTGTGCCGCGAATCGAATCTGTGAATCGGCACTCGCCCGCGCCATAACCCGTCCGCCGAGTATCGCCCCTACAAGAAAACTCAAGAGTGCCATTAACGAGCGTGCGATGGACAGGCCCGATACGTGCACTGTTGCCAACGCGAGAAGCACGATATTCCCCGCCATGTTCGCAGTGAAGACGCGCCCGAGCGATAGAAAACTGACGGCGTCCCCAAGACCAGCGACGGCCGTCATTCCGCCAGAGCGCAGGGTATAACTTTTCAGTGGGTAGACTGCTCACCATGAATAACCAGCCGACTGAGTACAGTGCTATTACTCATTGCCGGCCCTCCCTCTCAACGGCTGCACCCGTTCCACGATCGCCCCTAGAACTTATAGCCGGCCGACAATGCCCAGTAATTGAGGTTGCTGCCTGGCTGACTCTCCTTCACGAATTTCCTCGCATAAAAGATTCCGTAGTCGGCTTGAAACCAGAGGTGACGATTCGCTTGCCAGTACGCCTCCGTGCCTGGACGATGCCCGCCGAAACGCGCGTCGCTCTTTCCTGCGGGAATAATCAGAAATCCCGGGACGGAATACACCCCGTCCCTTAGACTCTCGCGCCACTGAAAGATCCAATCGAAGGAGGCAGTCACAGTGTGCGGCAACGCCGTTTCAACATGAGGGTGTACGTCGATAAAGTTGATGGGACCAGGACCAGCCGTGGCGAGGACGCCAAGATAATTGCCTTTCGGGAACAAGGGATTGAACGTACCGAGTGTCAAGCGCTGGTAACATTGAGCGGATCTACTCGCCATGAAGAACCCTGGTATCGCGCGGGCCGTACTACCAAAAAACAGTAACGCTAGAGTGTGATGCGCGACATGCCAGCTCGCGGTCGCACTGTTTCCGATCTCGGTGTGGAGTAGGATGAAACTTCGCACAATCGACGAAATCACCTGGAGTTTTAAGTTCTGCGCGAGTGAATCGAATCAGCGAGTGTCTGTCATGTTGTCGGTGTACTGTTTGGACTGGAGAAAATCCCCACTCTTGGGCTCTAGCTGCCCCATTCCCACCCACACTGACACCGCACCTTTTCGGCCAAATGAAACTTGAAAAGAACTGTCTTGCAAATGGCACACGCTCTCGTCCACATGGTTTCTCTCCTTTCGCTGTCATTGCGGTTTCAATCACTAAAGAAGGAGAGGTCCTCGGATTGTTTTGCGAGTTCCCCTTAACCTCCGCGTGTACGAACTGTAACTAGTCGCGCTTGACTAAGGCTCAATCAATGCAAATGCTGTGCCAAAGCGGGAGTGCCGCTAAATGCCGTTCAATCAGCAGAGTTGTGCGCGCTTAAAAGAGGTAGGAACCGTTGCGTCTTGACGTGTCAAGTCGAGTGACACCACATCCGCAGTAAATGAGTTACCCCAGCACGCGATAAAAACTCCGAGATTCGTTCTACTCGACCTATTGTTTGTCGCGCGATTGCCCTGTCCAGGTCCTACTCAGCCCTCGGAGTTCGCCTCTATACGTAGCGCGATTGGTTGTGGTCATTCGGTTGCTTTGCTTTCTCTGGGAAGGGAGTCGAAGTTGTGACCAGTGCAGAGGTGGCCAGTTCACCAGTTCTTGATTCCGAAGTCTCAGGGACAATTGCTTCGTTACGAGAGCGTTTTGAGGCCGTGCGTCGCAGTGAAATTCATCGCGTGCGCGGACGCCTGGGCAATTTGAGCTCTGACCAAGAGGATGTTGTGGAATCGCTTAGTCGTGGCATCATAGAAAAGGTGCTCCAGTCGCCGGTGGCAATGTTGTTGAACGCTGCTGCAGCCAATCAGTCTGCCTTTGTCGTCGAGACGGTGCGCAGGATTTTCAATCTGCGAACGTAAGATTGTTGTTTCGAGCAAGCCCCTCGACCTGCTGGCTGCCCTGGGATCCGCTGTGGGATAGCTAAGCCGCCGGCGAAGACTGGAAAGCTGCGACTCAGCGCCTAGAAGAGATGGGCGATCAATATCCGCGCTCGCTCATGAACTGCCACGCCCATTCCCCCACACGTTTACCAGTTTGGCTGCGTGAGTGAAGATTCAAGAACTGGGCAGGACCGCGAGAGAACAGATCGCAGGTGCGAAGCAGATCCAGAATGCCGCTTCCTCCGGGGTACCTCGCACTTTCTTTGTCTCTTTCATAATTGTTCTCGACCATATATGTTGCAACGACACTGGTTCAGATGCATACCAGAGTCCACCAGAAAAGTTCTGCGAGATTCAGGGTCTAGTGAAGGAGATGGCCCTTTCCTGATCGTCGCGGGCGCAAGATCCATTGCCGCCAATCCACCGGTATCTGGACGCCAACCGACAAAAGCTCTCGGTAATACGGATGCTATTCTCTTAAACAAGGCAGTGCGACGTTGCACCTGCGATCTGATCCTCGGAGTAAACCGGCATTCCTCGCGTGACTCAGCTATGCCGATGTTACAAAAGGCGGAACAGCCATCAACTCGATCAAAGAACCGGGTCCGTCGGGCAACCTGGGATCTTGTGAACTGACATTGGACTGTTGGCGATCCTGCATTTCCACCCGGCGTCCAATCTGCTCGAGAGCGCGCATGCGCGCCGGGAGAACGTCCCGCCGTGCGCAGCCCAGTTGGAGAGAACACTCGTGATCAGAATAGTGCTCAAGAGTGGTCATCACATACACTAAGCGCTCGAAGGGCTCCAATCCAAGAACTGCCGAACCCTCAACTTGCCGCTCCGCCGGTATTGTCTTGTAGTCGCTATCCACCGAAGCCGAGCTCAAACGGCCACTTCCATCGTCCGGCCGGGGCTTAATAAGCCTGACCGCGTTCTGGATGATCGCGCGGCGGGCCCAGGAGTGCGCCCATTCCCTGAAAACCGGGTTGCCTTTGACTGCGTCCTCCAGACCGGAGACGAAGCACTGTTCAGCCCACCCGTGATCCGCCGTAAGCAAAAATGCGAGCAGGTAGAGGCTGTTCCTGTTCTCGTCAAAGATCCGGCGGAAGTCATCTTTGTTGGCGTACGCCGCGGCTCTCGTGATGTGCTTTACCTGCCCCATGGTCCCTACTTCTTTCTTACTCTCAACTGTACGTTGAAGGTACTGAAGGTCGACAAACAATGCCCTTGCGGTGTTTTCAAGCCACCTTCTTAAATAGTGTCAGGTTCGCGTCGACATCTCCGGCCAAGTCGCTTGGGCATGTGTCGAGTGGGCGCAGGAAACCTTTGCGCCCTCCTTCATGAGGTCGACAATCGCGTTTTGTCCCTCCCGGCTGATGACGGTCAAGCTGCTCAGATCGATCACCAGCTTGCGTTCTTCCAAATCCGGCATTGCACTTCTGCAAGTGGTAGGAAGCTCAGTCACCCAAAGGTCGCTGAGCTTCCCCTCCACGACCAGCCTGCGTTGAGCCGATGTGTCGACGATGGAAATCTTGAACATGCTGGATCTCGGACGAACCACATGAACGCAACTTGGTTGCCAAAGTCACAAACCCGCAAGATGCTGGAATCACTGACTAAAGCAAAGTCGTTGGAGCCTTGTGTCACCGAAGGTCAAAATGACAATTGACACTTGTCGAGACCTGCGGACAAGAACGGGCCTTACGCTGAGGTACGAAACGTTGAAGCATATGGTAAAGCGCAGCCTTTTCAGGGATTCTCTGAGCGTAACCCCTTTCAATCAATAACTTCATTCATCAAGGTGGTCCCTTTATTGTGACCACTCTGTGACCGGCGCCGATGTTCGCTTAGGCGCTTAAGCATCGGTGTAGATCTATCCCGGAAATGCAGGACAAATAATTAAGGTTAGAGAAAATGAGACTGCTGCCGTGACAGAAAACAATGAGATGTAACTGATTGATATCAAACGTGTCAGCGGACGTCGTTTGAGATGCGAGGGAGCCGTACGGCCCTTCTTATCGTCCCTTATTGTCCCCAGAATTGAAGTGCTCAGCACGCCTGGACCGCGCAAGCTAAGCTCGTGGATTTTATGCGCGCATTCAGCCGACTCATTCAAGCGTCACAAGATGACTTGACTCGATGTCTCGGTCACATGGGTCGGCAAGGTGAAATGAAAGGTCGCTCCTCGTCCATCATTGGCCGTGGCCCACAACCGGCCTCCATGGGACTCCACAATGGAACGGCTTATGGCCAACCCCATACCGCTGCCCTGCGACTTGGTGGTAAAGAACGCAGAAAAGATCTGATCCATCTTCTCCATTGACAACCCCAGGCCCGTGTCACTAACCGAGAACTGGAGTTGACCGTCCTGCAGTTTCGACTTAACCGTAAGCTCTCCGCCTGAGTCCGTCATGGCTTCGATACCGTTAAGCATGAGATTCATGAACACCTGCTGCAGCTGCACACGGTCTACCATGATTTTGGGCAGGTCGGCGGCGAGTTCCGTGCGCATGCTAACCGAGTATCGATTGGCCTCCCCTTTCAGCAGCGTGAGCATTTCCTCGATAATGCCGCTCACGTCGACCAATTCACGTTGTGGAGGACATTTCTTGTAGAACGAACGTATACCGTCGATGATCTCAGCCGCACGATTCCCATACTTATCGATTTTGGCTGCTGCCGCACGGGCCCGATCAAGATTGGGCGGTACGTGTGCCAGCCATTCAACGCAACTGTTGGCACTGGTGATGGCGGCAGAGATGGGCTGCTTGATCTCGTGTGCCAGCGATGCGGCCATCTCCCCCAACGTGCTCACACGATTGATATGCGCCAGCTCCGCCTCGAGTTGTCGCAGTTTTTCACGCTCTTGCTCGGCAGATTTGAACGCCGTGATGTCGGTCGAGCTGCCTACGAACTCCTCCAAATCTCCGGCGTTGGAAAGGACGGGATGAGCAACAGTGTGGATCCACTTCACCATGCCATTCGGTAAAAGGATACGGAACTCCTGATCGTAATCGGCTTTTTGCACGATTGCCCGTTCGATAATGCCCTTCCACTTAAGGCGATCCTCGGGGTGGACGCGGTCGAAATATTTTTCCCAAGTCGGCGCTCCCTCGGCTGGATCGAAGCTGTAAATTCGGTACCACTCCTCGGAGAGGTGTACCGTCTTCCGATCCGCTAAGCGCCAAGCCCAGCTGCCTGTGTGGGTCAGCTTTTGCGCCTCGGTCAAGTGCGCTTGCCGACGCTCCAGTTCCTGGGTCAGCAGTTCTTGCTCGGTGATATCGATCGCGGTGCCGAGAAACCCCTTCAGGATTTCGCCTTCGACAACGGGGATTCCGACGCTGCGAATGTAGCGTTGCTCGCCGTCGGGGCGAACAATTCTCTTTTTCACATCGCAGCCAATGTGTTCCGCATGCATTTTTCTTATGGTCTCAGCCATAAAATCGCGGTCTTGTGGGTGAACGATAGCCAGATACTGTTCAAGTGTTGGGGCTCCTTTCTGCGCATCCAGCCCATAAATTCGAAACAGCTCCTCAGACCAATAGTAAAAAAAACCTTCTGGGTTAAACGCCCAACTCCCCATGTGCGCCAGGCGCTGCCCTTCGCTGAGATAAAACTGACTTCGCCTTAACTCCTCCTCCGCGTGCTTGCGGTCCGTGATGTCCTGGACCGTTCCGAACCTCAGAGTAGGTTGGCCCGAGGTGTCCCTTTTCACATCGCCCTGAAAGAGTGCAATGCGCACTTCGCCTGTTGGCCGGAACAAGCGACATTCGACGTTAATGCGGGCACCGCTGAGAGCCGCTTCCATGGCTCGCTTCCAATCTTCGGGGTGGATCTTTTCTTGCACCGTCGCTAAGTCCATATGACCTTCCTGAGGGCGCAGTCCGTAGATGCGGTAGGTTTCATCTGACCAGTTCACGCGATCCGTTAAGGGGTCCCATTCCCAGTAGCCGACATGGGTGATACGCTGGGCTTCTTCAAGCTTGGCATTGCTTTCTGCCAGATAAGCCTCGCTGCGCTTGATGTCGTCGTAGAACTTTTGGAGCTGCTGGGCGGCGCAATTGAAAGCTTTGGCCAGATCTGCGAGTTCGTCATTTCCACTCAACTCAATCTCGTAGCCAAATTTACCGCGCGCTAATGCCTGCGCTCCTGCATCCAGCTTTGCAAGGGATCTGCTGATTCTGCGTGTGGCGTACCAGCCCAGCACTGCAGCGATTAGGAGAATCAACAGGGCTGTTATGGAAAGCACCAGGTAAAGCTGGCGCCGCGTGCGTTGAACGCTCTCGAGAGCCCGGGCATGCTCTTGCGCAACCTCCTGTTCGACGTCCGCCACCAACGATGAGCTTAATGCGATCAAAGCCTGCTCTTGACCAGCCAATCGAAGGCGTACGGCTTGCCAGTCCCCCACTTTCACCAACTCCAACAAACTGTCAACTTGCAACGGCAATGTTGCCCTCACGGTCTCCAGCCTGACCAGGATCGTGGAAACTTGGTTGACATCGGGGGCAGAGCTGAGTGTCTGTTGTGCGCGTTGGACGTCTCTCAAGAAATTGTCGCGCAAGGCAGTGGCTCGAGATGCAAATTCGTGAGCGTTTTGGTCGTGCGCCAAACCAGTCAATGTGTCGCGGAAGGTCACAACATCCAGGTAAACATGCATGATAGCGAGAGACTTTTGATCGGCTTGGTAAAAACGCCAGGCCCGTGTCTCGAGCCGGTTGAGCTGCAACACGGCGATGATGTCCCCAACTGTCATCAAAAGCACGATGGTCGCAAAAAACGCTGGCAAAATGCGTCCAATCTTCCACTCCCCAAAACGAAAGTAGTTTCGAGAACCCGTGCCTTTGACTGGTGGAGTCGCGAAGTGCCCAGCAGTGTCTTGTGCCATCCTTCCGCCTCACATTGCGCCTAGCGTCATATTCACTTCGTTTAAGTCACCTTCTGATCTGTGTCGCATGGCGGCTCGACGAGAAAAATAGCTGACCTCCCTAGCGCCCGCTTCTTGCGCCCGGAGCTGGGGGCTTCATGCCGGTGATTTGCACTAATTCGTTCTGCAAATTCGTTAGCGCAGTGGCAACAGGTCTTTTCCCTGCCAGCACTTCGTGGACGGCCATGAAGTATGCGCGAGAGAAGGCAGGATATGTCTTGCCCGTTTCCGTGGAGGGCCGCGAGACTTTATCCTGGCGATAGGTTTTTAGAATTGTTGAAAAATATGGATCTGCCAGAATCTTAGGGTCGCTGTACAACTCGGGCATTGTGGGTGCCTTGCCAATCTTGAGGCATCGGTTGAGTTGAGTATCGCGTCTGCATAAAAAGCGAACCAGCAAAGATGCCTCTCGAGGATGGAGCGAATGCCGGGAGATGGCGTAACCTCGGCCTCCCACTGTCGCGGCGACCTTGGCCCGTCCTCCAGGGAGCGAGGCTATACCAAATTGGTCGTTGGTGAGTGCCCCTTGGACGAGTTCCCCAGAGTTCGGAGGCGCCCAGTTACGCATGAAAGCCGCCTGTCCTGCTCGCCAGATGTTGTACGCATCCCATTCCTTGTAAGAGAGTACGCCGGGCGGTGATATGGTGCCAACCCAGCGTAACGCCCTTTCCCACGCTCGGGCAGTGTCCGGGTTATTCACCGTGACCGCGTTATTCTCGATAATCGGTCCACCCCCCTCGGAAACCTGCCATTCCAGAGCGTTGCAACTCAGGGACTCAGACGATGCTCCCTCCCACACGAAACCCCAGAAGTCCTTTTGGCCTTTTGCCCGCTCGCCGGCCTGAATCCGTGTGGCCATAGTTTCGAGCTCTCGCCAGGTTTGTGGCGGAGCGAGGTATCCGTAATTTCTCAGCAGGTCAGTACGGTAATACAGCAGGCCAACATCAATCAGGCATGGCAGGGCGATCATCCTGCCATTCACCGTATTGTTGACGATCAGCTCGGGAAAATGCGTCGCGATCTCGGGTGCAGGCACGAGGTCGTTCAGGTCGAGTAGATTTTCGGCAAGAATTCCTGGCCAGATCACGTCCATTCCATAGACGTCTGGAATTTTCGCGCCATTTTCCAGAAAGCTGCGCCACGCGTCTAACGGCTCCGCCCCCTCCGGTGCAGGTAGAAGCTTGACCGGGATTCCGGTCTCCTTTGTGAACTGCTTGAGTTCCTGGTTGCGCCAGTCCTGGAGGGCGTTATCCAGCCAGGTTTGATCAATTAGCACCAGGGTGATCTCGGCAACCGGTTGAACTGCCCGCCGGCAAGCTGGTCCCGCAACAAGCAGGAAGGTTGCGAGACCGCCGAGGAATGACCTTCGCCCGACGTTCTGAAGAAATTCTGGGAATTCGGAGCAGGAACTGTTCGCAGCCGATTCGTTATCAGTATGGCGCATTGGTTCAGCCTCGACTGTAGGTATCAGAGCTGTAGCGAGCGCCTCAAAATCACGGTTCTGAAATCACATGCCCACTAGGGTTTGCCGCTTGAGCGTTCGTGCTTGCTAAGGTCCAACTTTATTCCATGTGCGGCTGCCGGTTCTACTCTCAAATCTGGGCATCTTCTTGTTGTTTGGAGGCTAGATGGCCAATCTTTCCAGAATGATCGAGAGAGGCACTCAGGCGAAGCTGCGCCCGAAAAGGCGTGAGGAGAGAAGGTGGTGCCCCTGAAATATTAACGTGCGCCGGCGGGTTTCCTGCAACCGCCGGCCCTTGTTTTGCGAGAGGCGCCAAAGCGCACTCGCGACGGAATACTTAGAAGCGAACGCGAGCAGCAACCTGGATGGCGCGATTACCACCGAGGTTCTCCTGGGCCGAGCCCAACAGAGTGCCGAACGACGACCCGAAAGCAAGTCCCCACGGCTGACCAGGATCAAGCCATTGGTTGTGGTTCAGAACGTTGACGAAAACGGCCTGAAATTCCGTGGACACCGACTCAGCGACTCTCACACTCTTGCGAATGCTGAAATCGAGATTCCAGTACGGCAGGCCGGTGAGATAGCTGGTATCTCGGGTGTCCAAACCCAGAATCGGATCGCGGCAGCTGCTTACCGCGCCCGTCCCATTCTTGAATATGCTGGGAAACCCGCCAGCGCCGGGTGCGTTGTAGTAGGCGCGGCCGTGTGCGGGGAGCGGCCCGATGGGCACCGCGCTCTCAAGGCTAAGGTAGTTGTCATTGGAATCGCCCTCACCAAACGCCTGGGTTGTAAAATTTGGTCCCGGCCAAACCTGAAGCGGCTGGCCGCTCCCGGTGGTGAAGATCGGTGAGAAGGTCCACCCACCCAGCAGGCGTCCCATCATTCCAGTTTGGCTTTTGTAGAAGGGCGGGGCGTAGACGAAGAACACGTTGTACACGAACTTGCGGTTGTAGAACTGAGGGCCGTACATCTCGTTCAAGTTGAACGCATCATCCGCGGTGAACCCGCTGGTAGCTTGAACCAAGGCTCCGGTTCCCAGTGCCTTGGACCAGGTGAGATTCGATTGCATCGTTAGGCCTTTCCAATCGGCCATTTTGAGCGAAGCAAAACCGGCATTGTAATTCCCATGGCCGATGCTGGCATTGACGGCAACGCCCGAGCTGAACTGACCTGCACAGCCGATCTCGGCGCCGGTGGGGCAGTTGATAGGCGTTTGCGCCATAGTACGGGGGAAGTTGAAACCGCCATTGTCCAAATCAATCCACAGCGACCAGACTTGGTTACGGTTCCCTGTCGGGAAAATCTACCGGCGCTGCCTCAGGTGATTGCCGGTGCGAACCCTCCCGAGATCGAACGCCGTGTTGAAAGCTTCTTCCACTCGGTAGCAAGCATCTTTGAGCCTGGGTCCACCGGCGCAAGTCCGTTCACACGCAACCTGCATATCGCGGCGATGTCATGGCCTTTATCGAATTCCGTGGCTGGACTTGGCCGAAGGACTGTGCGCAGCTACTACACCGCCTATTTCCAGCAGCTCCGGGAGCGCGTGAACTCAGCCGTCAGGGTGCCATTCCGCGAGGTTCAGCTTAACGGTGAGGAACCCAGGCTCAACCATTGCCACCGCAATGTGGATTGCGGGTCAAGAACCACCCCGAAACCTGTGCGGGGATGGCTGTTTTGGCCACCCAATGACGCCGGGCAATCCAAATTCATGGCGCATTCTCGGGTATGCAGTCCGGGCGAGAGGTTCTAAACGGGCGAGCGCCCATTGTCGATACGCAACGTGAAGCGATCAATTTGGCCAAGGAACTAAATGCCGGAGGAAAGCCTGACGTATCCAGAGTGAAACACACACAGGCGGGCGAGCCTGGTCAATGGAGAGCCGGCAAGAGATAAGCAACCCCAGACCCACAACCCAACCCACAAAATTTGAGGTCTTGCACGACTTCCTCGTAGTCACCGCCGTGGTTGGAAAATCTGATGCGCGCAGGTTCACACCGTGGAAGTCACAGGTCCTGCTGCATTCCAGAGCCAACGCTGTGGTTATTGTCTTCCGCTTCGATGATGGCGATCGCAATATTGGGCTTGTAATACATAAAGGATGTAATCGGCGCGCTCTGCTTTGCCGCGGGTGACGAGCTTCCCTCCGACGATGATGCGTCCTTTGGTAAAGTTGACCTCCTCGCGGATATACATCATCCCTTCCCAGCCCGCGCGTTCCACAGCGGGGCCTATGGGGCTTGGAGCAGGTATCGCGCTCGCTGAGGGTCTCTCTTCTTCATAAGGTTCCTAAGGTTCGCAGGATCTCAAATGGCCCTGGTGAGGTGTCTCACGGGAGGCAACCTTACATTTACACATAGCTTCCGTAACGTTGCCGCCTTATTAAACCGGGCAGGACAGGCTAATCAAAATCTCAAGGTCCGCCAAATGAACCGGTTAGCAATTGAGCCGATGTCGATCTCTGTGATCGGGTATTAAACAGGTGAAACCAGGTGAGATTGGGTAACATTGGGTATTGTCTGGGCCTTTGGGGTGCGAATTGGGTAACATTGGGCTAAATTGGGTATTTCGATTATGCACGACATCAGGAACATTATTATTACGCCGGAGATCCTGAAGCTCGTCGCCGATATCGATGAGTTCAAGGGCCGCTGGAAAGTCATTGAGACCCTTGCTCCCGAAAGGCTGACCAGCCTCAGGCGGATAGCGACAATTGAAAGTGCCGGTTCCTCCACGCGTATTGAGGGCGCCAAGCTCACTGATGCGGAAGTAGAGAAGCTGCTCTCCGGGATGGAAACCAAGTCGTTCGCCAGTCGCGATGAGCAGGAAGTAGCGGGCTATGCCGACGCGATGAACATGATCTTCGATGGCCATGACGCGATCACGCTGACTGAAAACCACGTCAAGCAGCTGCACGGCGTGCTCCTGAAGTACAGCACCAAGGATGAGGAGCACCGTGGCCACTATAAAAAGGTGACCAACCATGTCGAGGCCTTCGGGCCGGACGGCAAGAGCCTGGGCGTCGTGTTTGAGACCGCCACACCTTTTGAAACGCCGGGATGGATGAAGGAACTCGTCGAGTGGTTCAATCAATCCGTACAGGAGGAGAGACAGCATCCCCTGATACTGATCGGAATTTTCATCGTTGTTTTCCTCGCGGTCCACCCATTCAAGGACGGTAACGGCAGGCTCTCGCGCGTGCTCACGACGCTACTCCTGCTGCACGCCGGTTACGGCTACGTGCCTTACAGCTCGATGGAAAGCATCATCGAGGCGAATAAAGACAGCTATTACCTTGCCCTGCGCCGCACCCAGCAAACCATTCGCAAAGAGGACCAAAGCTGGGAGCCCTGGCTGGTATTCTTTTTCAAAACGATGGCAAAGCAGAAAGATAACCTTGCCTCCAAGGTGAAAGATGAACAGGCCCTTCGCGCGTCCCTGCCCGCGCTCTCGCGTCAGATACTGGAGCTCGCGAAGACGCGCGCCGAAATCACCATTACGGAAATTGAGAATTCGACAGGCGCGAACCGCAACACCATCAAGGTACATCTGAAAAAGCTGGCCGAGCAACACTATCTGGTGCAGTTGGGCAAGGGACGCGGAGCGCGCTACACAATCAAATAGCGGCAAGCATTCAGCCCTTCCTGCGCAGCCTAACTGCCGCCACGCAATTGCCACAGACGCGGGACATAAACGAAGCAGGCTACTTCCGCCCAGCCGATAGCAAGAACCAACGCCACACGATGCGAGAACAGGTAATAAACCAGCAAAATGACAACCAGTGTTGGAGTGTTGAGCGCAATCCTTCTGCCCGAATGGCGCGGTTCTTCCATCCATCACTAAATTTGCTTTTGTTCTTCCAACCGGGGCTTCATCCGATCGCAATCGCTCCGAGTACGCGCGCCGACCGTCCAACGCCTTCCCAGAGTTCCCGTGCGTGTAGATCGCCGCCGTGGTATCTGGTTTGGCATGGCGCAGCATAGTCTGACTGACCGTGATGTCCTTGGTCGTCTCGTTCGTCCAGGTGCAAGACTGTGGCGGAAACGGTGCCAACCAAAAACGGTCGCTTTTTTCACTCACCAGCCCCAGCGCTACTGTGGCAGGCTTGACGAAACCGCGTTTATGGTCTGCCCCCACAACGGCCTTTTGCCCTCGAGAGCCGGCGAGGCAAACACGAACTCCTCATCCCTGCGGTATTCGGTTTGCTGACGCAATTCGTTGGGAGTTCTCGCCAGAGCCTCACACATTGGGACGGGAGCTCTGCTGGCTTTGGTCTTGATACGGTTCAAAACCTCCCCACGTCGAAAAACCTGCTCGATGGAAATTCTGTTTTTCGTCCCAGAGGACACTTCCCCGAAGCCGACTTCGGGCCCGCGGCAAAACCTCTTTTTGCATAGCTTACGGTTTGCCCGGAGTAATCCAACGGAGGTGTTAGCCCGCGTTTGATCGCGGGCATGCCGACTTTCCGGTACTAACGCAAGGGTTTCTCCGCTGCCAGCAGCTGGTTCACGTTCCGGGGGCGTTTTTCGGTGACACTAATCCGGAGAGATTTAGATTTAGAGAATAGCCATGGAAATAGCTTGGGGTCCTGGTAGGCTTTATTCCAGCAGGGGTGCCCGACACCTGGATATTCGGTGTAGTGGACTTCCGCCCCGATCTGCTTCATTGCTTCGGCCATCCGTTGAGATTCGGTGACAGGAACAATGTCGTCCTCGGCACCATGAAAGATCCAGACTGGAGTCTTGCCAACCAGCTTGGCTGCGGCCAAGTATGTTCCGGGTGAATCCGGTGGGGTGACTCTTGCAAGTTCGGGGTAGGCGTTCAGTACCGCTAGAGGCGGGCGAATCCCTCCGCAGATCACCACCAGGGCTGCGAATGTTCCCGGATGCTTCTGAGCAAGATGCCAAGCGCCATAGCCTCCCATGGATAAGCCGGTGAGATAGGTGCGATAAGTATCCCCATGGAATTCCCTGGTGGCTTCGGCCAGCGCTGTCATTGCCAGATCGTCCATGGGAGGCAGCGCCCACCAAAGATTCTTTCGGCATTGCGGCATGACTACGATTGCCTCGATCGCGCTCCGGTTTGAGCGGATGACGGTGCCGATGCCAACTTTGGTCTGCCGCACGCCATCGTCGCCGCGCTCGCCAGCGCCATGAAGAGCGAGAATCACGGGCCAGTTTCGGTGGGGCGTCCAATCATCCGGAACGAATACCTGGTATTTGTAATGAATGGCTTGGATGGTAGTCGTGCGGTCGATAAACCCTGTTTCATGCTTTTTTACGCGAGCCGGAAGCCATACCGGTAGGCATAGGAACAGAAATGCAATCAATGCTCTAAAAAAAACCGCCACTAAGTCCTCCGACCCTAAATTTAGCATGTAATTTTGCGTAAAGTCGCGTGGGCTTTTGTATTCCGCGTCGAATTCGAGTGACCGTTGGCTGGCAGATGGCGTCTAAATGGTGTGAGCACGGGACGCCGATTAGAACTGGACGCGGTGCGGGGAGTGATGCTTGTGTGGATCGCTCTGACGCATCTGCCCACGGCTGCGAGTGCGTGGGTAAATCAACCTTTTGGTTTTGTGGGAGCTGCGGAGGGGTTCATTTTTCTTTCTGCGCTTTTTACTGGACGGATTTACTTCCGTATCGCAGATCGCGACGGCTATCCCGCAATGGCGCGAAAGTTGTGGGCGCGCACGCTGCGCTTGTATGGCTACCACGCGCTGTTGCTGGCTTTTGCGTTCTTAGTCGCGGTGCCCATTGCTTCTCATGGCGATCGACCGGGGATTCACAACCTCCTGGATTTTTACTTCATGGCCGGGTCTAAGAAAGCAGTGACGGAAGCCGCTCTGTTGATTTATCGGCCACCGCTGCTCGATATCCTGCCGATGTACATCATTTTTCTGCTGTTCACGTCAATTGCGATTCCGCTGGCTCGGAACATTGGATGGAAACCGATCTTGTGGACATCTTTCTCTTTCTGGGTGCTCGCCCAGTTCGGTTTTCGCAGCGCCGAGCACACGTTCATGATGCGATACATTCCTACGCGGATTCCATTGAACGAGATGGGTTCATTCGACCTCTGGGCCTGGCAGTTTCTCTGGTTTGTGGGAGTGTGGCTGGGCGTGCGTTGGGCGCAGGAAAACCTGGCGATTGAAACCTGGGCCCGGCGGGCGGTTGTTCCGGCCGTGGTGATCGCTATTTTTTGTTTCGTCATGCGGCGAAAACTCGCGCACGGGTTAGAACTGGGCGCATTGGAGTTTCTGTTTGACAAGTGGCACCTCGGACCCATCAGGATGCTCGATTTCGCGGCCGTGGCCGCGTTGCTAATCCTTTCGCAACCGATCACGAAAACGGCAGCCGTAAGGCCTCTGGTGTTGTTAGGACAATCTTCGCTGCAAGTGTTTTGCGTACATCTTCTATTTTGCTTCGCAGGTCTCACGCTGATGGGGAATGCGTCAATGCTGAACGGGTGGCAACAATTCGCACTTTTGACCATTACAATTACCGGAATGTTAATTACGGCGAGAATTTTCTCAAAGAGCGAGGCCAAGAACGAAGGGCAAGCAGGAACACAAATATCTGCCGGATCGACTTCAGGACGTGTAACAAGCCTGGCAGCGGGGAGCCGGCCGGCGCGGGCAGACTTGATCGCAAGAGATTCGATTCGTCTCGCCCGTCGAAGCTCGGATTAAACTGTGGAGACTGAACGCGTTCGCGCAGCCTAGTCGCGAACTCTCTCGCCTTTCCTTGCTGCGGTCACGCGACATTAGTCCCCTACTCCAGAATCGGGCCGGACGCCGCACGGGCACCATCCAGGAGCCCGTTGTTTCAGACCTAGGTCAGCTATAGGCGACCCAACCTAGCCCGTGCTGAGGATGGCACCCCGCGGGATCGTTATCACGAATCGACCTTGAGGCATGCCCCCCCAAGCGAGACCATAATCGCGGTTCGTTATGAGTTCTGCTGCCTTCTACGATGTCTTCCTGAGCCATAGCTCGAAAGACAAGGCTGTCGTTCACCAACTCGCGCAAAAACTGAAGTCTGACGGTCTCCGCTTCTGGCTCGACGCCTGGGAAATTCGCGCTGGCGACAACATCCCCGCCGAGATCGGGAAAGGCCTCGAACGCTTACGCTCTGCATGTCTCGCAATGCCTTCAGCTCCGATTGGGACACTCGAAAATCGGACATTTCGCTTTCGCGATCCATTCAACAACGAGCGCCGCTTCATCCTGCTCCGTTTAGACGACGCCGAGCCAAAAGGTTCGATCACCCAGTTTCCTGTGTCGACTGGCGCAATGCCGGCGTCGAAGTGGAATACATGCGGCTGCTGCAAGCGTGTGGACCGAATGGGCTCTTGGCTGCCAGAAATTACACGCCGTACGGAAACGGTGGACTGCATCGTCATGCTGTCCGGTGAAATCGACCTGGAACTCGATGGCAATGAAGCCGTCCACCTCAAGCAAGGCGATATCCTTGTTCAGCGTGGCGGGATGCACCAGCGAGACGCGTGAACTCTTACATGTTATAGTTACGAAAGATTGTCTTTTCTTTCGCTATATAACGAATCTGTGAGAGGTCACCATGCAGCCTGTCAGATCCGGTCGTTGGACTATCCTCGCCAACTCATCTTCTTATGCAGCGGTGGTCGCCCTTGCCGTCACTGCATGTTTGATGTTCAGTTGCGCGAAGCCGCCGGTCCAAAGCAAAACCGTCTCGCCTCCTTCGGATATCAAGGTGGAAGTGCACGCCGGAGGGCCAGTCGTCGTAACTACCAGGACGGCTGAGTTCCAACTCCTTCCTTCGGGCTCCCTGCAGGCCACCCTGTTGAAAGACGGCAAGCGGTTGACGCTCGACGATACGGGATCGAGTGCAGCGAGCGATGAAATCACTCGCGCAGGTCAACCCGTGCGATTCACACCGGACTTGGCACAGGCAAAAACCCTTGAGGCCACCGGGAAATTGGGTCGTGGGAAGCGAGTGGTGATTCCGGCGCATGCGATGGCTCCGGGATCAGCAATCGACAGAGAATTCGTGATCGAAGCCTACGACGACTTTCCAAATATTGCATTAGTCAGCGTAGCTTACAAAAACGCGGGAGCCGCCGACGTTGCTATCGATCGAATTCAAATTCAGCAGCATCGCTTTAGCGCGAAGCAAGTCGATGCCAAGCCTCCCGCCTACGACATGTGGTCGTTTCAAGGCTCGAGCTACGATTGGGGCCAGAACGATGTGCAGAAGCTCACACCGACTTCGTCGCAACCGAACCTAATGGGCGAACAAGTGAAAGGCGGCTATGGTGGTGGCATTCCGGTCATCGCATTCTGGACCGCATCCGTCGGCGAAGCGATCGGGCATGTGGAAACGCTGCCCTGGACTTTGTCAATGCCGGTGAAAGTGGAATCGGACGGCACTGTGACGGCGGGCATCACAATTCCTGCAAATACAGTTCTCAAGCCGGGAGAAACGTACTCGGCCCCACGCAGCTTCGTTGCAGTCTACAGCGGAGATTTCTACGAGCCGCTGCGCATGTGGTCGAGCGTGTTGCAGAAAGAGGGATGGGAAATCCCGAAGCCGTCAAGCGAAGCCTACAACGTAAGCTGGTGTGGCTGGGGATACGAATTCAACGTAACTCCAGCGCAGATGCTGGGCACGATTCCAAAGTTGAAAGAACTCGGCATCAAGTGGGCGACCCTGGATGATCGATGGTTTAATACTTACGGCGACTGGGACCCTCGCGCCGACACGTTCCCTGGTGATTCCATCAAGCGCATGGTAGACGATTTTCATAAGCAGGGAATTCTCGCGCAGTTGTGGTGGCTTCCGCTGGGAGTGGAAGACGGGCAGGGAAAATGGGAGTCGCACAAATACGTCGTTTCAAAGGTAGCGAAGGAGCATCCGGACTGGTTCATCCTCGACAAGAATGGCAAGCACGCCCGAATGACGCGCGACCTGGCTGCACTCGACCCATCGCTTCCCGAGGTGCAGGCCTACTACAAGCAATTGACCGAGAAGTTCATCCGCGATTGGGGCTTCGACGGATCGAAGCTCGACAATATTTATAGCGTACCGGCATGCTACAACCCGGCCCACCATCACAAGTCGCCGCAGGAATCGGTCAATGCGATGGGAGAGGTGTACAAAATCATCTTCCAGACGACTCGCGGCATCAAGCCGGAGAGTGTGACGCAAGCGTGTCCGTGTGGAACACCGCCGTCGCTGGCCTGGCTGCCGTTCATCGATCAAGCCGTCACGGCCGATCCCGTCGGCGCGGTGCAGGTGCGGCGGCGCATCAAGATGTACAAAGCGCTGCTCGGCCCGGAATCAGCGGTCTACGGAGATCATGTGGAACTTTCTTCGATGACCCCGCTCGGTCATGGCAACTGGAGCGAGCACGGCAGTGATTTCGCCTCGACTCTGGGAGCAGGCGGAGTTCTTGGAACGAAGTTCGTCTGGCCTGAAACTGCCCCTAAATTCAAGGCGGTGGCACTGACCGGGGAAAAGGAATCACACTGGAAGAAATGGATCTCGCTCTACAACGAAAAGATGCTCTCGAAGGGAGATTTCCTCGATCTCTATGTATACGGATACGACGTGCCCGAAGCCTACGCCATCGAGAAAGACGGAAAGATGTACTACGCATTTTTCACGCCGGAGGGAACTTCGTTTAACGGTGACGTTGAACTCCGCGGGTTAAAGCCCGGCGCTTATGACGTATCCGATTATGTCGAGGGAAAAGACCTGGGCAGGGTGCAGGCGGACTCTGGCGGAGCGGCCAAGCTGAAGACTGAATTCAAAGAGCATTTATTGTTGGAAGCGAGCTCACAGTAGCCGAAGCTCGTGTGAAGGCGTCGACTTTGACGGTCCCGCCCAAGGCGAATCCCGGCGCCTGCGCATTCTGGGTGTCCGTGCGTCACGGGTATCAGGGGTATCCGCAGTGTCCGAGTTTGAAAGGAGTGGGGGTGGGGAGGGGCGGCTGTACTAGTACTAGTCCGCTTTCTGCGTGTTCGCTGCGGGGCGCTTTCGTGCTTCACTCACCAACGAGGTAAAGCGTGGGTCGCGGCGAAGCGGTTTCAAGTCATCGTCGGCCTGCAGGTGTTCTGCGTCGCTGTACCCAAGGTCAATGGCTTCCCGCAAATATTGAAGGGCCTCGTTAGGACGGTTCGCCACTACTGCCACGCAGGCATAGTTGTACCATGCGGCCGAAGCGTTCCCCCCTTGGCTCTTGCCTATCTTTTCGATGGTGTCGGCGAACAACTTTTTCACTTCGTCATAGCGATGGCTGTTAACCAACGCGTTCCCGAGGTATTGCAGGCTGCTGAGCGTGTCGGCATGCTGCGGCCCAAGGACGCGGAGTTGCACCTCGTAGGCCTGCCGGGCAAGAACTTCCGCCTCGGGCGCGTGACCCTCCTTGGTCAGAATTCGGGCGAGAAATGCTTTTGAGGCCAGGGTATCGGGACTCTCCGCTCCCAATACTCGGGCTTGCGACTTGAGCGTTTCCCGAAACAACTTGTCAGCCTCCGGAAGGTGCCCTTCTCTGAATAGCACATCTCCTAAGTTGTATTGCGACAGCAAGGTATCAGCATGGTCAGGCCCGAGAAGACGCATGCGGATGGTCAGAATCTCGCGATGGAGTTTCTCTGCCTCAGCATAGTGACCTTGCGACGAAACCAGGTTGGCCAGTCCTTCCTCCGCCCCGGTTGTGTAGGGGTGTTCCGGCCCTAGCGTGCGCTGCGCAACTTCTAGTGCCTTGCGGTACAACACTTCTGCCTCGGAGGAACGACCCTGCCCGTAGATGATGGTGTTGGCGAGAGTTGTCATTGTGCTGGCTGTGTCTGGATGTTCCGGCCCGAGGACGCGCTGCTCCGTCTCCAGCGTCTCTCGATAAAGTGCTTCAGCCTCGTCGTAGCGGCCCTGCTCCTGGATCACGTTCGCCAGGTTGTGCATGGTCGCCAGCATCAATGGGTGTCCCGATCCCAACACTCGGCGCTCGATCTCGAGCAACTGGCGAAACTGTTTCTCAGATTCCGGAAGGTGGCTCTCCCCATGCAGCGCGTCGGCCAGGTTCAACATCGATCGCAGGGTCTGGGGATGTTCGGGGCCCAGCTTGCGAGTTCGGATTGCGACCAGTTCGCGTTCCAACTTCTCTTCCTCGGCATAGTGACCCTGCTTCTCCAGGATAATTCCCAGGCTGTCTGTGGTCTCAAGGGTCAGCCGATCTTCCGGCCCCAGAACGCGGCGCTGCAACTCGAGAGTCTCCCGAATCAGCTTCTCCGCCTCAAGGTCGTGGCCTTCGCGGTCCAAAATCCATCCCAGCTGAGTCATCGACTCTAGGGTCTTGCGATCGTTGGGACCGAGCGCGCGCCGCCGATTTTCCAGCGCGCGCTCCGCTAGTCTGTGGGCGCGAGCGAACAGCCCAAGATTGATATATGTCTGCGCCATCACCTGCATGAACTGAGATTGAACTTCAACGTCCTTGGCGAGGCCGGCCTCGATATTGTTCGATGCTTTGTCGAGAATCTCCCTTGCGGTGATCTTATTTCCTCGCGCCTCGTTCGGGTCCGACACCTTGAACATGCCCACCATGAAGTCGGTGATCCGGTTCGCCCGGTCGCGTTCCCGCATGGTGCGGCGCAACTGAAGCGCCTCGACGGCTGCAAATCCTGCCAGCAGCAGAGCCATGGCTGTCCCGACCGCGACTCCAAAGCGGTGCCGCCGCACATACTTCCTCAACTTGTAAGCGCTACTGGCCGGCCGCGCGGTAACTGGTTCATGGTGTAGATATCGTCTGATGTCTGCGGCTAGCTCCGACGGCGTCCCGTACCTGCGGGCGCGGTCCCTCTCGAGCGCCTTCATCGTGATCCAATCCAGATCTCCACGCAGCAGCGAGACCAGTTGCTTGGGGTCGGTGCTGCGTTCTTCGGCCTTGGTGGTCGAGCTTTCAGGATCGGCGCGAACCTTCGTGCTAGGCGGGGGCGGATCCTCTTCCCTCAGCTGCCTGAACTTGTCGGCAAACCGTTGGTCGTCGCTCTTGGTGGCAAAGGGCAGAAATCCCGTGAGCAACTCGTACAGAACAACTCCCAGCGAGTACACGTCGGTCCGTGTGTCGATGTCGTGTAAGTCCGGATTCACTTGCTCCGGACTCATATATCCCGGCGTCCCCACGAACGCGCCCACCTGAGTAAGCAGGCCTTCTGTTGGAGCCGCGGGCGTTACCGCCTTGGCCAGGCCAAAATCGATGATGCGCGGCGTTGCTTTTCCGTCCACCTCTACGATCAGGATGTTGGCCGGCTTCAGATCACGGTGCATGATCGCCTTCTGATGGGCATGCTGCACGCCCTCGCAGACCTGGACGAAGAGCTGGAGACGCTCGCTGATCTTCAGTCGCTTTCCATCGCAGTAATGTGTAATCGGCAGCCCGGGCACGTACTCCATGGCAAAGTACGGCTGGCCGTCGGGAGTAGTCCCTGCGTCGAAGACCTTGGCGATGGAAAGGTGATTCATGCTCGCCAAGGATTGTCGCTCTGACTCGAAACGCTGCAGTACCGAGTCGTCGTAGATCCCCACCCGGATCAACTTCAGCGCAACCTGACGGCGCAGTGGCGCTGTCTGTTCTGCCAGCCAAACTTGCCCCATACCGCCTTCGCCGAGCTTGGAAAGGATTCGATAGTTACCCAGGACCTGTCCCAGACGGGCACCAGCAGAGCTCGTTCCAGCACCTGAGCCCGCAGATCCGAAGTCACTGCCGGGGCCGTTCTCTCGCACTCCGCGAGGTATCGCAACTCGGGGATTCATAACCGCGTTGCTGAGGAAGTTCCCGGCCAGTTCGTGGTTTTCCAGCAGCTCTTCCACTTCCCGCCGCGTGGCTTCGTCGGGACACTTCTGCTTGAGGAAATCCGCCCGTTGTGCCGGCGCTAACTCCAATGCGGGCTCAAGCAGTGCCTTTACCTGCTTCCAGGTCTCTGGCGTCATCTCCATACTGTTCTTTCAGGTTCCCATACAGCCAGGCTTTGGCCACATTCCACTCCCGCAGAACTGTTTTGGAGGAAATCTGGAGAACCTCCGCCGTCTCATCCACGGTCAGGCCTCCAAAGTAGCGCAGTTCCACGATCCGTCCCTGGCGGGGATCCATCTTCTCCAAGCGCGAGAGCGACTCATTCACCGCCAGCAGTTCGTCGGTGCGGTCGGGCGAGACCAGCAACGAATCGTCCAGAGAGACTTTTTGCTGCTTGCCTCCGCGTTTTGCCCTCAATTGTGCCCGTGCGTAGTCGACCAGGATGCGCCGCATTAGCTGCGAGGCCACGGCAAAGAACTGGGCCCGGTTTTGCCATTTCGCATCCCGATGCCCCGCCAGTCTTATGTAGGCTTCGTGAACCAGCGCAGTCGCTTGCAGGGTATGTCCCGGACGCTCCTGCCGCAGGTACCGCGCAGCCATGCGATGGAGTTCCTCATAGACGAGTGGAACCAGCTGGGTGGCGGCGTTTTGGTCGCCCTCCCCCAACTTGTTGAGTAGCAGAGTTACGTCTTCGTTTGTGCCCCCCAAACCCGCCCTCCCGAACTAGGCAACTCCATCAAAATTAAGCAATTCTACGCTCCCGCCTCCCCATCCGGACTTTTTTCGAAAAGAATGTCCACTCTTTTCTGAAATTAGCGCTTTAACAGTTAGACGGGAAAAAAGGCCAGTTCACGCAGTTCCCTCCAATCGGAGAAACGACAATGCTAATGCAGTTTCAGGATTTCGACGCTCCCTACCTGGATCGGCTTCGTTCCGGCGATCGCAGCACCCAAGAGCACTTTGTAGCTTACTTCGGCGAACTGGTCAGGCTGAAGCTGGGCAAACACCTTCGTTCCCGTGCCGCCATCGAAGACGTCCAGCAGGAGACCTTCGCCCGCGTGCTGCGTGTGCTCACCGAAAAAGGCATTCACCAGCCGGAACGCCTTGGCGCTTTCGTCAATTCGGTTTGCGACAACGTGCTGCACGAGCACCAGCGATCAGCTTACCGGGAGACTCCGGCTGAGGACGGCGTCTTCGACGGCATCGCCGACTCGGCCATCGGTGTCGTCGACGCCATCGCCACGCGGCAGACGCAACAGGCCGTTCGGCAGATCCTCGACGAACTCTCGGAAAAAGATCGCAGCCTGATCAAAGCTCTGTTCTTTGAGGAACGCGACAAAGACGAAGTGTGCTGCGAGTTTGGTGTGAGCCGTCAATACCTCAGAGTTCTCCTTCATCGCGCCAAACAATCTTTCAAGTCGCACTACCTGCAAAAGGCGCAGAACTCCCAGGGGCAAGTTTCTTCGTCCCGGACACGATCTTTCTCCGCGAGGCAGCGCATGCACCGCAGCGAAACCCTCCGGCTTGCCGCTATACATGTATCGCAGCCGAACTAAAACAAAGTGTGACAGGAACTTAGGCTGAAACGTAGTGACCGCCGTGAGACAGTCGTTCTCATTCAGTTCGAACTCGGAGGATTCGCGGGCTTTGCCCCCAACTCCAGTTCCCTTTCCAAGATGACGTCACGGGCGATTTTCAGGCTTTTCGTTGGTGGAGTGCACCCCGACGCCTGGGTTGATCGGTTGATCCTACGCCTTTTGACACGGTACAGGTCAGGAGTTCGACTCTCCTCGTGCCTAGCAATCAATTCTCTGTTCGCAATGGCGACGTTCGGTTACGCATCTTTCATCTTGCACCACGATCGCAAACCTACCACCGTCTGACCTCTACCAGCGCTTCGGTTGCATGGGTCAGCGGCCTGAGCGGGGCCCGCGCAGGCATCGGAACCATTGTCGCTTTCAAGCTGATCGGTTATTCTTCCGATGCACGCCAGGCAGCAAGAACGCACGTGTTCGACCCAATCATGATTGTCGCGGGTCTGATCCCGTTTGTCGGCATGATTTTAGTGCTAGTGCTGGTCCGCAACACCAAGGCAACAGACCAAGGCCTGGTGCCTAGGATCCGAACCGTTTGCGTCGCGTCAGCATCAGCGGCGAAAATTCCCGATGCCAAACTGTTTGCCTTCTGGCAGGAAACCAAGCGACACTACAGTGCAGGTCGCACCATCAACCGCGGAGGAAAGTGTGAGCAACTCGGAAACAAAAATCAATCGGAGGACGTTCTTGTCCAACTCCGCAATGTTGATTGCCGGAGGATCAGTCTTCGCTAGTACGGCTCTTTCGTACGGCAGAGTTCTGGGCGCCAACGATCGTATTTCGTTATGCCACATCGGAACCGGAAGTCGCGGCACGGAGTTGGACTGGATCGTATCGCAGCTTAGGACCAGCCATAACGTGGAAATGACCGGCGTCTGCGATTTGTGGCGCCTGAACCGCGAGAAAGCTGTCGCCAAGAATGCAAAGTTTTATGGCCGCGAGCCGCGCGCGTTTCAGTATTTGGAGGACGTACTTGCGCTCAAAGATATCGATGCCGTGATCATTTCAACCCCGGAGCACTCCCACTCGCCAATCCTGAAAATGGCCGCAGAAGCCGGCAAAGATGCATATGTTGAAAAGCCAATGGGCAATGTTCTAGCAGAGGCGAAGTCGGCGCGCGACGCGGTCATACAAAATGAGCGGGTCGTACAAGTCGGCACGCAACATCGCAGTGAACCGCATCCCAGGGCCGCCCAGGAATTAATGCAGACCGGGGTCCTCGGCGATGTGAGCAAAGTGGAAATCGTTTGGAACTACAACGGTCCAAGATGGCGCGGACGTGAGGAGACAAAGCTGGTCCGTGAAGAGGATACCGATTGGCGTAAGTGGCTACTTAGTAAGCCCTACCGTCCGTTTGATCCTCAAGTCTATTGCGAATTCCGCTTGTACAAGGAATTCTCCAGCGGCATTCCCGATCAATGGATGAGTCACGCGATCGATCTCGTGCATTGGTTCATGAACGACAGCTTTCCGCGTTCGGTTGTTGCTCATGGTGGCGTTTTTGCCTGGCACGATGGCCGCGAGAACGCCGATACGTTCCAGGCTCTATTGGAATACCCGAAAGGTTTTCTGGTCAGCTACTCAACCAGCTTTGGCAACGACGCTCCAGGATTCACGCGCTACATGGGGAAGCAGGCAACGCTTATCAACATAGGAGGCGAGGGCAGCCCACGCTATCAATTGGTTCAAGAGAAAGGCACGCACGAAGACGACGCCGACATCGACGAAAAAAGATCCTCGAAGTACGTTCTTCTGCCAGGCGAAACCAAGCTCCCGCCGATGGGCATAGACGACCTGTCCCTTGGACATATGTCCAACTGGTTCGAGTGCATGCGCTCCCGCCAGCAGCCTCATTGCACGGTACATGAGGGCTTCGCCCACTCAGTAGCCTGCATGATGGCAGCCGAATCCTACTGGTCAGGAAAGAAGCAGTATTGGGACACGGCCAATGAGACCATTCTGGACCGTGTGCCGCCGGAAAGCTAAAGATTTGCTGCGGAGGTAATTGCGATTACGAAAGGTAATGGACGGTCTGCTCTATCAGCTTGGCAGTGGGCCCGTACGGTTCGCCTGGCGCGTCGAATTCCATCGAGCAATAACCTCGGTAGCCGCTGGACTTCAGAATATCGAACGACTTCTTCAGGTCAATGCTGAACTGCTTGCCCTGATCGTCGGTCTCCCCGTCCTTGACATGGCAAATGCCGTACGCGTGCTGAAACATCGCCGCGAGCGCCCGATAATTAAAATCAGCATCGCCGCTCAGCATGGAGTTTGCGAAATCGGGCAGAGCGTGCAAGAACGGGCTGTTGACGGCCTCAATTACTTTAACCAGGAAGAACGCGTCTTCGCTGACTAAGTCGTCATTCTCCAGATTCACCACTATATTCTTCCCAGCAGCATACTCACTCACTTCACGAAGACTCTCTGCTGTGTGCTGCACATTCGGCTGCGAGTTAGTTGCGCGTCGATTGTGCGTACGAATGCTAGGCGAGCCAATCTGAACGGCCACATCCACCCACTTCTTTGCATAGGCGATTGCTTTCCTCCGCACCGACGCATCAGCATCGTAGAAGCTGTCTTCGCCATCAACCGCAATATTCACAGCCTTCGCGTTCGCCTTTCTCAATGCCTCGTGGAAGCCGGACAGATACTCGGAATCAAGCGAACGAAAATGCCGGTTGTGCGGCTCGATGTTGTGAACATTAAATTTTCTGACTACCTCCGATGCGAACTCCGTGAGGTCCCTTCCCGGCAAATTACGGTCACGATCACGGTTGGCGGGACTCTCAATGTATGCGCGAAATGGGTAGGAGGCAACCGCCACTCGATCGCGGGGCACAGATGGAAACGAGATACGAGGTTCCGACGCCGTGGCAGCGAACACTTTATGCGAACCGCTGGCAAAGGACACGCCTGCCGCCAGCACCGAAAACTTTTCGAGAAAATCGCGACGAGTTAGCAAGTCGATGGGTTATAGATACGAAGTTGGGATTATACTCTCGCGGCCATCGCCGGAAAACTGCGTCGCCCAAGTCGTTCGTCTAAGTTCATCGCGGGAAACAACAGCGACGCCCCCGTACAATTGGTAATCGCTATCATCACCTACTTCAGCGTGCTTGGATTTATGAGCGGCTACCTCACGACCCGAATGTTCTTTGAGCGGGCGTTCCGGATCGCAGATTTGTCTGCACAGGGACCTGGTGGTCACGAGGTCATTGAGAGCGAAACTGTGAAAACCGCAACCCAGACTGTCTTAACCGGAAGTGTTAGCGCGGCCTAGTGGACGCGGAATCTCCCCAAGACTCTGCACCTGTACTAGGTCTTCAGAGCGGAAGATCAAGCCGGTGACCGCCTCAGACGAAATTAGCTCAATTCGCCCCGTTGGGTCTTCCCTGCCTTCCCCTTAGGGATTAATGAAGTGCTGCCGGGCAAAGGCTCAAGCTGGGCGCTAGCCCCGCCAACAACAACCAAGGCCAGACAGCAAATTGAGCTTACCGCGTAGTGCGCTACGAAGCACCGGTACCCACCTTAGTTCGTCCCTTCGAAGCGGCCACAAAAGAGCCGGCTTGCTTGTGGTCATTTCAACTCTCTTTACCAGGAACGCCTCCCACCCACGATCTGAACCAATAGACCCGAGAAAGAAAACTGGTCGTCCGGCAGTTGTTACGTTAGAGATTGAATGAGCTGCCTGACGTTCGGGACGCCGATGCCCGTCACCATGTCATAGCCCGGCCCGGCTTGGAAGGCTCCGTTCGATCCCGTAGTAATGTCCCTGAAGCAAGCAGTAGACATCAGAGGATAGATCTGGGGATTGAGAAACCCCAACGGGGCCTTGCCTGCGACTGTGCGAGCTTCGTTGATCAAAGCGCAGAATCCAGCCCAAACGGGCGCACCCCAGCTTGTCCCTCCAATCTGAATTGGCTGTCCATTCAAAACGAGGAATGCCCCTTCATCCGGATCGGCGGAAACGCTCACGTCGGGCACGAGCCGCTCTGTGCCGGCAGGTACCCCGTCCCCGGTCTGCCACTGTTGTCTTGTGAAAAAGATACTCTTACCTCCTCCACCGCTGCTCCATCCCGATTCTTGGGAAACGCCTCCGCCAGCGGACAAGACGAGACTAGTGCCGCCGACGCCAATCACAAACGGGTCAGAAGATTCATATTCCACTTGGGTCGGCCCAGTGGAACTGTGTCCGGTGGCATCGGGATTCGACCCAGCATCGCCGCTCGAGACAAAGACGTTGACCCCAGACGCGGCCAGCCGCAGGAATTTCTGGTGCTGGGTGGCAACCTCTCCGTTTGGGCCGCCCATAAATGTTTCGCCAAGGCCGAGACTGATCGATAATTGACGCAACCCAGGCTGAGTAGGCAAATCGGCAAGAATGGCATCGAGCGCCATATCGAGATCGACGAACTGAAGGGTGGCAGTAGCGTAAATTCGGATCGTCGCTCCCGGTGCAATTCCACTTGCCCACTCTGTGTCCAGGGTTTCTTCGCCCTCCGGGGCGGGAAGTTGTTTTCCCGTAACATTGATCTTCTCTATTTGATTCAAATTGATAGCAAGGCTATTACGCTGCCAAAACGCCGTGAGATCAGTGTCATTCGGAAATGTATCGATCAGAACTGCGATCTTCTGTCCTCTTCCACTGACCGACAGGCCGTCAGCGCCATACCCTTTGAGAATCTCCGGCACGAGATACGGGGGAGCGTTCGCAATGTTGGGCGACGGCGCCACTGTAGTAGAAGATGGCGCGCCCGCGGCGGACTTGGGACTCAGCGAGGCTCGGTTGCCTCCCTTCGGAACACGTTTCCGGTTATGTTTGTGCGCCTGGCGGAATGGCTGCAACCCGATGATCGCGTGTACGCTCCCGGCTACTTCGGCTGGTAAACTCGGAGCGTTCTGAGCGGCCGTATAGGTGAGGCCGTCTTTGGTAACTCGGAGCATCTTGACCCCAAGACTCTGCTCGATTTGAGCGACGGTAGCCTGAGCATAGACGCCGGTACCGTCGAGCGTCTGCTTCACAACATCGAATCCTTGAGCTTTCAACCATGCCACGAGCTTATTAACATCATCTGGGTTGGCAGAGTATTTTTGTTTTAGTTCGTCAAACCCTATCACCTCTCCACGAGCAACTCTCGCCTCCAATTCGCTGTGCGCGTCTGGAGCAATAGACTGGGCGAAGAGAAGGGTCATCTTTTCATTGCGATTTTGAGGCTCAATCGCACTGAGCATCAAGCCCTGAGAAGTGAGTCCGAGTTGATCCGGAAGTGGCGTTACGCTGTCTGCAAAAACTTTTCGATCGTCCATGACTTGTCTCCTTCGTATTACTGTGACGATGGATGAGCGAGAACGGGTGGGCGCAAATACACGGCAACCGCAGTCTCGAAATCCAAGTTAAGTTCTACAGACGTGCTCTTGGGAAGACACTCACATTTGCACCCAGACAAGCAAGCCCGAATGCAATCTGAAATGAAGCGGGGGAAGGGTGCTTCTATTCACGACGCAATATGAGCTTCACCTCGCGGCCCTACATTCTGTGCAGGTCTTGTTACGATTTCAGGAATCCACATTCTGCCGGTCCGGAATTGTCCCACTCAGGATGCTGATGTAATCGACGCGAAGCACAGTTGCGTAATGGGCGGTCGCAATGCGACCTACGGTCCGGAGCGGCATTGTTTGTACGAAATCAGAACAAGGGCTACGCGAGCAGGTGTCAGTTTGTCCTCGAAGATCGCCAAGAACTGCCATATCATACCCTGAATTTCTCCGGATGACTGCTCAAAGGCAAAAAAAAACAGAACCTTCCATATTTATGGCACATACGAAATAATCATGTTTATAAAGCAAGAATCAATTCAGACGACGGTGGACATTCCGGCGCCCCTTTACCGGAAATTAAAGGAACAGGCGGCGGGAACTGGCTCTTCGATTCGTGAACTGGTTCTTGTCGGTGTGAGACGTGTGGTCTTGGGGGCACAGCGGCCGAGGCCAAGGCGGGTCGAATTTCCTCTGATTGTTTCGAAAGGACCAGAGGTAGACCTGACGAATGAGCAGATCCATGAACACGTTGAATTTCCTTGATGCCAACGTCTGGCTGGCGCTCCTGTGGAGCCGGCATATACATTCCAAGAAAGCCAGATCGTGGTTTGAGCGGGCCGGAGAAGAGCAATTCCTTTTCGGTCGGTTCACGCAAATCACTGTTCTTAGGCTTCTCATCGCCGAACAGATCATGGGAGAAGACACAAAATCTATGGCGGAACGCTGGAGCCTGTGGGACCGGATCTGGGCTGATGATCGAGTTGCTTTCGTGCCCGAGCCGGAGGATATCGAGAAGGAGTTCCGTGCGCACTCTCGAATGTCTGGTCGCTCTCCAAAGGGCTGGGCAGCCGCGTACATGCTGGCTTTCACGGCCCTGACAGGCTTGAAGTTGATTACGTTCGACCGCGCTCTGAAGTCGCGCGGCAGCGATGTGCTCGTGCTATAGGACAGCTAAGCGGATGCGGCTGTGCACGGCCAGAATGTCATCGGATGAAGATGGACATGTCGCGAGTCTCTTTCGCCAGCCGGGACCTTTGAGCCCGCACTGGGCCAGTCACCGCTCGCGTTTCGCCGTACGGAAGGTGCTCCATCTCTGAAATGATGGCCGGCCATCCCCGGCCGCGAATAAGTTTGAAAGCAGCTGGTCTCGTGTGCTCCTATAATGTTCTCTTGAAGCAGTTGCCACTTCGGAGTGTCCTTCACCAGTGCTGAACCTACGTCTCGCCCCAAGCCGGCGATGTGTCCTGCTGGGAGACTATGCTTCAGGAATTTACCGTTTTCGAACATCTTCCCGTCACTGTGACCGCGGCAAATCTTTTGCGGCATATACAGATTCACCTCCCGGTGAATGAATCCTATTTATTGCCGTCGAGAAGAGCAGATTCGCGGAGCCCGAAAGCATCGACCGGATCGGCCCTTTGAGTTGGAGACACCCGGTGTGCCAGGTGGATGGGAAAGACGCACCGGGATAGCGAGGACGCTCTTTTGAAGAAAATAACAGTGGCCAATTACCGGCAGGATCCATACTACGCTCAGATTGTGAAAGCGGTTGATGGTCTTCTTCGGGAAAAGAGATTCGTTGCTCCGTTGGAACTCTTTATTCGTATGGATCTGCTTTCCCCGGAATCGGTGGAGAACTGGAGGCGCGGCCGGATTGCGTATCTCGAGAGAGTCATACGCTGCAATTTAGGCAAAGCCAGCCGAATCTTGCGTATTTTGCGGATGCACGCGCACGCTCTGGATCTCAAGCCCTCGCTCACCGTGTACAAACGATGGACCAAGGGCTCTCGCCCCCTCTTGCGGTTTTCAAAGACAGGCGACCACAATATCGAAGACGCTTACGCCTGTCACTTCGTTTCTCCACGTAAAGGCCTTTTGGGAGCAGGAGTGAAGGATGTTCTCGTTGACTCGACGGGACTCACGCGCGAGGGGACCGGCTGTGCTCGCAAATAATTTCGTCGGCGCGGAATTAGGGCCCCACGCGCTTCTCAAGGGGCCGACACAGACAGCCGGAGGTTTTACAACGCTCCAGACCTCCGCGATCACAAGCAGTCGATGCGGATAGCGGCGCCATGAGCCAAAAAATGCAGGACCATGCATGGTCGGAGGGCAATGCGAAATGAAGACCTTACTGATATTCACTCTTTTGGCAACGGCAGCATGGTGTCAGCAGCAGGTTATGGACGTAGTATCCTATGGCGCTGATCCGACTGGGAACAATGATTCGACTGCCGCACTCAACAATGTGTTTGCGAATGCAAGCAATGCGACCCGCTACATTCCCGCCGGGATCTACAAGATTTCCAGCACGTTAAACATCGACCCCCGCTACAAGGTATTGGGCGCTCCTGGTTTTTCAAGTGCCAGCAGCGGCGGCACCACGACCATTTTTGCGGTCACGGGATTCAGTGGCCCCATGGCGAATGTTAAAGCCATGTCGCCGCAAACTAGTGTCGTCGTGGGGGGAATGGACGGGCTTTTCTTCGATTGTAGAGGGCACGCGTCAGTGGGCATTCTCTACGGCGGAAGTGCAACGTTTACAGTCTACGGCTACATGACTTTAAACACTGTAGCGCACAATTGTGCCACCGCTGGAGCACAAGTTGGGCAGAACTCATGGGAATTGAGTTGGTTCAATGTCGGGTTTCAGGGCAATGGCGGCGACGGACTTCAGGTTCTCGACCAAATCAATATGGGGGAAAACCTGAACTGTCAGGCCTGCGATATTTCGAACAACGGCGGCAACGGTGTGACCTTGGGACCGGCCAAACGCGGTTTCACTCACCACTTCAACTGCATCGCCTGCTCGTTCGATTACAACGCTGCGTGGGCCATTCAGAACCAAACCGTCACTTCGGGCGAGTCCGTCATCACCATGGTAGGCGGGCAAATTGAAACGATAGGAGCAACCCAGAAGTGGGTTCAGAATTTTGGCCGCATGACGGTTGATGGGGCAGTCTATATCGATGACAGCGGCTCTGGCCCCAGCTATCTAATCGACAACGAGAACTATTTCGACGCCAACGGTGGGCGATTCATACAAGGTCCTGCGAAAGCTGTCATGAAGCCGGGTCAGACGGGCTTCACGAGCTGCCTCGCCGCGATCGGGCTTCAGGTGATGTGTAGCCAATTCATCGATCCAGCCGGAGGAACAAACGGATTTCCGAACACCCAGTTCAGCGGATACGTCAGCGTCAGTGGAGCCACGCCCACGATGTCAGGTTCTATTGTCGGATTTGGAAACACCACCGGATTTGGAAACGGAGCCGCCGGAACTAGCGTGACTACGACAACGAAAAATACTAGGACCGGCCCGGCGACTCCGCAGACAGTGGTTAAGTACATCGAAATCGACATTGGCGGCACGAAATATTGGATTCCATTGATGCAGTGATTGTGTTTCTGAGCTAGCTCGTCACTGCCAAGCTAGCATGGGTTGCGGCCAAATCATCCCGGCGACGCCCAATTCCAACGGTTAGCCGTAGGAAAGTGGGGCGTACGGGTGTACACTGTGCGCCAGCGCTCGTTGGACGGAAGGCAATCCAACGCGCAGGGACTCTTTGGACCAGACCTCTGCTTCCCCCCGCTTGCTGGTGTCTTATGAAGAGTTTCTCAGAAGTCAACCATTCTACGAAACCCCGAGATCCATCCCAGCACCTCGCGGCCCACAGATTTTTCCCTCGTTTTCTGTACTGTGTCATATGGCTTTTCCTCGGCTCTACCTTCGCGCGCACCCAAAGTGCTCCCGCGCAGGTTTCGACCCCAAGTCCTGCAGTGCAGGCTGTAAACCAGCAGAGTTCAGCAGAACTCACTTCTCGCGACGAACCCACCACGTTCAAGGTGAATGTCAAACTGGTGGTTGTTCGCGCCGTAGTGCGCGACGGGCAGGGTCATGCCATTGGGACCCTTCACAAGGAAGATTTTCAGGTTTTCGACAAGGGTAAGCCACAAATAATCACCCAGTTCGAAGTCGAGCAGCCGGGGGACCTCACGGCTAAGGCGCACCAAGTATCAGAAGAGACTCCCGGCCAACAAGCTTTCAGTTCCGGAACCCCACCGGTCATTCCCGAGCGTTTTGTGGCTTATTTGTTCGACGACGTGCATCTGCAATTCGGGGACCTTGCCCGGGTACGGCAGGCTGCGGAGCGCCACTTGGCCACTTTGCGACCGACCGATCGAGCAGCTATCTTCTCTACATCGGGTCAAACCAATCTCGACTTCACTGACGACCATGCCAAGTTGCATGAGACTTTACTTCGCCTGCAGCCACGTGCAATCGTTAGCGCCTCTCCGAATGATTGCCCTACCATCAGCTACTACCAGAGCGATCTGATCGTCAACAGGCATGACCCTCAAGCGACCGATGTCGCCATCCTCGAGGCAACAGCCTGCTTACCCAAAGACCCCCGTACCGGCTTACCGATGATCAATCCTGCTCAGGTTGTAAACACCACGAGTATGGAAGTATTGCAAACCGGGGAGCACGAAAGCGCTATTTCTCTCGGCGTGGTTAAGGCGGTGGTAGGCATTGTTTCCAGAATGCCCGGCCAGCGAAGCGTCGTCCTCGTTTCCCCAGGTTTTATCGCTCCCGAAATGGAATACGCCTACACGGAACTCATCGATCGCGCGGTGCGTTCGCAAGTCGTCATCAATGCGCTGGATGCTCGCGGCTTGTACGTCATCATGCCATTCGGAGACATCAGTCGCCCTGACTCGCTACCCCCGGTAGTGGCCGGCCCGAAGGCTTTCATCGAGACGGCGGCCGCATCCGCGCAAGGCGATCTTCTCTCCGGTTTGGCGGATGGAACCGGCGGGGTTTTCTTTCACAACAATAACGACTTTGACGAAGGCTTCCGCCGCGTTGCCCAGACCCCGGAATATTCCTATGCGCTCGCCTTCACTCCGCAAAACCTGAAAACTGATGGCAGCTATCACACCCTGAAGGTCACGCTCAAGAGCCCGCAAAAGCTGACATTGCAGGCTCGCCGCGGCTATTACGCGCCGAAGCATTTCGCCGACCCGAATGAGGAAGTCAAACAGGAAATCGAAGATGCCATGTATTCCCAGGAAGAGTTGCACAATCTTCCCATCAAGCTCCACACGCAGTTTTTCAAAGCCAGCGAAGATAATGCCCAGCTTGTCGTTCTGGCGCACGTCGACGTTCAGCATCTGCACTTTCGCAAAGCCGACGGCAGAAACAGCAATGTTCTGACCTGTGTGTCGGCTCTGTTCAATCGCAACGGTAATTTCCTTCAAGCGACGGAGAAGACCGTTACCATGCATTGGAAAGACGAGACTCTGGAACACAAGCTCGACTCGGGCATTACGCTCAAGACCAGCTTTGACGTAAAGCCGGGGACCTATCTTGTCCGGCTGGTGGTAAGGGACTCGGAAGGCCAGTCGATGTCTGCGGAAAATGGAAGCGTCGAGATTCGCTGATCAAGTCTGTGGGAGGGTGACCTATGCGCGACCGCCGGTTGGTTTCTCTGATAGCCGCAATCTGCCTGCTGAGTTGCTGGATGTTCCTCCAGCCAGGCCCGCACGATACCATTGCATATGCTCAGTCAACGCCGCCTGCCACGGACGATTCGGCCACGATCCGCGCGGAGTCCCGCTTGGTTCTCGTCGATACCGTCGTAACCGATAAGAAAGGCAATTACATACGCGACCTTGTTCAGAAGGACTTTAAAGTTTGGGAAGATGGCAAAGAACAATCCATATCGAGTTTCTCCTTTGAAGAAAGTACTGGTTCCACGAATGCCAAGCCGCGCTATATGGTTCTGTTTTTTGACAACTCCACCATGGACATGGGAGATCAAGCCCAAGCCAGGATTGCGGCGACAAAGTTTATCGATGCCAATGCTGCTCCCGACCGCCTGATAGCGATTGCCGAGTTCGGTGGAACCGTCCGCATCACTCAAAACTTTACAGCCGATGCGAGCCGGTTGAAGCAAGTCGTAAGCGGGATAAAAGGATCTGCGGTTGCGCCTAATGCGGAGCCGCCGGTGATGGTTGCATCACTCGCGTCACCACCGATCGTGCCCTCTCTAGGAAAGGCCGAAGCTGATTTCGGCGTCCACACTGCGCTGCTTGCCCTTCGCGACTTGGCCAAGGGCATGTCCAATGTGCCGGGACGCAAAACGCTGGTAATGTTGACTGCTGGATTCCGTATGAATCAGGAATACCAGTCGGAACTGACCGCGGTCATCGACACCTGCAATAAATCTAACGTTGCCATCTATCCCATTGATGTTCGCGGTTTGGTGACCTCGGTGCCGGCGGGGCCACACGGCCGTCTGGAGCGGCCTGCGATGCATCCCGCGCCGGCATCGTTGGTACCTTCAGCGTTCCATTATTCCAGTAATAGCACCGACCGCACCGCCCTTCTGCTCGCCGCTTTTGCTGAACCAGCCGCCCTGCCGGCGCAACATGGCGGAGGCGGTGGTAGTGGCGGCGGAGGCGGCCATGGCGGAGGTGGCACAGGTGGTGGGGGTACGGGTGGCGGAGGCGGTGGTACTGGCGGCGGTGGTAAAGGTGGTGGCGGAACTGGAGGCGGTGGCACTGGCGGCGGCAAATCCGGCGGCGGCACGACTGGTGGTGCTCCCAGCAGCGCCCGATATAACAATTCCGGCCTCTATAATCCGAACGCGCAGCCGCGTCAGATCGTTCCGCAATTTCCTCCCAGCGCCTCTGACAACCAGCAAGCTCTTTATCAACTCGCCGATGGCACCGGAGGATTCGTTATCCTCAATACCAATGATTTGCTGGGCGGTCTCGAGAAAATCGCGAAGGATCAAAATCAGTACTACCTTCTCGGTTACAAGCCCGCAGTTTCGACTGAAGGAAGCTGCCACAGCCTGAAGGTGAAAGTAGAGCGTGGAGGCACGGCGGTCCGCGCCCGTAGCGGCTACTGCGACATAAGGCCAAAGGATCTCCTTGCCGGCAATCCCACCGAGAAAGATTTAGAGACTCGCGCCAGCGGCGAGATGAAGGGTAACGTCGCGGCGTCGATGGAGGCTCCTTTCTTCTACACCTCGTCTAACACGGCTCAGATCCATCTTGCTGTCGAGATTCCAGCCTCCGCGCTTAAGTTCGAGAAGGTCAAAGGAAAACAACACGCCTCCCTGAACATACTGGGCATTGCCTACAGGCCAGACAATTCGATTGCGGCCCGCTTCAGCGACACGGCAACCCTCGATCTTGACGGCAAAAAAGAAGTGGAAGAGTTTCAGAAGCAGCCGTATCACTACGAGAATCAGTTCGGGATCGCGTCCGGTGAGTATAAGCTGAAAGTCGTCTTCAGCTCCGGCAACGAGAGCTTCGGCAAACTCGAAGCTCCTCTCGCGATCGATCCTTACCGCGATCAGGACTTCAGCATCAGCGGAGTGGCATTGAGCAACACGATCCGCCGCGCATCCGACCTCTCCACCGAGCTCGACATTCAACTGCTCGAGGACAGAACTCCCCTGCTCGTGCAGGGCCTGCAGATTTCACCATCCGCCTCCAACCACTTTAAGAAGACGGACACTGCCGCAATCTACACCGAGATCTACGAACCACTCTTGAAGAATCCAAATCCTCCGCAGATCGCATACGAGCTGACCGTGGTGGAACGCAAGAGTGGACAGCAGAAAGCGCATATGAGCGATCGAATTGCAAAGGTGAACGCGGGGAATCCGGTGATTCCGCTGGGCCTGAAATTGCCGCTGGGCTTGCTCGACCCGGGTTCTTATCGTGTGGAACTACGAGCTCTTGATACGGCGGGCAACATCAGCAAAACTCGCTCCACAGATTTCGAGGTGGAATGACTGCAGGCCAGACCTACTCGCTTCGCCTCGACCGGCAAGCGCCGCTTCGCATATCATTCGATAATGATTGCTGCGAATGCGCTTTACCCCGATGGCGGGCGCTATCTGCCGCAGGTAGTGCGATTTCGTTCGTCTGCCAACTTATCTGCGTCGTCAAGTACTCGAGGTCCGCTCGATAATCATCACCCGAAGTCCGCTGAGAATCTGCCTCGGCGGTGGCGCTGATCTTCCATTTAGCGGCAGTACACTGGATTTGTTATTTCAGCCGCTACTACGCGTTGCGTTTACATCACTATCAACGAGGCTTCCCGTCCCGGCAACATCGTCAAGGACTCCAAGTACGAAGAAGTCGATTGCGTCGATTTCAGCAACCAGACCTTCACAGAGAATAGCCTGCAGGACATCCTGCCCCTGAGCAGCGAGGCCACCACGTTGCGCCGCCGGCGGATTGATATCGCGGCCAAGTTGGTGCGCACCGGGCACGAGGTCATTCTGAAAGTGAGGCAAGCGGTCATGGACCGCCTGAAACTGCAACTGCTGTGGACCCGTTGCCAAACCCCTGTCCCCATTCCGATTCCGACTTAGCCCGCCTCGCAGACTTGTTCCAGAATTCGAGCCAAACTGTTTCTCGGACAGCAGCAGTGTCTGCGGGCGCACCCTCAAGCCACAATTTTTCCGCTTATAGACCGTCGTTTCTCCCAATTACTTGGCCCGCGATCCACTCTTCCGACCATTTACACTGGCCAACAGAACCCGCTGCCGCGCGATTCTCGTCTTCTGTGATTAGATCCACAAACCGCGCGACTATCAAGACAACCGCTCAATTTGGGTGACATTATTGTGAGCGCTACAGTAGCCCGCCAGTTTGTATTGCCAGATCATTCAACGCCATCTCCAGCTTCGTAATTGCCGCGCCGACCTCGGATGCTCTCCAATTTTCTCCTGCAGAGATTTTAGAGTCTAGTGAGCACTTTGGACGTGCGCCCCCGCCTCGGATCGATTGCTTTCTGGATTGCAGCTGTCTCAACCTGTCCATGCGCTGCAGTTAGCGAGATCGAAGACCACTCCCGACCGAGACCCGCAGGGCCGGGTATTAGTTTAGATTCAGATATCTCGCATCTGAGTGCGACCTAATAGCAACGACGGTAACTTTGGTTCGGAGTCATACCGGTATAAGCGACTAGACTTGAAGCTATGAGATATTACACCGTCAAAATGATGAACGGGTTTAGCAAGTTCAATTGTCCAGTTTGTAAACATTCCGTCACAACACGGGAGTTCAGCAGCGAGAACGGTAACTGTCGCACCCAAGCGGCTAGGGCAATGAACGAGCACGCCACGGCAGAGCATGGACGCCCCATGCCCATCGCGTCGCATCATGCGCAGATGTGGCACGCCCATTAATAGGCATGTAGCGAGAGGATGGAAGGCAGCGCGGCATGATGCCTGAAACGTATTACACAATCCGGCAGTGAAAGAGTTTATGAACTCAAGAAAACAATCCCAGAAACCAGCAATTCGCATTGGCGTAGTCGATAGGGACCCATTGAGGCTTGTCGGTTTCCGTGCTCTTCTGGAGTCAGAGACAGATTTCGAATTTATTTATGCTTCTATTTCCGATCTTGATCGCCACGGCCGCATTGACATCATCTTGCTTGGTAACCAGCGGGGTCAGGACTCATTTGCTGATGTAGTCAAGCTGAAGGCGTTTTATCCGGACGCACAGATCATAGCAATTGGTTCTGGGACGCACGACGAGACGGTTCTTGCCGCCCTTTCGTGTGGTGCCAAGGGTTATGTGGATGAGGGCGCTTCTGCGATCGAGCTCATCAGTGCCGTCCGTGCAGTAAGTCGAGGCTCGGTGTGGATTTCCCGCCAGTTGCTATCGATTTTTGTCGAGCGTGCGTCCGGTGTCGTCGGAGATCCTTTCTTGGGCGGCAGGCCTGCTTTCACATCGCGCGAAAAAGAGGTTTTGGAAATGCTGGTAGACGGCAGGTCTAACAAGGAAATTGGGGTGCCCCTCGGCATTGAAGTTCGGACGGTCAAAGCGCACGTGGCAAAATTGATGCGCAAGGTAGGCGTCCGGAGCCGCATCGCGCTGGCTACCTACGCGATGTCGCATTCGCTAGTCTCCTCGGGGCAAATTGAGCAGCACCAGAACGCTGACTCGTTGCATTCCTAAGCCTAGGCTAGCGCCGTCCGAGCATTGTCGGCTGTCGGTGCGCCATGAAGAGTGCTGCTCCACAGCGCCGGAAACAGGATCGCTCCCCGGCAAAGTCGACGCGGGGGCAACGCAGATTCGGAATCGGTTACGTGATACTCAGACCCTTCCGTCATCACTCGGTTTCACTCCTGATCCGATAAGTGGGGGCATACGCGATTCTTGCGTCAAGGCGCGGTAATTGAGCTTCTGCTTTTATCATCTGTACGCTACCGCACATAAGTGTAGAATAGCCTTCGTAGACTCCCAACAAGTGGTTAGGATCGCGAGGAACAAAGTGCCGCACCGCTCGCGACACGTCGTTTCGACCGAAAGGGGCGCCTTCGACCCGAGGAAATTCCTTGCGACGGTCGGGGACGGGAAGCAGGTTCTCACCCTTGCCAAGAAGCAAACGATCTTCACGCAGGGGGACGCGGCTGACGCAGTCTTCTACATTCAGGAAGGCAAGATTAGACTCACCGTCGTATCCAAGTCTGGCAAGGAAGCGACCCTTGGGATATTGAACGATGGCGAGTTTTTCGGAGAGGGCAGCCTCGCTGGACAGCCCTTACGCATGGGGTCCGCAACCGCCTTGACCGCCTGTAAGGTTCTCCGCATTGTCAAGAATTCGATGATGCGTGCGCTCCATAACGAACATAAATTCTCGGACATGTTCGTAACATATCTGCTGGCACGGAACATCCGACAGGAAGAGGACTTAGTTGACCAACTCTTTAATTCCAGCGAGAGGAGATTAGCTCGGCTTCTACTGTTGCTTGCTCGATTCGGCAAGGAAGATGTGCCGACGATGATCCCCAAAATCAGTCAGGAGACTCTTGCAGAGATGATCGGCACAACGCGGTCGCGGGTCAGTTTTTTCATGAATCGGTTCAGAGAGCTAGGCTTCGTTGAGTATGGCGAGAACGGGATACAGGTTCACAGTTCCCTTCTAAATGTCATTCTCCACGACTAGGAGCGTCGGGTTTCGCATTACCAGTTTCCAGCGCAGAACTGGACATCTGTAGGCGGGG